>ERZ1740067.646-NODE-646-length-26921-cov-6.389824_pt1 | contig 26921 bp, 26 predicted proteins | sample MGYA00581736_ERZ1740067 | MGnify/ENA primary metagenome ERZ1740067 (study PRJEB43018, sample SAMN04849236) | marine metagenome | isolation source: floating plastic debris | place: Pacific Ocean | collected 2008-08-27 | study: EMG produced TPA metagenomics assembly... | reverse complement strand
AATTACTGATGAGTATGTCGCTGCAAACGGTGATACATCAAATGATGTCGTGCTTGGCTTGCAGTCTGCTCTGCAAACCCAGCTTGACGCGTTAGGCATCACAACGATTGACGTTGCTGCTAACACATCGTCGAATCCGTCACAAAACAACGTTTCGCTGGTTGTCACCAACAACACAGGTGCCAACTTCGGTGCTGCTTCAACTTTCTTGGTTGAGACTGGTGGTGTTGCAGGCGGCGCATTGGGTGGTGTTCGCGATCTAGATGTCGCAACCTCAGATTTGACAGCCCAGGCTGCGCTAACTTCAATCGATAACCTGCTTCAAAATGCTCTCGATGCAGCAGCTGTCTTCGGTTCTGCTCAGAACCGTTTTGACACGCAGTCGAGCTTCATCCAGTCCCTCGTGGACAATCTCGAGCTGGGTGTTTCGGCTCTCGTGGATGCTGACCTCACCGCCGCATCGGCTGAGCTTCAGTCCCTGCAGGTGCAGCAGCAGCTGGGTCTTCAGTCCCTCGGGATTGCGAACCAGCAGCCACAGACTATCCTGGCTCTGTTCCGGTAATTTTCTTGAGGGAGGGGCCATTGGCCTCTCCCTCTTCTTTTATTTTATTCCGTTAACCAATTAACCAATTAACCAATTAACCAATTAACCATTTGAGGTTTTATGTCTTCGATTGCTGAGCAGGGGTACGGACAGGTCCGAAGAGAAACAGCAACACCGCGTACGGTGGAACATAAAGTCTTGATGTCGATCGCCGCAGAGATTGAAGCGGCTGATCCATCCACTCCCGACGGCTATCGCGCCCTTGGGATCGCTATTCATCGTAACACAGAATTATGGACGGCCTTCGCCGCCGACCTATCGTCAACGACCAACCCCCTCGACGATCAATTGAAAGCAGGGCTGATTAGTCTTGCGAACTTTTCCATCAAGCACGGTCTAGACGTGTTAAGCGGCGGGGCGGATCGCACGTCGTTGGTCAATATCAATCGCACTGTCGCCGCCGGGCTAGCCCAGGCTGCCTCCAACAATGAGGCCGCCTAAGGATGACTGGTCTCACCCTCACCTTAAAACCGCGAGAGAAATTCCTGGTGGGGGGGAATTTGGTGGAAAACGGACCGCGCCGATCGTCTATTCGTATTGCCGATGAGGCCGTTTACGTCCTTCGGTTGAGTGATGCACTCCACCCGGATCAGGTGAATACACCCGTCCGCCGGGCCTACCACGCAGCGCAGATGATTTTGGCGTGCGAAACCACACCGGAGGAGGGGGCACCCGAACTCCTCTCCCGCCTCGGGCAGTTGGCAGAGATTTTCGGCAAGACCCCCCATGTGGAGCTGATGCAGCGGATTTGCTCCTGCGCCATGGCGGGGAAGTATTATGGCGTGCTTGTAGGGTTGAAATCCCTTGTTGACATAGAGGCTGAAATGCTCGCCCCGGTAGAGCGGCACCCGCCTGAAGAGGTAGAGTGTGCCGCAATGGGACGCCGTTAACCTTTTGTTCAATTTCTAGTCATTATTGTCACCATATCGTTAACACGCGATTCGGGAGGCGATCATGATTGGCGCGCAGAATGCGATTTTGGACGTCGCCCGGGCGATGGTGACCCACGCGACGGAGCGTCAATCGGTTATTGCCGAGAACATCGCCCATGCGAACACGCCGAACTATAAGGCGCGCGATGTTGCCAGCTTCGAAGATGTCTTTACCCGCGGGGTATCCACCGAGGCGGAGGTCGACCGCGCCCAAGCGGTGAAGCCCAACGGGAACTCCGTTTCTCTTGAAACCCAGGTGCTGAACCTTGCGCAAACCCGCGGTCAGCATGAGATGGGCCTTGCCCTGTGGGAGCAGACCTTAACGCTCTACCGGACAGCATTGGGGCGTAATTAATGGCGGACCCAATTAGTGCATCATTGGGGGCAGCAGCGGACGGAATGTCCGCGCAAAGCCTTCGCCTGCGGACGATTAATGAGAACCTCTCTAACGTCGATACGCCTGGCTATCAGCGTAAATTAGTGACCTTTCAGTCCTTCATGAACGACAAGGTGGTGGACATCAGTAAGGTGTCCCTGGACGGTGCGGAAGGGCGTCAGGTGCTCGACCCCGGTCATCCGATGGCCGACGACACTGGCTATGTCACCCTCTCCAACGTCGACATGTTGGTGGAGGTCACCGACGCGCGGGAGGCCAAGCGCCACTTTGACGCTAACCTCGAAGCCTTTCGCCAGGCCCGGGATATGTATTCCGGCCTTCTTTCCCTATTACGGAGGTAATTATGGTCTCTGATCTTTCTGCTCTGGGCGCCGCCACCGGATACGGACAGTTAAATACTGGCGCAGCCCAGGTCGCGGCGAAGCCCGCCCTAGAGCCTGAAGCGGGCCCCAACCCCATTGCTGAGGGCGCGACGGAATTCGCTAAAGTTTTCACCCAAGCCGATGATGCGGTAACGGCGCTTGCCCGGGGGGAGGGGAGTGCGCAAGCCGTTGTGGAAGCAATGGCCCAGGCGGAATTGGCCCTTCAAACCGCGGTCACCATTCGTGACCGGGTGGTGGAGGCCTATCAAGAAATTCTACGGATGCCGGTATAAGGTCTGAGGCATGCTGACAGACACGCAACTCGTTGATCTTGGCCGTGAGGCGGTATTGGTGGCGGCGATGATGTGCGCGCCCCTTCTTATCGCGGCTTTGTTAGCGGGTCTTATTGTGGGTCTGCTACAAGCTTTAACATCCGTACAGGAATTGACATTGACCTTCGTGCCCAAGGTGGCGGCGATGTTGGTGGTGTTTAGTTTAAGCGCAAGTTACATGGTGGGACTGGCGTTGCGATTGTTTGACGACCGCGTCATCCCCATAATCGGATAGGGTAAATGGCAGAAGCAACCGCTGCAGGGGCGCCAACGTCCATCGCTGGCGCCCTCCAGATGCTTCGTCAGCCAACGGTGCTTCTCACCCTTGGGCTGATGGTGATCATCGTCATGATGGTCCTGCATGTGCCGCCCATTGTACTTGATATTGGGCTAACGGCGTCTTTTGCGTTTGCGATCCTTATTTTCACGATCACGCTGTTTATCGAGAAACCGCTGGATTTTTCAGCCTTCCCCAGTGTTTTGCTGATGTCGCTGTTGCTGCGGCTGTCGCTCAACATTTCCTCTACCAAGCTGATTATTGGCGAAGGGCATACGGGGACAGGCGCCGCGGGCGGCGTGATTGAGGGGTTTGCGAACTTTATTATGGGCGGGAACTTGTTCCTCGGCCTTATCATTTTCTCCGTTCTCGTCATTGTGAACTTCCTTGTGATTACCAAAGGGGCGGGCCGGATGGCCGAAGTCGGTGCCCGCTTTGCGTTGGACGCCATGCCCGGCAAGCAGTTGGCGATTGACGCCGACGTTGCGGCGGGCGCCATCAGCCATGAGGAAGCCCGGCGTCTGCGTGCGTTACAACAGGAAGAAGCGGCGTTCCTCGGCTCCCTCGATGGTGTGTCGAAATTTGTGAAGGGGGACGCGGTCGCAGGCCTTCTCATCACGCTGCTCAACTTGGTGGCGGGTATTGCCATCGGACTGACGGTGCATCAGATTTCCTTCGGCGAAGCGCTGGCCAATTACTCTATCCTGACGGTTGGGGACGGGCTCGTCTCTCAGATTCCGGCGGTCATCATCTCCATCGCCGCAGCGCTTCTTCTGTCCAAGGGGCAGGGCGAGGGGGCAGTGGACGTCGCCCTCTTCAAGCAAATGATGGGTCGACCTGTGGCTCTTGCCACGGTGGCGATGTTATTGGCCGTGTTCGGTGTTTTCCCGGGCCTCCCGTTCCTGCCCTTTGCGTTGGGCGCCTCTGCCTTTGGTTATGCGGCCTGGGTGGCTAAGAAAGCGGAGGATGAGGCCGCCGCCGCAGTGCCCGAAGCGCCGGAGATCGTCGATGCGCCAAAGCATAAGACCCTGGGCGATGTTCTTGACCTTGATGAAATCCATGTAGAGCTGGACCGTAGTCTGTCGGCGCTCTTAGCCGGCAATCAAGAGACGTTTGACCGACGTATCGACAAGCTGCGGAAATTCGTGGTCGGCCGATATGGTTTTGTCATGCCCCCCGTGCGGGTCACCGATGGTACGATGGCGGCGGGTGAATATCAGATTAGCCTCCAGGGAACCAAGGTTGCATCTTCAAAGCTGGAGGTGGGACAGGTTCTGGCACTCGTGAAGCCCGGGGAACATCCGGATATTTCGGGTGCTGTCACGAGGGAGCCGGTCTATGGCGCTGACGCCCGGTGGGTCTCTCAGATTGATGGCCAGAAGCTCGCTGACCGGGGGGTCACCACTATTGAGCCGGTTGAGGTGCTTGCCACCCACCTTCTAGAGTCTATTCAAAATGGTTTCGAACGGCTGATGACCCGCCGTGCCCTGCGTGAGGCTCTTGATGCGTTCACGAACCTCTCCGACGAAGTGCGGGGGGAGGCGAACAAGCGCCTGCTCGATGAGTTCCTGCCGGAGAAGGTCACCTACGAGACCCTCCAATGGGTGATGCGCGGTCTTTTAGCTGAAAAAATTAGTATTCGGAATATTCCTCTTATTCTGGAAGCGATTATTGAGCACCAGCCACGCTTTCCGCTGGTGGAGGACCTGACCGAGGCGGTGCGGCGCAGTCTTTCGTTCCAGTTTATTGAGAGCTATCAAGCTGGTGATGGATCGCTCCCGCTTATTCAGCTATCGCCCAAATGGGACACAACGTTCGCTGAACGGATGGATGCCACCCCAGACAAACCTGGCGGGACTCTCACCGGCGAAGAACTAAAGCAGCTGGGGGATGAAATTCAAGAGGCACTCAACAAGGCTGCTCTGACCGGTGCCTATGCTTGTATTGTGGTGTCTAGCCGACGTCGGCGCTTTGTGCGGGATGTTGTCCGTAGCCGTGGACTTCAGAACCCAGTGATTGCTTTTGAAGAAATCAATCCGGGGAATCGCCCTTCTATGTTGGCGGTGGCGTGATGGAGGCCCTTTGATGGAAGTGGGGGGCGCCCTCGCGCTTGATGATGCGAGCGCTATTGCGACGCTGTTGACGGGGGCAGTGGCAATCCTTCTCCGATTGTCGGCCATGATGATGTTCCTGCCGGGGATCGGCGAGATCGGCGTGCCCATGCGGGTCCGGATGACCCTGATCATCGCGCTGACGGCGGCTATTTCGCCGGTGATCTTGCCTGTTCAACTCGATGCGGTGGCCGAGATTGACCTTTTTGCCTTGCTGGCGTTCGAAGGTCTGATCGGTTTTTCATTGGGGTTTATCTTCCGCCTCTTGGTGATGGCGCTGAGTGTGACGGGAACAATCATCTCTCAGTCAGCATCGCTGTCCCAGATCTTTGGCCCCGGCTTTGCTCAGGAACCGAACCCAACCATCGGTACACTCCTCATGGTGATGGGGACCGCCCTGTTCGTTACGCTTGATCTACACACTTATACGGTCGGCCTGTTGATGGAGAGCTATACGCTGTTTCCTCTTGGGGATGTGCCTGACACCGGTGCCCTTAGTCAGTGGGCCACCCAACAAACAGCGGCAGCGTTTTCCCTGGCGGTGTCGTTGGCGCTGCCGTTTATCCTCATCAGTTTTTTGTACTATCTTGTCTTAGGACTGATGAACCAAGCGATGCCTCAAATGATGGTGACGTTTATTGGGGTGCCCGCCAACGTGCTGGCGGGAATTGTGATCCTTATTCTTGCTATTTCGACGATCGCGACGGTGTGGCTCGATGTGGTGAAAGATGGGTTCGGAGGGTTTTGGTAGGGGATGGCAGAGAACCAAAGCGCCGCTGAAAAGTCGTTTGAGGCCAGCCCCGAGCGACTGCGACAGGCCCGACAAGAGGGGAACGTTCCTCAGTCGCCAGAATTGCTTACCCTTGCTCGATACACAGGGGTTCTTGTGGGGACCTTGGGGGTATCTGGCATACTAGCCCATCAAATGGGTGTCTCTCTCATTGGGTTTTTCAATAACCCGTTCGAGGCCGCTGCCTTCATGTTTGAAGGAGGTATCATCCTTGAGGCATTTGCGCCGACGACCCTGTTCTTTGTTTCGATTATCGGTATGGCGATGATCCTAACCATTGTTGCGCTGTTGGCGCAGCAGGCGATCACTTTTGCGCCGTCAAAACTGACCCCAAAGCTTGAACGCCTATCGCCCCTCAAAAATGCGAAGAATAAATATGGGCCTGTAGGGCTCATCGACTTCACCAAGGCGATGGTGAAAATCACGGCAGTGATGATTGTTGGTGTATTGATCGGGATGGCGAAGCTGCCGAGCCTCCTAGCGGCCACCGGGGCCCCTGCAGCTCTTATGGCGCCGCAAATGGCGCGCTTGGTTGTGGATATGCTTCTCGCGGGGGTGATCCTCGCAGGGGTTGCGGCGGCCATCGATGTTCCCGTGAAGTGGGGTCAGCACCGTAAGAACCTGCGGATGACCCGGCAGGAAATGCTCGATGAAGCGAAGGCGATCGAAGGCGATCCCAATCAGAAAAGTGCGCGGATGGCCAAAGCACGGGAGATCGCCAATAATCGTCAGCTTGCAGATGTGCCGACCGCCGACGTGGTCATCGTCAACCCAGAGCACTACGCCGTGGCACTCAAATGGAACCGTCATGCCAATGAGGTGCCCAAATGTATCGCCAAGGGTGTTGATCACATGGCGCTACAAATCAGAGAGCGGGCAGAGGGGGCGAATGTGCCCATCTATCGAGCTGTGCCGACCGCACGATCTCTTTATGCCATGGTGGAAGTAGGCCAGGAGATCGATCGAGAGCATTATGAAGCTGTCGCCGCGGCCATTCGCTTCGCTGATAGTTTGAAGGCAGAGAAGAGGGGGGTAAATTGAAATTGATCCCTAAAAGGCAACGACCCTTATGCCCTGATACAGTCTGAGGCGGTTTCCGCGGGTGATGGTGGTGCGCAGAGGAGACGCGCGCACTCACTTAACAGGTCTGAGAGGCTCAAGGGTTTGGATATGTATCCATCCATGCCCATAGAGAGGTATCGCTCCCGATCACCTTCCATGGAATCAGCCGTTAGGGCGATAACCGGAACATCGCGAAAAGGGCAATGCGGGGACCGAATACGCTCAATAGTTTGAGGCCCGTCCATCACCGGCATATGCATGTCTAGTAGAACCACATCGAACGGGGTCCCCATGGAGAGTTCCTCAAGGGCTTCCTGGCCATTTTCGGCCTCAACGATGATGGTGTTGAAGTCGGTCAAATAGGCTCTGACCACGGCTCGATTGACGGGGTTATCATCCACTAACAGAACACGCCGCCCCTTCAAGCAGTCACTATCTGTATAGTGATGACCCTCACGGAGGTGAGAGGCGGCGTTGGCGGTCATCGCTTTGAAAGCGAGCGTAAATCGTGCGCCTGCGCCGGGCGCGCTCTCAACGACCAGATCACCGCCCATCATTTGGGCGAGGTTTTTGGAGATGGTGAGGCCCAATCCGGTTCCCTCATACTCTCGATTGGTTGAACTTTGGGCCTGTTGAAAGGCATCAAACAGTGAACGCTGATCGTCTTCAGAGAGCCCGATGCCGGTGTCGATCACCTCAATCGAGATTTTGTTGATGTCATCAAGGTCGGCGGTCACATTAATCGAAACCCCGCCCTCATCGGTAAATTTGATCGCATTAGAAACAAGGTTGGAGATACATTGCCGTACACGGACTTCATCAAATAAAAGCAGCTTTGGGACATTGGGGGCAATCGCCAGGGAAAGATCAAGTCCCTTCTCATCGGCCTTTGCATCCCATAGGCGTTTTAGAAGCTCTAGGCTGTTGCCGATATCGGTTACCCGTTCGACCAGTTCCATTTTGCCAGCCTCGATTTTGGAGAGATCCAAAATATCGTTGACCACCGCCATGAGCGTTTTGCCTGAATCGATGATAACGTTGACACATTCGGCATCGTCGGCGTTTAAATTCCGTAAAGAGAGGACTTCTGCCATTCCCAGAACACCGTTAAGGGGGGTGCGGATTTCATGGCTCATATTGGCGAGGAAGCGCGATTTGGCCTCCGCGGCGACTTTGGCTTTTTCTTCAGCGACCTCTAACTCTTTCTCGCGCTGCTTGAGTTCGGTGATGTCGACGGTGATCCCAACGACGCCTAGCTCGCCTACGCTATCGTGATGGCTGAGGACAGTCCGCCCATTGCTTGTTGTGAGGAGGGTAGGCTCCGACGACATCTGACCGTCGGTTGCGAATTTCGTCACTTTGTCGATTTGGTCTTTAGGAAGATCGGGAAACTGGGATTCCACCTGCCGACGAGATGCCTCGTGGCGACTGAGGCCATCTTCCATTGCTTCGAACAGCACAGGGAAATAGGACCGCGCCACGGGGTTAGCGTAGAGCAGACCGAAGTTCGTGTCGTAAACCGCAAAGCCGTTCTTCATTCGGTCCATTGCGGCCAACAACAGATCCAAAGTCAGTTTGGGGTGACTGGCCATAATTTCGCAACTTACCGAAGAATGGTCAGTGAGAGGTTACCATGGCTTCGGTTCGTTCGTTGGGCACTTATCAAGTCTCTTTATAAAGACATACCCGTCTCTTGGTCCGAGGCCTTATCGTCCCATCAGCCGGGTGATTTCTTCCGGCGCGAAGGGGAACACAATCGTGTTCGTTCGGTCTGACGCGATTTCTTGAAGGGCGTTGAGGTACCGCAGTTGCATCGAGGCGGGTTCGGCGGCGAGGACTTGCGCCGCTTCGGCCAGCTTGGTGGCGGCCTGTTCTTCACCTTCGGCCAGGATGACCTTGGCCCGCCGCTCCCGTTCGGCCTCTGCCTGACGGGCGATGGCGCGGATCATGGAGGGGTCGACGTCTACATGTTTGATTTCGACATTGGCGACTTTAATGCCCCAGGCCTCGGTCTGCTCGTCGAGGATTTGCTGAATGTCCTTGTTCAGCTTGTCACGCTCTTGCAGCATTTCGTCGAGTTCATGTTTACCGAGGACGGAACGAAGGGTGGTTTGCGCCAACTGGCTGGTGGCTGCTTGGTAATTTTCCACCTGCACCACCGCGCGGACGGCATCGATCACACGGTAGTAGATGACAGCGTTCACCTTCACCGACACATTATCGCGGGAGATGACGTCCTGGCTTGGCACATCGTGGACCAAGGTCCGCATGTCCACTTTTCGCATTTGCTGGACGATTGGCACCAAGAGGACGAGGCCAGGACCTGCCGCTTTCCGGCCGACACGACCCAGGGTGAAGATCACCGCACGTTCATACTCGCGCAAGACTTTGATGATCGCGCTTAGGACGATCACCGCAAAGACAATGACCGGGATCAGGTTAAACAAAGCGGGCAGTCCCATAATTTTCGCCTCTCTTTAATGTCTCTATTAAGGCCGTGCGTCACCGGACCGGCCAAGGGTGGGGATCATTCTGGACATGCGGGCGGTCGCACCCTCAGCGCGCTTCACCACAAGGACGATACCGTCCACCTCTTGCACCTTAATGCGATCACCCCGCTTAAGATTTTCCTTAGAACGAGCCTTCCAGCGCTCCCCATCGACAATCACATAGCCTTCGCCATCGACCCAATCGTCAACCCGACCCTCTCGCTTGCGGATGGCTTCATGGCCGATAAGGGGACCGTGGTTTCGGGATCCGGCAATCGCAAAAAGGATCGCGGCGAGGAAGGCGCCGGCGCCCGCAAGGGTGGCGCCGAGTACCACCGGTGACACGCGAAACTCCCCTGGGAAAAGGAAATAAAGCCCGGTGCCGAACAGAATCATCCCCGTAAGGCCGATAACCCCAAAGGACGGGCTGAACGCCTCTAATATGATGAGAATGACCCCAATGCCCATGAGCGAAAGGAAAAGAACGTTCGCCGGCAAGACTTGGAACGAGTAGAAGGCAAGCACCAAACAGAGGGCGCCAAAAACGCCGGGGAAAATGGAGCCGGGGTTCCAGATCTCTGCAATGAGGCCCACGGAGCCAAGCGAGAACAGGATCGCGGCTACGTTTGGATCCGCAATATAGCCCAAGATCCGCTCAATGAGAGAAGGTTCAGCTTCGGCGAGGGTAATTTGCTGGGTTGATAGGGCCTTCTCCCCACCAACAGTTTTGACCGTCATACCATCGAGTTGAGCCAAAAGGTCGTCTAAGTCTTCGGCGACGATCTCAATTACGCCCAGCTCTAGCGCCTCTCGCGCGGTGATGCTGGCTGATGGGGGGCGTACGGCCTTTTCCGCCCATTCCGCATTGCGGCCGCGCTCCTCAGCCAAGGCGCGGATATAAGCCACAGAATCCTCGATCACTTTGCCGCGCATCGAGGCGGTGTTGGAGATATCCGTCGGTGCCGCTGGGTGTTCACTTTGGGCGCCATCGCTGGCCGCGTCACTGCTCCCGTCTTCGGCCGCTGGTCCGTTGTCCTCTGTCGGCGTCTGGGCGGGGGAAGGGGCGGGCTCAAAGGTGGGCTGTTCACTTGGCGCGCCGCCCATCTCCACGGGGGTGGCGGATCCGGTGTTGGTAAAGGGCGCCATCGCCGCCACGTGGGAGCCGTACATGATGTAAAGGCCCGCGCTCGCGGACCGTGCGCCTTGAGGGTAAACGTAAGAGACCACCGGGGTGTCGGAGGCGAGGATCGCCTTCACGATGGTTTTCATTGAGTCCACAAGACCGCCGGGCGTGTCGATTTTAAGGATGATCACCTGTTCGCCGCGGTCCGATGCCGCCCCGATTTCGCGTTCAAGATACGAGGCTGAAGCCGGAGTGACGGGCCCGCTGAGGGTCAGGAGGGTACCCCGACTGCTGCCCCCTTCTTGCGCAATGGCGCCTTGCAATATGGTTTGCGCGATGCCGCTGAGTAGCATCAGGACGAGCCCCGCGATCATTAAGGCGCCCCAAACACCCCTGTAAGAGCGTTGTTTTGCTGCCACCATATCGGCCTCCCTTTCCATACAAAACATAGGGGACAAAGGGGAGGGCTACAATGGTGCAGGTTGTGCGCCGGGTGGCGTGGGTTTGCCGCGACTGACATGGCCATGCAAAAGATAAGCAGGGCGCAAGCGCTTTGATGGAGAACGCCAATGACCCTCACGGGCGAGTGTTTATGCGGTGGCATCAAATACAGAATTGCGGGGCGGGTGTTCGCGGCCCGATCCTGTCATTGTTCCCGATGTCGTAAGGCTTTCGGGGGTGCGGCGAGCGCCTTTGCGTCGGTGGACCCTGCGCACTTTCAATGGGTCGAGGGAGAGGCGCTACTGACGGTTTATGAGAGTAAGCAGGGGGCAGGGAAGCAGTTTTGTAGGGTCTGCGGCTCGATGCTCACGGGGACCTATAAGGGAGAAGTCATGGGCGTGGCGTTAGGATGCCTTAACGAGGATCCTGGCGTCGATATAGAGGCGCACATCTTTGTCGGCTCAAAAGCCAATTGGGACGTGGTGCCAGAGGAAGTGCCTCAGTATGAGACGTACCCTGAGGAGGAGTGATCACAGTAAACACGGGACGAGTGCTTGGGTCTGCTCTTCGCCCGTTTCAGACTTTCCCGTATCCAAAGTGAACATCTGAAGGCTGGCTGAAACTTGCCCTAGCGAGCGACCCAACCCTTTTGAACGCAGCCACGAACGACGAATCAAATTGCCTCACTAAAGGAGAAGATAGAAGATATTGGGAAAGCAATGGTAAGCGCCTTCACCCTGATTGAAACCGCAAAGCTAAACAAAATCGCCCCGCAGGCCTGGTTGACTCCGGATCGCAAATCACAAAGTCACCCGCCTCGACGAACTCCTCCCATGGCGTTACACTGCACAAGCAGCTAACTTAGGTTCTTTGGGGGCAACAGCCCCCTTTCAGCGGACGGTCACTTTTTAGGGGGAGAACGATGCGGTTTTTATTGGGGTTCTTATTTGCATTTCTCGTTATTGCAGCTGCTGCTTATGGTCTCGACCTGATTCGTTTCGAGGATAAAACTTTTTCCGTTAATAAGAATAACGTCTGCACAACGTTCTTTGACGCGCAAGCATGCAGTGCGACAACGCCATCACCGGTTAAAGCGCATGTCCCTTGGGAAGCTTCCGGCATCACTATTGATCGTAACCGCAAAGATGCGCGCCCACTGATCATTGTCGGGGATGAAAATACAGGGCGTTATTATGCGTGCAAAGATCGACCTCGCCCAGAGCCGAGCAATGAGAAAGCTGCTGATTTTAGCTATTTCGAAATTGATGATTGCCTTGAATATGAGATCGCGAACGCATCCATTGCGACGGACCTTGAATCGATTGTGACGATGAATGCCGGTGAATATGTCGTTCTATCAGAGCCGCTAAGAGGCTTAATCATAGCCCATGGCGAGACATTAGAGGGTAAGAAAAAAACCGCTCATGAAGGCGACCTTAAACTTCAATATGGCGGTCAATTTAGTGAGATTGGCGGGCGTGGATTAGAAGGCCTTACCATACGGCCAAACAAAACAAACGGCCACGATATCGCCGCGCTGTGGGAAGGCGGATTTCCGAACAAAGATGATTTAGTGAATGATCTCGTTGTGAAGAATGGCCAAGATCCAAATGACCCCGATGATAACAGCTTAAAACATGTTAACATAAATACTGACGGTGACCTGCGCGTGGACGATGCCGACACCATTTTGGAAGTCACTTTTGACCCGGAAGACGTAGATTCGCAAACACGGCTCGGCACTTACATCGAGGTTAATACCCCGCGACCAGCCCAGCTTGAAGGCAAAAGCCTCCAGCGCTTTCGAGCACCCGATCTTGTTTGGGGTAAAAACACAACCGGGAATGGCGGCGAAGACACCCTCATTTTGTTGATCAGCTCGCTGGATAAAAGGGATCGCAATTTTGATTATAAGTGCCTTTTAGAGATCGGATTAAATGGCGAGCCGACGGGTAATAGCCTGGATATCAATGCGTATTTATCCGGAAACGAAGACCTTGAACACCTGAAAGAACATGCAAACTGGGAAGGCCTTTCCTGGTATGATGATCAACATTTGATTATCGTCAACGACAATGAAAATAGAAAAGAAAAAGAAGCTAAGCCTTGGAAAAAAGTTCCGCTAACGGCGCTTATTTTTGCGAGCCCTGAAGGCTGGGATCCGACGAAGAAGTGCTTACCCCAAGAAGCGAGCATACCGGGAAAATAATTATGTTTGAAACCAATGCGCTCTCTGTAGGATAGGCAAGTCTTGTTTTCTCAATTTAAATATTTCGGGGCTGGCATAGAAATTTGAAGGGCAGCAGATGTCAAGAAACAGACTTTTAAGTCTCAGCTTATAATGTCGCCTTCTGGCGAAACACGGACAGTCTCACTGCCCCATGACAGCTGTCATGGGCGCGCCGCGGGCCTTGAGGTTAAATCCCCATATTGTCAATAAGCCGGGTGCGTCCTAACATCACCGCGGCGAAGAGGCGGGCCTGCCCCTGATCTTCTTTGCTCAGTACCCCCTTCGTCAACGGCGTTAAGTCCGGTAGGCGACGGAGTTCGAGATAGTCGATAGGTGCTAGGCCAGCTGCTTCCATATTCGTCCTGGCTTGTTCCAGCACGTCAGCCACGTCGCCACCGGCTTTCAATCCTTCAAGCGCTTCCTTCATCACCCTGTTCAGGTGTCCGGCGGTGGCGCGTTCCTCTGGGGACAGATATTGGTTGCGGGAGGACATGGCTAGGCCGTCAGCCTCTCGCACGATGGGCGCGCCCACCACCTCAATGTCGAGGTTAAGATCCGCCACCATCTGCCGAATGACCAGCAGCTGTTGGAAGTCCTTTTCGCCAAAGATCGCGATGTTCGGGCGCACCTGGTTGAATAGCTTTGTCACCACCGTTGCGATGCCATCGAAAAAGCCGGGCCGAGAGGCGCCATCCAGCGGTTCGGCGAGGCGCGGTACGCTGACCACCGTCTGATACCCTTGCGGATACATAAGATCGGCGCTGGGTAGGTATGCAAGATCGCCGCCCGCTTCGGCGATCTTGGCGATGTCCTCTTCCTCGGTGCGAGGGTAGGTGGCGAAGTCCTCATTTGGGGCGAACTGCCGCGGGTTGACGAAAATGCTGACGACCACGCGGGCCTTTTTGGCCTTGGCCAGGCGGATAAGGGACAGATGACCGTCGTGCAGCGCCCCCATGGTGGGGACGAAGGCGATTTTTTCTCCAGCAGCGCGCCAAGGTTGCAGAATCAGGCGAAGCGATTGAAGATGATCTGCTATTGAGAGCGAAGGGTGTGTTTGCATGAAGCGCCTGTTCCATGGTGTTGGTAACCTTTCGTCAACCAAGAAAGTCAACGGTTCGCGCCTATGAAAGATCTCCGCGTATACGGCAAGGTTTTGCTGGGTCTTGTGCTGGCGTCTTGCGCCACCGGGCCGGGAGAGACGCCGGTAAAAGAGGCCTCTGCTGCACCATTGCTGCCGGACGCCCTAAAGCGCGCCGCCTATGAAGCTCCCGAATGGGATGAGACGACGATGGCCTCCTACGGGGCGATGGACGTGCCCGTTGCTGAGCTCGCGGAAACCCGAATGGAGGGAGCGCCGACAGCTGTTCCTTCAATCGATCCTGGTCAATGGGCCGCCGCAGGACAGCCAGGCCCTATTGTGGGGCAGGCGGCACCGTTTGCTGCGGGTGTCGCGCGGGTGTCTTCGTCGCCGACCCGTGGCGAGACTCAGCGCGGAAGTGCGGCACCGGCGCCGGTGGTGCCCGCGCCACCAGCCAGAAGCGCTCGTGGCCCCTACCAGCCGCGGGCGGATTTCTCTTCGCTTGAACCGCAATTGATGACCGACAATCGGTCGCCTCGAGTGGCGGCTCGAGCCACGCCGCCAACCGTGCCGCCAACCGTGCCTCCAACCGTTTCGGTGGCCCCCAAGGTCGTTCCTGCGCCCCGGCCCGCCTCTGCCCCTGTGGATCCGGTGAAGGTTGCGGCCGCGTCTCCCGCCCCGCTGCAATATGCAAGCGCAGCGCCTGCCGCCCCGGTCCAATCAAGCCCGTTCGAGGGCGAGACTGTCTCCATCATGCCGGCGTCTGCTAAAAAGCCTGCCCCTCAGCGCAGTGGTCGCTATGGATTGCATCTGGCGTCCTATCGTCAGTCCCCGAATGTAAAAGTCGGGTGGGAAACGCTGATGCGTCAACATGGCGACATGCTGGAAGGGTTATCCGCCCGCGGAAAGCCGGTCACCCTGCCGGGCAAGGGGGATTTCATCCGCCTTCTCGTTGGTCCCTTCCAAACGCCGGAGGAGGCAAAGGTGCTGTGCAATACCCTTAATGATCTTGATGCGTATTGTAAGGTGATGCCTTTTGAAGGCACACCGGTTTCATAAGACGATTGACTTTTAGGATATAAAAGACGCTCCATGTCCTCTTCCTCCCACCCCGCGCCATCTGCCCCCACCCACGTCATTGTTGTTGGCAATGAAAAGGGCGGCTCGGGTAAAACCACCGTGGCGATGCACCTTACTGTGGCTCTCCTCAAATCGGGGTTCAGTGTTGGCTGCATCGATTTAGACCTCCGTCAAAAGAGCTTTTGGCGGTACTTAGAGAACCGCGCCAAATGGGGGGTGGCGCACGAGTTAAGCATTAGCGATTTGCCAATGCCGCGGTTCTTGCCGGTGAATGGCTCTAACCATGATAGTCGTTATGCGGCGAAGCGGCTCGAGGCGGAGGAGCTGACCCGGACCTTGGAAGAGTTCTCCGACTGTCAGTTCTTGGTCATTGACACGCCGGGGGCGGACACGCACCTGTCGCGGCTCGCACATATGCATGCTGATACGATTGTGACGCCCCTCAACGATAGCTTTGTCGATTTTGATATGATGGCAAAGATTGACCCGGCCACGGGAGATATTAAGGGCCCTAGCCTCTATGCAGAACTCGTGTGGTCCGCGCGGCAACAGCGGGCGGCTGCAGGGGTTCCAGGCGGCATTGATTGGATTGTCATGCGTAACCGTGTGCAGGCGACGAATGCCCGGAACAAAGTTGCGATGGGGGAAAAGCTGGAGGCTTTGTCCAAGCGAATCCAATTCCGTCTCGGTCGCGGATTTGGTGAGCGAGTGATTTATCGCGAATTGTTTGTGAACGGGATGACGCTATTGGATCTTGGCTCCAAGGGCGCGCCGCGAAAGTTCGGCTCCATGAGCCATTTGGCAGCTCGGAATGAAGTGCGCAGCTTTTTGGGCAACCTACGGCTGCCCATAGTGGCGGAGGCGTTAGAAGCCGCCTAAGTTTAACATTATGGTTTGGCTTTTTCTTCTCGTGGCGGTGGCGGCAGGGTTCTTCGCCCTGCCTGGTGGTGGCCGGTCGGCGGCGGATCGCCGATTGGCGCAACTGGTTGCGCTGACGGCAGGGGCGGCGGCGCTTCTCACCCTCAAATTACTGCCCCTGGGCCTTCTTTTGTTGCTCATTGGCGGCAGTGTTTATGGAACCGGGTGGCTTAAGGAAAAACTCATGGGAGAGGGGTTCCAGGACCTTGAGGAAGAAAGGCGAGCGCCTCCGCGTACGCCCGGCAAAGGCGCCACAATGGATCGCGAAGAAGCCCTGTCGGTCCTTGGCCTTAACGCCGGTGCTGACGCAGACGCGATTACTGCGGCGCATCGCCGGATGATCGCAAAAGCGCACCCCGACCAGGGAGGCTCAGACTACTTGGCGGCGAAAGTAAATGAGGCGCGGGACGTTCTGCTCGACTGATGATCGCACGAAGCGCTGCGTTTTTCTCTTGCATACACCCTGATTGTTCTGCATTTGTTCCATTTTGGTGTTTGAATAGAGAGAGACCAATATGTCCTTGGGTTTTGATGAGACATTGAAATCAGTTGCCGAAACTTTGGTGGCCAATTGCCGGGCCCATCGGGAGATGGAAGGGCTAGCAGAGCTTTACGCGCCCGATGCCGTTTCGGTGGAGGCCATTGCGATGGACCCCAACCTACCAAGGGAAACAGTGGGGGTGGACGCCATCCGCGGTAAACATGAATGGTGGAAGAACACGTTCGATGTGTCCAATGAGCAGGTGGTTGGGCCATATCTTTACGGGGATGATCGGTTCAGCGTCATCTTCAATACCCATACCGTCCATCGTGAGTCTGGGGAGGCAAGTGATATGTCGGCGATCGGTGTTTACACTGTCAGGGACGGCAAGATTGCCCGCGAGGAGTTCTTCTACGCCCTTTAATGCGATCTACGCCCCTATAGCACCGGGTTGTTCTTATTGAATCAGCCCGATGCTTGTAGAATTTTTTGTTTTTCGCGCGTGAGCCAACTTTCCCCGATCTAATGTGGTCGCCTCCGATGTGGTTGCCTGGCGCGCTAGCCCTTTGCATAGATTGAGCCCCGGTCCGGTCTCTCTTTTGGAAACGAGACACTTTTTCAACGGATTTGCCTTATGCTTGCGCCAAAATAGGAATATTTAGGGGTGGCATATGCTCGGACGGAGGACAGCATCACGGGTGCGCGATGATCGCGCCGGGCCGTCTGGACGTCTGTTGCTTACCCAGACTCTTGCGGCCGCGGCGCTCACCGTGTCGCTGGTTTTTGCGAGTTTTGTGTATGTGATTGACCGCCGTGAGTTGGCGGCCGCCGAGGCGCAGATCAATACCAAGGTGGATGAGTTTGGGGCAATGACGGCTATCGCTGTCGGGAATTGGTTAAAAAGCCGGGTCGAACATGCGGTAGACATGGCGACCATCTACCAGATGCTTGAACCAGATGTTGCGCTCCAGCTTATCTTGGGAAATGTCACCTTCGCGGATCAGTTCGCCTACCGATATGTTGGGTTGGCCAACGGAGATTATGGGATCCTTCCCGTTGTTCCGGTGCCGGATGACTATGACCCTCGCATTCAACCCTGGTATCGCGCGGCCGTTGAGCGTCGCGCTCCGGCGGTGCTCCCGCCGTCTCGGCCTTACACGACAAGCGATGAACCGATGCTATCCGTTGCCGTTCCCTTGTATGAGGGGGAGCAGCTCATAGGCGTTTTCGGGGCAGATTTTTTGTTACGAGAGCTTAGCACCCTCCTGGCCAATAACAATTTAGGGGGTATCGGTCATATTTTTCTCGTGGACGCCTACGGTCGTGTTATTGCCCACCCCAACCCGGCTTTTGAGGACCAGCGCTTATCGCAGCTGGTCGGAAAACCGGTGTCCCTTACCCAGTCCATTCGGGCGATCGAGGTGGCCGGCCAGAAGCGGATGATCAGTTTTCAGCCGATTGATGGTGTCCCCGGGGCGGCTTGGTATGTGGGCGTATCCATCGATCCAAAAGCAGCTTTTGCCCCCGTGCGAACTTTTCGATTGTTTGCGGCCGCGGCGACTATATTGGCGGTTGTTGTGATGATTATTGCGATGGGGGTCGTTGTGGATCGCCTATTGGCAAAACCTCTGATGCGGGCACGGAAAACATCAGAAGCGGCAAGTGTTGCGAAGTCAGAGTTTCTTGCGAATATGAGTCATGAAATTCGCACACCTATGAACGGTGTCTTGGGAATGGCAGAGATATTGTCGGATACTTCCCTTGACGCTCGACAACAGGAATATGTGGCGACAATCGAACGCTCTGGGACCGCGCTGCTGTCGATCATCAATGATATTCTCGACTTCTCGAAATTTGAAGCAGGGAGGATGGACTTAGAGGTCAATCCCTTTGACCTGCGAGCGGTCGTGGAGGATGTGACTTCCCTCCTTATGCGACCGGCTCGGGATAAATCAATTGAGTTGGTGGTGCGTTATGCGCCCAATTTACCTACCATGGTCATGGGTGATGCTGTTCGTGTACGGCAAATCATAACAAATCTCATGGGCAATGCTGTCAAATTCACTGACCGTGGTCGGGTGATGTTGGACGTTAGTGGATATACCGTCGATCAGCAGTTCTATATATCCATGGCTGTTTCTGACACGGGCATTGGGATCTCGGGTGAGCAATCAAAACGTATTTTTGATCAGTTCACCCAAGCTGAATCCAGTACGACGCGACGTTTTGGGGGCACGGGTCTCGGGCTTGCCATTTCCCGGCGATTGGCACGCGCGATGGGCGGGGATATCACCGTTCAGTCTACCTATGGGAAAGGGTCGACCTTCACCGTTGATTTGGTCATGCCCATGGCGGATGAAACGCCCGATGCCGAAGATCCCGCAGACGTGTCGCTCAGCGGATTGAAGGTGTTGGTGGTTGATGATGTTCGGCTCAATCGCCAAATCATCTGTGAACAGTTAAAAGGCTGGGGCCTTGCTCCGCACCCGGCTGCGTCGGGGGCTGCCGCTCTGAGCATGATGGAAGAAGCGCATGCAGCTAAGGAGCCATTTGATCTTCTGCTTGTGGATCATCACATGCCAGATATGGATGCTGTTATGGTTCTGAAGCGTATCGCCGAGGATCAGGATATTTTGCCCATCCCAAGTCTTGTGATGTCGTCATCGGCAGATCCTAATCTTGCAGATCAAGTCATTGAGGCAGGGGCGTCAGATTGTTTGGCCAAACCTGTCCGGGCGCAAGTGCTAAAACGAGCCATCATGGAAATGTTGGCGGAGCATCATCTTTGCTCGCTAAAAGGGGTCGCATGGGAAGGCAAAGTCGCATTACTCAGTGATCGGGCAAATGGCGCAACCAACCTCTCGCAAGGTGCGGGCCCCGTCGGAGAGGCTGATGAGTTGGCGGGCGAAGCTTCGCCTGGCCCAACGGCTCAAATTTTGGTGGCGGAAGATAATGAAGTGAACCGCATGGTGATTGCGACCATGCTGGATGGGTCAGGTTTGTCTCTCACTTTTGCGTTCAACGGCCAAGAGGCGGTCACAGCTGCAAACGCAACGCGTTTCGATCTTATCTTTATGGATATCAGCATGCCGGTCATGGATGGCGAAGCGGCATCCAAAGCGATTCGGGCCGCGGAGGAGCAAGCTGGAGCCTCGCCCGTGCCGATTATCGCCCTCACCGCCCACGCGATGGCGGGGGATCGCGAACGCTTTTTAGAGATTGGGATGTCCGGCTATCTTTCAAAGCCGGTGCGTCGTGATGATCTATTTGAGTGTCTTCGGGAATGGGGTGCCATTGAGGGGGCCGAGCTAAGACCCTCCCAAGGTGAAGAGGGGCAAAAGTCCCTCAAGGCGTCTGGAATTTAACCACTCCTCCATTGCGTGGTTCGCCCGCTTCGCTTACAGCAAAAGACCGGCCTTAGGGGTATAGCTCAGCTGGTAGAGCATCGGTCTCCAAAACCGAGGGTCGCGGGTTCGAATCCTGCTGCCCCTGCCAGGCCGGTGATCGGTTGGCGCATCCCCGCGCCCACCGCCAATAAGGGCAGTTCCAGGGACGCAAGGTTTATGACCACTGATGAAGACGTTCTCCTCCGCGAGGTGGATGAGGACCTCCAGCAGGACAAACAGCTCGATTTTTTGAAGAAACACGGCCCTTGGCTCGTCGCGGCCGCAGCGGCCGCTGTTATCGGGGTTGGGGTCTACCAGCTCATGATGAGCCAGCGCGGCGCGGCGGCGGCAGCAGATGCTGAGGCCTATCGCGAGGCGGTCTTGGAATCCGACGAGGCCGCTGGTCTCACCGGCGCTGATGCCATGCAGCAATTCGGTGCTAAGGCAGAGGGGGGGTACAAGGCCCTCGCCGCCTTTCGGGCAGCGGGCCTTTTCGCAGCGGCGGGGAACAGTGCGGACGCTCTGGCGAGCTTTCGAACCGTTTACGCGGATGGTAGTGCGCCGACGCGACTGCAGGATCTGGCGCGCCTGCGGGCGGCATCGCTGCTCTTAGACACGGATGCGGCGGAGGCTGGTGAGGTGGCCGATGCGGTCACAACCCCATCCCTCACGCCCTATGCCAAAGAGATAAAAGCACTCGTGGCGATGGCGGCCGAAGATTTTGAAGTGGCGCATGCCCTTTTGTTGGACCTGTCCAACGGTATCTACACACCCGCGCCTCTCGCTGGTCGCGCGGCCGTTTTATTGCCCCTCGCAGACGCGGGTCGGGCCGGGGTGGCGTTGGTGCCGCAAGCGTCTGAAGCTGAGGCTTTTATCAGCTCCTTCACGGACCAACTGGCCGAAGAGGGGCTTGTGCCGCCACAATCCTCACCGTCTTCTACTGCACTCACGGAGGGAGAGGTTGGCTCCGCTCCAGAAGAGACCGGTGCGCAAGAAGAGAGCGGCGATGACGCTGTCGCGCCCGTCGAGTAAAATCGCTCCCGCGAAAAACCAGGACTCAATCGCATCGGTCTGGTTCAACAAGAGGGCCCAATGCTATAGGGTTCTAAAGGCCCGTTAGTAGGCCCCCATTGATTGGGTCATGAGAGGTAGAGAGACAATGATGCCGTGTCACCCACTGACGAAGTTTCTTGGCACCGTTGCCGTGGTCACCCTTGTCTCGGCGTGTAGTACGAACCCGGTCACACGGATCTTTGATCGCAATGGCGGGGAGACGGCGGAAGTCCCAGAATCCCCCGATGATGGCCGTATCGCGGCCGTGGCGCTTGAGCAATCCCTTGAGCCTGATCCTCGGTTCGACGGTATGTTCATCAGCGTCCCTCCGGCTTTCGCGAACACCGATTGGTCTCAACCCGGTGGTGAGCCCGATCATGTAATGCACCATTTATCGGGTCCAGAAACCTTCCGCTTCGCCTGGTCCTCTGCGATTGGGGATGGGGGCGATAAGCGGTCGCCCCTTGTGGCGCCGCCGGTGGTGGCTGATGGCCGTGTCTTCACCCTTGATGCAGAGGCCAAGGTCTCAGCGTTTCGTGTCGATAATGGGAATCGCCTGTGGGATGAGGCTGTCGCCCCCGATATTCGCGATGGGCGGCGCCGGTTCTGGCGAATTGGTGGCGGTATCAATCCTGCTCAGATCGGCTTTGGCGGCGGTGTGGCTGTCGATGGTGATCAAGTCTTTATGGTGAATGGTTTTGCCCAAGCGGCTGCGTTTAACGTTGAAACGGGTGAGATGCAGTGGGAGGCGCAATTATCCGCCCCCGTCCGAAACCCGCCAACGGCGGTCAATGGCAAAATTTATGTCATCACCACATCAAACCAAGTGGTCGCCCTTGACCAAACGTCGGGCGAAACTGTTTGGACTCATGAGAGCTTTGAGGAGAATGCGCGGTTCCTGTCCACGGGCTCCGTGGCGGTGGATGGTGACATTGTCGTTGTGCCCTTCTCCTCGGGTGAAGTGGTGGCCCTTGATGTTGATACGGGCCGTGTTCTGTGGACGGCCACGGTGGCGCGGTCATCGCGCATGAACGGTCTTTCTGAACTTAATGACATCGCTGGTAGTCCGGTGGTGGACCGGGGGGCGGTGTTCGCGGTGAGCCATTCGGGGCAGCTGAGCGCCATTGATGGTCGGACCGGGCGCCTTGCGTGGGAGAAACCTATCAGTGGGCTGAATATGCCTTGGGTGGCAGGTGACTATCTGTTCGTGATGTCCACAGAAGCAGAACTTATTGCGTTGTCACGCGAAGACGGTGGGGTGGTGTGGAAACGCGAACTCGACGCTTACGAGAACATGAAAAAGCGGAAGAACCGCATCACATGGTCAGGCCCCATTTTGGCCGGAGAGCAGCTCATCGTCACGTCTTCTGCGGGCCGTATGCTGCAGCTTTCCCCTCAGGATGGCAGTACCGCGAATGAGTACAAGCTAAAGAGCGGTACCACGATCCCGCCGGTGATCGCCGATGGCACGGTGTTCATCATCAATGATAAGGCGCGTCTTGAGGCGTGGCGCTAGGTCACCGTTGAGGCTTTGCCCGTCGGTAGGGCGATAACCGCCCGCAAGCCGCCCAGTGGCGACGTTTCAAGGCGAAGAGCCCCGCCATGGGCGCGCGCCACGTCCCGAACAATAGAGAGGCCCAGCCCCGATCCCGGTACAGTTGAATTGCGGGCCTGGTCCAGCCGGCCGAAAGCGCGAATAGCTTCATCATGGGCCGTGTCGGGAATACCGGGGCCATCATCATCAATACGAATATGGACCGTGCTGCCGTCCTCTACTGCGGAGAGATGCACGGTTTCACCGAATTTATAGGCATTTTCGGTGAGGTTGTTGATAGCGCGAATAATATTTCCCCGCTGAGCATTGACGGTGAGCCCGTCGGCCACATCGGTGTGCAGGGTGCGGCCCATTCGGTCAGCCGAGTGCGCGAGGGTCTCAGCCAGCTGATGCAGATCAATATCCTCCCGCACGGCGGCTGCATCTCCCCGGGCGAAGGTGAGATAATCATCAAGCAGCCGCTCCATCTCATCCATATCGGCCTTCATGTCCGCCATGTCTTGGTTCACTGGCTGGAGGGCAAGATTCAGTTTCATCCGAGTAAGGGGTGTTTTAAGGTCATGGCTCACCCCCGCTAGCATTTCGGTCCGCTGTTCTAAGAACCGCCGAATGCGCGCGCGCATGGCAATAAAGGCGTGGCCCGCTTGGCGGACCTCCCTTGCGCCCGAGGGCTTGAAGTCTTTGACATCTTGCCCCCGGCCAAAGGCATCGGCCGCGGCGGCCAGGCGCGTGATGGACCGGACCTGGTTCCTTAAAAAGGTGAGGGCGATATATCCCAGCAATAGCGTTGCCATCATCATCCAGATGACGAAAAAATGTCCGTTGCGTGCCACCACCCGGTCACGGGCAATACGGAACATTAAATAGCCTTCTTCGAGCTGAACACGGGCTTCCACCTCGTCGTCAAAACCCGTTGTATCGTACCAGTAGGGCACGTCTAGGGACCAATCGAGCTCGCGGTCGAGGGTGCGGTTTAGGGCATTAAAGATCGATCCTTGATCTTCGAGTGGTATGATCCCATCGGGGACATAGCTCATCTCAATTTCAAGTTCTTCCCGTGCCCGAACGATAAGCGCGGCACGCGCTTCCGTGCTTCCATCGCTTTCCCACAAGAGGGTGAGGAGGCCAAAATCGCTTGCCGTGCTTTTGGCGAGGGTGGCTGTCACTTCCTCCCAGTGTCGATTGAAAAAGACATAGGTCACCACTGACTGCATCATAAATATGGGCAGTACGACGATTAGAATCGTTCGGCCGTATAGGCTTTTAGGAGCAAGGCGCCGCAGCATGACTAATCCACGACCAACACATACCCCACCCCCCGAACGGTTTGCAGGTAAAGCGGGGTGCGGGGATCATCTTCGATTTTTCGTCGTAGGCGGGTGACCTGTACATCGATAGAGCGGTCAAAGCCGCTACCGGTTTGCTCTGCCAAGGTGGCCCGGGTGAAGGATGCACCGGGCTTGGCGGTCAGCGCCCGGAGGAGGGCCAGTTCAGCTCCTGTCAGCCGGATGGTCTCTCCATCCCGCCTCAGTTCCCCCCGTTTGGGGTAAAACACGTTGGGCCCGAAAGTGATATGATCGGTACGGGGGGCATAGTCCCGCCGGGTCATGAGCCGTTCAAGCCGAAGGACCAGCTCCCGTGGTTCAAAGGGTTTTGGAAGATAATCATCCGCACCCGCCTCAAGGCCTTCGATGCGGTCTTCGGGTTGACCGCGCGCGGTGAGGACCAGGATAGGGATATTCGAGGTCTTCCGTAGGCGCCTTGTCATCTCGATGCCCGTCTCCCCTGGCATCATGACGTCGACGATAAGGGCGTCAAATTGGAGGGACGCCATGAGCGCATCGGCCTTGGCCGCATCCTCAGCGGTGGAAGCAAGAAAGCCCGTCTCTCGCAAATAACGAGCGAGGAGGCGTCTGATCTTGTCGTCATCATCGACGATGAGGATGTGGGGGGTGTCATCCCCTAGGGTCGCCTGGGCTCGTGACCCGTCAGCGTTAGAGGAAGGTGCACCATGAGGAGACGTCATAAGCGCCTAATATCATGACCCTATTCCCAGCGCCAAGGCTTCAACGAGGCTTGATGCGGCGGCTGGTTCTTTCGCCTTGGAGCGTTATGTCTCTAGCGCGCTGTTTCGTGCGGCGCCTGTTGGCCTGGTCACAAGAGGAGTGCTTAGGCCTTGATCCAGGCCTTCATTAGCCGTGCATTGAGCTCTGGCACAAAGTTAGCCCAAGCGGTTCGCCCTCGTGAGCAGTCCACGACGAAAATGGGTTCGCGAATGTCGAGATGAGGTGCAATCGCGTTTTTCACGCCTGATGCCGATTGGGTAGTGGATAGGATCCACACATTATCGGTGATCCGGAAGGCGCTGCCCAGACTGCGAAGGGTCTGTTCCGCGCGGGCTGACGTGCCGTTTTTCAGCTCAAAAATCACGGCGAAGTTCGCCGTTGCACCATCTTGGGGGACGTCCGAAGGCTCATCATTCGCGACGGCCTTTCCGAAGGTCCGCTCCGTCTTGGTTGTGCCGTGAATAATACTGGCAAGTGGTGGGTAGACCCGGGCTTCTCGCCAGGCATTGCCCCCCGCCGGGGAGACCATCGATTGCGCGGATAGACGCCCTTCAGACGCGAAAGCCGCCATCTGATCGTGGGTGTAGGGGCCATAAACCCGCTCCGCAACTTTGATGCACCAATTGTCTGTTGCCAGCATAGGTAGCGTCCTCGTTCTTATTGCTACCGACCCGATGCAAAGGCCAGGCCAACGCCGGTACCCGTATGCCGAATAATCGTTGCTGCCTGTTTACCAATCTTCACTTTCGTTCCGATGGGCGGTTTTTCCCTCATCACCAATTGAGCGCCGTCAGTGGATATATCGACGACTTGGCAGAGAATCTTTTCCCCGCCCTTTAACGTCATCATCGCAGCACGGTGTTGGTCAAAACGTTCGGCGCCGCGCCGTTCGTCGTTCTCATGGCCCCCATTGAGGAGCCATGTGAGCGTGTCCGCCAATCGGGCGGAACGTTCCCGCTTGATGGGGAAGTGGACGCCAAATCCCTCGACGCTAAGCCGTACCACGACGCTTCGGATAAAGCCGACTTTCTCAATTTTGAGGGCGAGGGTGTCTTTCACTTCTGGCACATAGTCGGTGGCGATAAAGGCGCCGCCGGCACTGATGTTCGTAATCCTGCCGGTGCGTTCCAGCTGGTCGGCGGCAAGAAAATCTACCGATAGGTCGACATCTTGCCGTCGGTGACGACGGGGGTCTGTCTTCCCATCAGTGTTCGCGATCAACATCTCGATCCGCGATCGATGCGCAATGGATGGCACTGTCCCAACCTCCTCTTGCGCGCCTCCCCTCTTCTCCTCGCGCGTTAAGCTTGTTGGGCCACCCCCTCTGGCACCCCATAAAGCCTCACCGTCGCCACTCTTGCCGCGGGAAGATGAAATTTCCCTTTCCATAAAAGGAGTTGACCTTAATTGATCATTTCCAAGCCGTTTTTATGGCCCATTTGAGGGCGGGGGGGTACGCAGACTGGATCTCAAGGCCTAGATTACGAGGATGGAGCAACGCCCCTCACGCACCCGTGAATTTGTGAACCGCCGATTGGGGCTTGCGCCCGCGGACAATCCATCATCATCATCCGCGATCAATTTGCCAAGTATCGTGGTTTGGTTGCTGGGGTTAATGATTGTTGTCTTCTTGATCCAGTTGGTGTTGCCGGCGGTGCCGCAGAACCAACTTGACCGCGCACTTGGCTTTGTGCCGGACCGCTTCACGGAGGGGTTGCGCCAGGGGCAGCCTATTATTCCCCTTTTGTTTCCGCTGGTCAGCCACGCCTTTGTTCACGGTGGACCAGCCCATCTCATTTTTAACGGGCTGTGGATGATGATTTTTGGGGCAGGGGTGGCGCGACGGATGGCAACGGATAGCCCTCAAACGTCGGACAGACTATGGAATACCCTCTGGTTTGTTGTGTTTTTCTGCCTGTGTGGCGTCGCTGGGGCGCTGGTTTTCTATGTAATGAATCCGTCGCTGCCGTTTCCTCTCGTTGGCGCATCGGGGGCTATTTCGGGCCTTATGGGAGGGGCGATGCGCTTTGTGATGAGGCGACTGGCACCCTGGGGCGTGGTGCATGGCGGCTTAGCGCCTATCACATCGCGGCCGGTGGCTGTCGTTACAGCCCTTTACATTGGTACAAATCTGATGACCGCCCTTGGTCTTGA
>ERZ1740067.645-NODE-645-length-26936-cov-6.131989_pt1 | contig 26936 bp, 25 predicted proteins | sample MGYA00581736_ERZ1740067 | MGnify/ENA primary metagenome ERZ1740067 (study PRJEB43018, sample SAMN04849236) | marine metagenome | isolation source: floating plastic debris | place: Pacific Ocean | collected 2008-08-27 | study: EMG produced TPA metagenomics assembly... | reverse complement strand
CCGTCTTAAGACCGGGACGACAGGTCATGACGTTCGTACCACTGCGGCATGGCATTCTCTGGTTTTCAAACAAAAAACCCCCGGCGCTGGGCCGGGGTTTATTATAATATAATCAAAGATATCAGAGCATCGACGGTAGAACCCGATCCGGCGGGCGGTGCCCATCCATGAACGTCTTGATGTTGATGATGACCTTTTCGCCCATTTCGATGCGGCCTTCAATTGTGGCCGAGCCCATGTGCGGCAAGAGCACAACATTATCGAGCTTGATGAGCTTCGGATTGACCGCTGGCTCGTGCTCAAACACGTCGAGGCCTGCGCCTGCCAGCTCGCCAGCTTCCAGCATTCGGATCAAGGCGTTTTCGTCGATCACCTCACCGCGCGCGGTATTCACCACATAGGCATCTTTTTTCAAAAGTTTGAGGCGGCGGGCGGAGAGCAAGTGGAACGTTCCGGGTGTATGCGGGCAGTGGACCGAAACGACATCCATCCGCGCCAGCATCTGATCGAGGCTCTCCCAGTAGGTTGCCTCAAGCTCTTCCTCAACAGCTGCCGGAACACGGCGGCGGTTGTGGTAATGGATGGACATGCCGAAAGCCTTGGCGCGGCGGGCAACAGCCTGACCGATCCGGCCCATGCCGATGATTCCGAGGCGTTTGCCCCAGATCCGGTGGCCCAGCATCCAGGTTGGCGACCAACCGGCCCAGTCACCGCTTTCCAGCGCGTGGATACCGGCTGACAGCCGGCGCGGCACGGCGAGCATCAACGCCATCGTCATGTCGGCCGTATCTTCGGTCAGAACGCCCGGCGTGGTGGTGACATTGATGCCGCGGTTGTTGGCCGTAACCACGTCGATGTTGTCGACACCGTTGCCGAAGTTGGCGATCAGTTTGAGATTTTCTCCGGCCTGGGACAGGACGGAGGAGTCGATCCGGTCGGTGACCGTCGGTACCAGAACGTCGGCGGTCCGCACGGCTTCCACGAGCTCTGCCTGGCTAAAGGGCCTGTCACTTTCATTGAGGCGCGTTTCAAACAACTCGCGCATCCGGGTTTCGACCACATCCGGAAGTTTCCGGGTCACAACGACGACAGGCTTCTTTTTCGCCATACTAACTGCCTTTCGGGCTTCGTTGAGGAATCCTTAACCCCAACGGATTCACCTTGACGCTACGCGGAGCGCAAGCGGATGACACCACTCCCTTTTCCTTACCAGATGATCCGTCAGAAACAAGGGATTGGGTGCATTCCTCAGCCAAACAGATAAGCTGATTCCGGCCTACTGGTTTTCGCGTCCACTTTTCTGTAGTGGTGTGCCTTAAACAACCGTTCGATAACAATTGGACTTACCGACAATATGGCCCGTTCGATCGCGATTGCGTTTTTCCTGCTTACTCTCGGGGTGATAACCGGTGGCACGTCCATGGCACCGCCTGCCTTTGCTCAAGGCACAACCACCGGCGCAACCGGTTTGCCGGTTCCCCGCTTTGTCAGTTTGAAGTCTGACCGGGTGAACGTCCGCCTCGGCCCATCCCGCGAACATGATATCGCGTGGACTTTCGTTCAGTCCGGCCTGCCCGTGGAAATCATTCAGGAATTTGAGAACTGGCGGCGCATCCGCGACTGGGAAGGCAAACAGGGCTGGGTGTTCCACTCTTTGCTGTCCGGGCGGCGGACGGCTCTCGTGACACCTTGGGAGAAGGACAACCGCACACCGCTGCGTGCCCGCTCGCAGTCCGATGCAGACATTGTTGCCGAGCTGGAACCGTTTGTTCTGGCGGCTGTCGGAGAATGCGCTGGCGGCTGGTGCCGTGTGAGCGGTGAAGAGTTCAACGGCTGGCTCGATCAAACCCGCCTGTTCGGTGTTTATCCGGATGAACTGATCGAGGATTAAAGCGGCGTATATCTGATAAGAAAAAAGGCGGCCAACGGGCCGCCTTTTGTAGTTTTGGATGAAGCGCGAATCAGTCGGCGCGGCTTTCCTGAACTTTCAGCTCGTCCAGACGCGGCATCGACATGATGTTGTAGCCGCTGTCGACGAAGTGGACTTCACCGGTCACACCCCCGGAGAGATCCGACAGAAGGTAGAGACCGGTGCCTCCGATTTCATCGAGAGACACAGTCCGCTGCAGCGGAGAATTGCGTTTCTGGAAATTGAACATCAGGCGGGCATCGGAAACGCCAGAGCCCGCCAGGGTCCGGACCGGACCAGCAGAGATGGCATTGACGCGGATGTTCTGAGATCCGTAGTCGGCCGCAAGGTAGCGAACGGAAGATTCCAGAGCTGCCTTGGCAACGCCCATAACGTTGTAGTTCGGCATCACCTTTGTAGCACCGCCATAGGTCAGGGTGACGATGGACCCGCCATTCGGCATCAGGTCCGCTGCGCGCTTCGTGATCTCTGTGAAGGAGAAGCAGGAGATCACCATGGTCCGGGAGAAATTATCCCGGGTGGTGTCAGCGTATTTGCCCTTCAGCTCGTTCTTATCGGAAAAGCCGATTGCATGGACCAGGAAGTCGATGGAGCCCCACTCTTCCTTCAGCTTGGCAAAGACGGCGTCTACACTGTCAATGTCTTCCACATCACACGGAAGCATCAAGGTGGAGCCAACGCTTTCAGCGAGCGGTTTTGTGCGCCGGCCAAAAGCTTCACCTTGATAGGTGAAGGCGAGCTCGGCGCCATGCTCTGCCAACGTCTTGGCAATACCCCAGGCAATGGAGTGATCGTTGGCAACGCCCATGATCAGGCCGCGTTTGCCCTTCATCAAATCAGACATGTACCGCTCCTCAGCCGTGATAACGCGACATCGCGAGCGATGCGTTGGTGCCGCCGAAGCCGAAGCTGTTGGACAGGACCGTATCGAGACCGGCATTGTCCACGCGGGTCGTCACGATCTCTTCCGGCTTCAGGGCCGGATCGAGTTCGTTGACGTTTGCGGATGCCGTGATGAAATCGTTCTGCATCATGAGCAGGCAATAGATCGCTTCCTGAACACCAGTTGCGCCCAGGCTGTGACCAGTCAGGGACTTGGTCGAAGAAACTGGCGGCTGGTTTTCACCAAAGACGCGACGAATTGCCTCGATCTCACCGACATCACCGACCGGTGTCGAAGTGCCGTGTGAGTTGATGTAGTCAACCTTGCGGTCGCCCAGCGTGCTTGTTGCGATCCGCATGCAGCGCTCACCGCCTTCACCGGACGGGGCCACCATGTCGTAACCGTCGGAGTTGGCGGCGTAACCAGTGACTTCTGCATAGATTTTCGCGCCGCGGGCCTTGGCATGTTCCAGTTCTTCCAGAACCACGACACCGCCGCCGCCGGCAATGACAAAGCCGTCGCGGGTCGCGTCATAAGCACGCGAGGCCGTTTCCGGTGTGTCATTGTACTTGGAGGACATGGCGCCCATGGCGTCGAACAGGCAGGACAGGGTCCAGTCGAGTTCCTCGCCGCCGCCGGCAAACATCACGTCCTGCTTGCCGAACTGGATCTGTTCCGTGGCCGCACCGATGCAGTGTGCGGACGTCGAACAGGCCGAGGTGATGGAATAGTTGATGCCCTTGATCTTGAATGGGGTCGCAAGACAGGCTGAGTTGGTTGAGCTCATTCCGCGGGTCACCATGAACGGGCCCATGCGCTTCGGAGAGCCCTTTTCTATGACGATCTTATGCGCCTGGAACAGGTTCTTCGTGGACGGGCCTCCGGAGCCCATGATCAGGCCGGTGCGCTCGTTGGAGATGTCGTTTTCTTCCAACCCGCTGTCTGCAATTGCCTGCTGCATGGAGATGTAATTGTAAGCCGCTCCATCGCCCATGAACCGCAGCTGGCGCTTGTCGATCAGCTCGGGAATGTCGACGGTCGGCATGCCGTGGACCTGGCTGCGAAAGCCATGCTCAGCATAGTCGGGGGCAAAGCTGATCCCGGATTTTCCTTCCCGGAGGCTTGCCAGAACTTCTTGTGCATTGGAACCGATGGATGACACGATTCCGATCCCGGTGACGACAACGCGTCTCATTGCGGTCTCCTAACGTTTCGATGGGCTTTGTTTCGACACTTTGGTCCGGCCCTTAGAATGGATGAACCGGCGCGTCCCGTTTAAGGAGCGCCGGCTTGAACTTTTCTGGCTCCGCAGAACCGGAGTTTAGGCGGTGGAAAGGCCCACGCGAAGATCTTTTGCCTTGTAGATTTGCTCACCGTCAGCTTTCAGCCAGCCGTCGGCAATGCCCAGGACCAAGCGGCCTTTCATGACGCGTTTAAAATCAACGCCATACTCCACGAGCTTTGTTTCCGGCGTGACCATGCCTTTGAACTTGATTTCACCGGTGGAGAGCGCCATGCCTTTGCCAGGCAATCCCTGCCAGCCCAGATGAAAACCAGTCAGCTGCCACAAGGCATCGAGCCCCAGGCAGCCCGGCATGATCGGATTACCTTGGAAGTGGCACGGAAAGAACCACAGATCCGGTTTGATATCGAATTCCGCCCGGACATAGCCCTTGTCATATTCGCCGCCGGTTTCGGAAATCTCCGTAATCCGGTCGAACATCAACATCGGGGGGAGAGGCAATTGTGCATTGCCGGGGCCAAACAGCTCGCCGCGGCCGCAGGCGAGAAGAGCTTCGTAGTCGTAGCTTGAGCGGCGCTCGGTCATTCACTTTCCGTCTTTTTGACCAAGACTCTTTTATGAGAGAGCCTTGTTATGGGTTTGTTTTCGTTTCGATTGTGGCGCCTTCCTAACACAGGGGAACCATGACCGAAAGATGTCGTAAGCGTGAAGTTTGCCCCTTTTTCTGCGGTTTTTCGAACTTATTGAATGCTGCGCTGCATGAATTTTATAGAAGGTGGAGAAAGTAGCTCTGCGTTAAAAACTTGCATATAAGGTGCAAGAAATGGCAGATATAGGCCAGTACTTGGGTTTTTGGCCCTCTTGGAACAGCTTGACGGCGCAGATTTGGCGCGCTGTGTAATGGCAAGAAAGACTTGGACCGGATCTGAATGGCAATAGAGATGGTGACTGAAACAGCCGGGAAAGACGTAACCGACATGCTGCGGAACGCTGGCCTTCGGCCGACCCGCCAACGTGTCTCCCTGGCCGAACTTCTGTATTCCAAGGGCGACCGGCACCTGTCTGCTGAACTCCTGCACGAAGAAGCTGTTGCTGCTGACGTCCCGGTGTCTCTGGCAACGGTTTACAACACGCTGCACCAGTTCACCGAAGCCGGTCTTCTGCGGGAAGTCGCAATTGAGGGCAACAAGACCTACTTCGACACCAAAGTTTCCGATCACCATCACTTCTTCATCGAAGGCGAGAATAAAGTGATCGACATTCCAGGTGAAGGTGTCGGCATCGGCGAACTCCCTGCCATCCCCGAAGGGATGGAAGTTGTTCACGTGGATGTTGTCGTGCGCTTACGGAAGAAGTCCTAAGCTATCCAGCTTTCAAAGCTCAGCGACGAAGTAGTCAGCAATCCCTTCAATCTTGGGCAGGGACTTTTGGCCGTTTGGCTGAAACCCTATTTTCATTAATAGAGCTGAAGACCGCACGTTTTCCGGATGGGCAATTGCGCAGAGCTGCGTTAATCCGAGCTCAGACCGCGCAAACGAAATAACGGCCTTGGCGGCTTCCTGGGCATAGCCGTTACCTCGATAATTTTTGTGGAACGCATAGCCAAGATCCGGCATCTCCAACCCGTCCCGCACAACAAGGCCGCAGAGACCGACAGGTTCATCGCTGTCTTTTTCTGCAACAATCCAAAGCCCGACACCCTCGTTTTCCTCAAAACCCGGCAGCACTTTTTCATCGATGTAAGCGTGCGCGGCGTCCAAGTTCGTAATGCCGCGGTCGGCGATAAAACGAATGTAGTCCGGGTCACTCATCAGCGATTGATAAAACGCGGCGTCAGAAAGTTCCGGCAATCGAAAACGAAGTCTTGGGCTTTGCGGCATGCCATCTGGTTTCAGCATGAACTGGCCTTTTCGCGCTCGATGATGGCTTTGGCCCGGACCGCGATGTCCGGTACGGCATCAAACTTCTCTTTTTCAGGGCTTTTGCAAAGATCATAAATGACGCAGCGTTTGCATTCCGGTTTGCGCGCCTTGCAAATGTATCGTCCGTGAAGGATCAGCCAGTGGTGGGCGTGGAGCGAAAACTCCTTCGGCACCGCCTTTTCCATGGACCTTTCTACATCAAGCGGGGTCTTGCCTGGGGCTATGCCGATCCTGTTACCAAGCCGGAACAAATGCGTGTCGACCGCAATGGTCGGATGGCCGAAAAAGATGTTGAGCACAACATTTGCCGTTTTCCGGCCAACGCCCGGGAGTTTTTCCAGAGCCTCCCGATCTTCTGGCACTTCACCGCCGTGATCGCGGATCAGCTGTTCGGACATTAGGATGACGTTTTTGGCCTTGGTCTTGAAAAGACCTATGGTGCGGATTTCCTCGCGAACCTTGTCTTCGCCCAGCGCAATCATCTTTTCCGGTGTATCCGCGATCTGAAACAGGTGTTTTGTCGCCCGGTTGACGCCCACATCGGTTGCTTGGGCAGACAAGAGGACCGCGACCAGCAATGTATAGGCGTTTATGTAATCGAGTTCGCCTTCCGGCTCCGGATTGTCTGCATGGAACCGCTGAAAAATCTCGTAGGTTTCCGCCTTTGTATAGCGGGATCGCTTCAGGACCTTGCCCGGATTATCGACCGACGGAGCCTTCTTTCGGACCTGCGCCGATTTGACAGATCGTTTTGCCGGTTTGACTGTGGCTGGGCTCTTTGCTTGTGTCATCTTCTCTCTATAATCCTCTCCCATGAGCGGGAACAATTCAGACCAGAGCCGTTTTGACAATACGGAAAGCGAAGACCGGCCGTTTTTTACAGCTGTTCTGACGCCGTACCGGTCACTCGGTCCGAACGGGTTCCTGATCCTCATGCTCTGTTTGGGCCTTATCAGTTTTGTTGCCGGTGCCGTATTCTGGAGCATTGGGGCCTGGCCGGTGTTTGGGTTCTTTGGCCTCGACATGGCGCTGATCTGGCTGGCGTTCCGGCTGAATTACGCCTCGGCGCGGCAGTTTGAAGAAATTCGTCTGTCCCGCCATGAAATCCTTGTCCGTAAGGTTGGTCCGGGCAAACGGAACCTGGAATACAGGTTTAATCCTATGTGGGTGCGGTTATCCGTCGACAAGATTGAGGATGAGGGCGTGACAAAAATCTCGCTCACCAGCCGCGGCGAGACTGTGGACCTCGGCAATTTCCTGAATCCGGAGGACCGCACGAGTTTTGCCGGCGCCATGACAAATGCTCTTGCCACAGCAAAAGCAGGCGGCGTTTAGAAGATCTTTCAAACCGGCCTTGTTTCCTGAGAGGGCCTCAACCGGGCAGTGGCGAGCAGAACGGCCATTCCTGCCAAAGACACTGCCGAGGCGACATACATCACCGCCCGGTAGTCGACAGCCGACGCAATAAAGCCCATCGAAACGCTGCCGATCATCCCACCTAGGAACAGGCTGTTCATGTAAACCACTGTTGCCCGCCCAGGCCGGTCAGGGGCAAAGCTCTGAACAAATGTAATCGCCACACCTGCGAAGAGGCCGTAATGAATGCCTTCCAAAACAGCGACCGCCGCGACCTCCCAGACTTCATCAACCTGCGCGAACAACACCATGTCGATGACTGCAAGACCTGCTGAAAAAAGGAGGATCGTGCGCACTCCAAACCGTTCTGCCAAACGGACGGATACCAGAATGATGATGACCTCCAGAAGGCACTTCACGGACAGCGATAGACCGGGTGTGAACCCCGGCAGGCCAACTTGATCGATGAAGTAAAGCGGCATCACTGAGACAAACAGGGAATTGGTAATGACGAAGGTGAGACATATTAGCCCGGCCGTTATGAGCCCGCAGTTGATGGGGTCCTTGTCGACAGATGATGTGTCTTTGGGTGGCGCACGAAAGCCTTTCGGCATCACGACATGCCACAAAACGAGATATAAAAGACCGAGCCCAAAGGCACTGATAAAGGCAGCCTGAAAGCCGAATTGCGCCGCGATCGAAAACGCGGCGGCCGGGCCTATCATCCAGGCAAGTGAAACCGACATGCGCAGCCAGGAATTCATCCGGCCGATATCAACACCGGTCCGATCTGCATAGAGGCGGCCGTAGGTGAAGATGATCCCTGAGCCCATGTTGGAAAGGCTCATCAAGGGGGCAACGAGTGCCAGCAAAAGCCAGAGCTCTGTTGTCTTTGTGAGGAGGCCGGCAACGGCAAGGAAGGCGATCACGGCAATCAAAAGCTGCGGACGGACCAAAACTCCCCGGTCCAGCCGTTCTCCGGCCCATCGGTTGGCCAGCAATGTGAGCGGCGCCACAAGACCGGTGTAGAGCCCGATCTGCCATGGGTCTGCGCCCAGCCCATCGACGATGAAATACCCCATCATCGGGACGAGCGAGGACACACCCATGCTGTTGGTGAGCTGCAGCGCAATGATCAGCATTGCTTGCCGCGGCAAAAATCTGGAACTGGACACGAAATCGCCTTTGGGAGGGTCAGGCATCTGGTAAGACGCTGAAACCGTAGCCCGGCACGCTTGAGGTGTCATCAGGCAAAATACAATTTTGGTTCAATGCTGGTTTGGAGGCGCTCAATAAAGAGTTCCCATAAGCAGTCGGCAATATTTGCCCAGTCGGCAGGTGCCCTGTGCATATCGGAAAACGAGATCGGCCGGTCCGTTGCCGTTTTTTGAAGGGTTCCGCAAGGTTTTCATCTGTGCAGACGCGCTTGAGAGAGCAACATGGCCATGATGGACAACTTGGCGGGCCAGCAGCAACAGCTCGCGTTGGATGAAAAACCGGAGCGGACGCTTCCGCCCACCTATGCAAGTTATGACTGGATCAGCGAAGGTCTGGCGGAACGGTCGGGCGAAAATGCGGTCATCTACACCTATTGGGATCAGCCATTTGGCTGCAAGGTCCACCGTCAGAACCGGGAACCGGAAGACTTCCTGCCCGACTGGCCGGTTTTCGATGCTCCGGATTATGGTCGCAAAGTTGAGCTCAAAAGCGTCCTCTCCCATCATCCCAAAACCCTTGGAACCGGCATTGCGGCCGGACCGGGCGTGGACAAGGCGTTTCAGGATTACATCGCGACGCTGCCGCTGAGCCTGACAAAGCTCGCCGCGCCGTTCGGGGCCCAGCAATGGCTGCTCCTGGATCTCTTCCGCCGGGCACCGGGCCTGTGGTGCAAGGTCCATCAGCAAACCGGGCTGGGACGGCTCGGAACGTTATCCCTGACGCTCGAACTCTTTTGCGCCGCAGGCCGTACGCGCCCGCAACAACGCCAGCAACTCGCCACAGCCCTTAACGAAACGACACGTGAAGTCGTGCTGACCCGCTATCTTGGTCAAACGCCGGAACCGTCTCTTCTTGCGCTTCTGGAACAGGTTCCGCCTGGCTCCGGCATTCTGGAACACCGGGCCCTTAAGGCGGCGCTGAACCAGAAAAGCGATACCCTGGACTTGAAAGATCTTGTCCGGATGAAGGACGAGATGACCGACAGGATCCTGAAACAGACCGATTGGCGGGAGATGCTGCAGATCCGCGTGCTTCTGGACCAGGGCCTCTCCTTTGTCCGCATTCTGCATATCGTTCAGTCGGGTTTAAGAAACCTGACCGAGGCTGAGCGCGCCGGTGCTCTGAAAACGCTGAAACAGATTGCCTCGCCCCAGAAACTGCAATGGTGGCTGGCACACTGGACAATGCTGGCGGGCCGAAGCCGGGAGGTTCCCCCGCCGCCCATTCCGGCAACCTCCCTATTGTCTCCACTGCAGACATGTTCCGCGATCGAGGAAGAAAACCGCCGCATGCGCAATGGCATTGCGCGGTATGTTCCGGATGTTCTGGCGGGAGACCTCTATTTCTATCACTGGGACGGCCATCCGGCGGCCACCCTCTGCCTTGCCGTTTCCGGCAATGGCGACTGGACTTTACTTGAGGCGCTAGGCGAAGACGGCGTCCCGATCCACGAGGAGGCTCTGGCCGAGATTATTTCGGCGGTTCAGGCGGGATAGGACGCCTGTTGGATTTGATCTGTCTGCGATGTTTCCAACATGCCAACCGGATCAGCCAAATTCCATGACCCTTTTTTCAGTGGTCATCCCCGCCCCCGAGCGGGGATCCACTCGCGTCTCCACTTGCAGATTTTGAGTGCAATTAGAGGGCGCTCTGCAAACGAGTGGATCCCCGGTCTTCGCTGCGCTGCGCCGGGGATGACGTCCGAGTGTATAGAAACTATGTGCTCAATCTTACTTTCTGGAGGTTCCAAGAAAATCTTGAGCAACCCGGACCAACAAGTTCCTCAATCAACGACAACCGAACAGCGGGTGAGCATCCAGTCCTTTGACAGCTTGCGGGCCTCCAGAGCCTGTTTGAGCTGATCGCTGATGAAGAAGTTTGTGATGATTTTACGCTCGAACCAAAGGTCTGGTCCCTGCAGGGCGCTTGCTGAAACCTTAAGTTTGAGGTTCTGTGCTAGGCGCAGAACCTGCCATTCACCGTAACCAATGTCTTTGACCTCTAGCGATTGCTCGGGCAAGAACGCATCTTTTTTACTCGCGACATTCAGATAGAAAAAGTTTCCGGGCATGGGCGTGACCCGATCGGAGTGCCAAAGCCGGGTGGGATAGAGTGCGCCTTCACCCAGATCGAACTGGCTAACGACTTCAGCGCTTTCCTCGGAGAGAAAAGTAAAGCCGTTGGTAAAGATTTGTGGCACGGGTTGTTCGTCGGCCGCAGGATAGTTGCCAGGCATCGGATAATTATCTGCTGGGAACCGATCTGGCGGCAAAGGCGAGCCGACACTGAACCGCCGCATCGACTTGAGAATGTCTTCCGGCTGGTTTTCGTCGTTTTCGAAATAGGCCGCGGAGCGCCAAGCTCTTCCATTCGTATGTAAATCAGCATGCCCCTCAACCATCCAGATGCAGTTGTCGGCTTCGCTCTGTTTCGTCATGGTCCTGTCCGGTGCTTGTCTTGAAAACACATCGCAATCGCTTTGGTTGATTTCACTTTCTTAAATCTACCGGGGATATAAATGTAAAGGCTAGTTTCCGCCTCCTCTTCTGCCGTCATGCCCGGACTTGATTCATTCCTGATTGGTTTAGGATTCCGGTATTTACACAGGTTGCTGCGTCTTTCCTTCTCCCCCCTTGAGGGGGAGATGTCCGCAACTGCGGACAGAGGGGGGTGACCGCTTCCGCCAAACAACAAACACTATGAAATTTGATGGGCTCATACCCCCCTCTGTCTCCTGACGGAGACATCTCCCCCTCAAGGGGGGAGACGGGCGAAAGGTGTAAGGTATTGCTAAAAAAGATTTTGTTCGGCTTTACCGAACACTAGTGGATCAAGTTCGGGTATCAGGAAAGTGGAGATGGGGGTTTCAAATCCCGAGTATTGAAGGTTGCTGCAGGCACTTTGACACCTACCCCTCTTTGCCCTGCATTCCCTTCAGTTTGTAAAGCGCTTCCAGAGCCTCCCGAGGCGTCATGTCGTCGGGATCGAACGCTCCGAGCGCTTCATGGATCGGGTCGGCCTCGTGCATGGTGGCCGGGGCGCTGGGCGGTGGGGCGAGGGTTGCGAAGAGCGGCAGCTCGTCGATCAGGTTCTGCGAAGGCGCGTTGCGGTCCTGTTCTTCCAGTTGCGAGAGAACCTGCTTGGAGCGCTCCACCACCGTTGCCGGAAGACCGGCCAGCTTGGCGACCTGAATGCCGTAAGACCGGTCAGCGGCGCCCGGCACGATCTCGTGCAGGAAGATCACCTCGCCGTTCCATTCCTTCACCGATACTGTCGCGTTTGAGAGCCGCTCCAGCTTGGCCGAAAGCGCGGTGAGTTCGTGATAGTGCGTGGCAAAGAGGGCGCGGGACTTGTTGACCTCATGCAGGTGTTCGATGGTTGCCCAGGCGATGGAAAGCCCGTCGAAGGTCGCCGTGCCCCGGCCGATTTCATCCAAAATCACCAGTGAGCGGTCGCCCGCCTGATTGAGGATTGCGGCGGTTTCGACCATCTCGACCATGAAGGTCGAGCGCCCACGTGCTAAATCATCGGCCGCGCCGACCCGGGAAAACAGCCGGTCGACAATGCCAATATGCGCAGAGGCTGCCGGAACGAAGGAGCCCATCTGGGCAAGGACGGCGATCAGCGCGTTCTGGCGCAGAAAAGTCGATTTACCGGCCATGTTCGGACCGGTGATCAGCCAGATGTGGCCGATGTCTTCGTCCGCCTCTGGGCCGAGGTTGGCGTCATTGGCAACAAAACTTTCTCCGCCCGCTTTTTTGAGTGCAACTTCAACCACCGGATGGCGGGCGGCTTTAATGTCAAAGGCGCGGCTGTCATCGACAAGAGGATGGGCGTAGTTCTCATCCTGTGCGAGTTTTGCCAAGGCAGCCGACACATCCAGAATGCTGAGGCCCTGCGCGGCAGCCTTGATCGCATCGCCGGCATCGATGATCGCCTGGGACAGCCGGTCGAAGATTTCGAGCTCAATCGCAAGGGACCGCTCCCCGGCACTGGCGATCTTGGATTCCAGATCCGCCAGCTCCGTTGTGGTGAAGCGCATGGCGCCAGCCATTGTTTGCCGGTGGATGAAGCGGCCGGGATCGGCGGTCAGTTTTTCGGTTTGTGCAGTTGGCGCTTCGATGAACCAGCCGAGCACGTTGTTGTGCTTGATCTTTAGAGAGCGCAGGCCAAGCTCGTCCGCATAGTCGGCCTGCAGTTTGGCGATCACCTTGCGGCTTTCATCGCGCAGAGCGCGCAATTCATCGAGGTCTGCATTGTAGCCGGTCGCAACGAAGTTGCCGTCGCGCTTCAAAAGCGGCGGCTCTTCTTTGATAGCGGCCACCAGTTCGGCTCCCAGCTCGTGCGGGGCCTGATCGAGGCTGGACCGGGCCGCTGCGATTTCAGCCGGGACTTCAGACGGTGTCGTGCCGGTTTGATCCAGTACAGCGCGGGCTGCCGCCAATCCTTGGGCGATCGACAGGATATCGCGCGGACCTCCGCGATTCAGCGCAATCCGGGACAGGGCGCGGGCCATATCCGGCGCGCCTTTCAAGGTTTGGCGCAGGCCCTCGCGCATGATTTCGTTGTTAAGAAAGAACGCCACTGCATCATGGCGCCGCTGAATGGCATCGACATTGACCAGCGGTCCGGCCAAGCGGCTCGCTAGTAGACGGGACCCACCGCCAGTGACGGTCCGGTCGATGGTGGACAGCAGCGAGCCCTGCCTTTCACCAGACAGTGTGCGGGAGAGTTCGAGGTTGGCACGGGTTGCCGGGTCGATGAGCATCCGGCCCGCGCCGGCCTCGCGCACCGGCGGATCGAGCGGCGGCCGTTCGCCGAGCTGCGTCTTTTCGATGTAGGAGAGAATGCCCGCAGCCGCTGAAAGTTCGGCCCGGCTGAAGGTGCCGAAGCCGTCGAGTGTTTTGACGCCAAAATAATGCGCCAGACGGTCGGCGGCCGTTGATCCGTCGAAAAAGGCCCGCGGCACGGGTGATAGGGCGCCGCCCGAGAGCTCTGCAAGCTGGCGAACGTCTTGCTCCTGCAAGAGGTTGTCCGCAAGGATCAGTTCGCGCGGGGCAACTTGTGCAAGATCGGCCGCGAGGCGCTGGTGATCGGTTTCGGAGACCTGAAACGACCCGGTCGACATGTCGATCCAGGCAAGACCATAGACCGCATCGCCCGCGAGCGAGCCGCCCTTTAACCGCGTCAGCGCCATCAGGTAATTGTTGGTCCCGGCATCCAGAAGCCGTTCTTCGGTCAGCGTGCCGGGCGTCACCAGACGCACCACATCGCGCCGGACGACGGATTTCGAGCCGCGTTTTTTGGCTTCCGCCGGATCTTCGGTTTGTTCGCAAACGGAGACGCGATGGCCCAGCGCGATGAGCTTTTGCAAATAATCATCGGCGGCATGGACCGGAACGCCGCACATCGGGATGTCTTCGCCCTGATGCTTGCCGCGTTTGGTCAGCGTAATGCCCAATGCCCGCGATGCGACTTCAGCATCTTCAAAAAAAAGCTCATAAAAATCGCCCATCCGATAGAATAAAAGACTATCCGGGTTGGCGGTTTTGATCTCGATGAACTGGGCCATCATCGGCGTGACTTTGGTGTCCGCCGGAGCCGGTTTTTGCGCGGTCGTCTGGGTCATCCCCGATACCTAAAACAACGCGCTTTGAAGGGAAAGCTCTGCATGCGCGGAACCGCGTCATTGGCCGCCGGCAAGAGATGTTTGTTGTGAATAGGCGCTTGGGCGTACCGTTCACACGGCCTTCAGCCTTGATCCGCATAAGGGATTAGAACCTCTGGGTTGAGGCATCAATACTCCGGCGATAAGGTCATACCCCGCCTTTCAGAAGCGCGCCGATAATTTAAGGAAACGCCTGCAAAATGTCCGCCGACAAGACTTCCTCCAAAACATCCGTCAGTTTCACAGATCAGGAAGCCCTGCAGTTTCACCAGCAAGGCCGTCCCGGCAAACTCGAAATCACCCCGACCAAACCGATGGCGACGCAGCGCGATCTGTCGCTCGCCTATTCGCCGGGTGTGGCTGTTCCGGTGCGGGCGATCGCGGAGGATCCGAGCAAGGCATACGACTACACCACCAAGGGCAATCTGGTTGCGGTGATCTCGAACGGGTCCGCCATCCTGGGCCTTGGAAATCTTGGCGCGCTGGCGTCGAAGCCGGTGATGGAGGGCAAGTCGGTACTGATCAAGCGGTTCGCCGATGTTGACTCGATCGATCTGGAGCTGGACACGCAGGATGTCGATGAATTCATCAATTCCGTGCGCTACATGGGTCCCTCTTTCGGCGGCATCAATCTGGAGGACATCAAGGCTCCGGACTGCTTCATCATCGAGCAGCGCTTGCGTGAACTCATGGACATTCCGGTTTTCCATGACGACCAGCACGGCACGGCCATCATCGCCGCCGCCGGCCTGATCAACGCGCTTCACCTCACCGGCCGGGACATGAAGGACACGAAAGTGGTCTGTAACGGAGCGGGCGCGGCCGGCATTGCCTGTATCGAGCTGATCAAGGCGATGGGTATCCCGAACGAGAACGTGACGCTATGCGATACCAAGGGTGTGATCTACTAGGGCCGTGAAGAGGGCATGAATCAATGGAAGTCGGCTCATGCGGTCGATACCAAGGCCCGTTCCCTTTATGACGCCCTCAAAGGCGCGGATGTTTTCTTCGGCGTGTCGGTGAAAGGCGCGCTGACACCTGACATGTTGCGTGTGATGGCGCCAAACCCAATCATCTTTGCCATGGCCAATCCGGATCCGGAAATCACACCGGAAGAAGCGGCGGAAGTACGTGATGATGCAATTGTCGCGACCGGCCGGTCCGATTATCCGAACCAGGTGAACAACGTCCTTGGCTTTCCGTACATCTTCCGCGGGGCGCTTGACGTTCAGGCGATCACGATCAACGACGACATGAAGGTCGCTTGCGCCAATGCGCTTGCCGAGCTTGCGCGCGAGGAAGTGCCGGATGAAGTCGCAGCCGCTTATCGCGGAAACCGGCCAAAGTTTGGTCCGGAATACATCATTCCAGTTCCGTTTGATCCGCGCCTTATTCACGCAATTCCGCCAGCGGTCGCCCAGGCGGCAATGGATTCAGGTGTTGCCCGCCGGCCGATCGTCGACATGGAAGCCTACAAGCATCAGCTTTCGGCGCGCCGTGACCCGGTCGCCGGTACGTTGCAGCGAATTTTCTCCAAAGTGCGCCAGCAACCAAAACGGGTCGTGTTCGCCGAAGGTGAGGAGGAGCCGACCATCCGCGCGGCCACAAGCTTTGTCAGTCAGGGGCTCGGAGAAGCCATTCTCATTGGCCGGGAAGACGAAATCCAGTCCATGGCTGAGCGCGCCGGGATCGACATCAACCGTCCAGGCATCAGCATTCAAAATGCGCGGCTGTCTGACCGGAACGCTGATTACGCGCAATACCTTTACGGCCGTATGCAGCGGCGCGGATACTTGCTGCGTGACTGCCAGCGTATGGTCAACAACGACCGGAATTATTGGGGCGCGATCATGGTGGCGCGGGGCGATGCCGACGCCATGGTGACCGGCCTGACGCGGAACTATTCCGTGGCGCTCGACACGGTCCGGGCAACTATTGATCCAAAGCCGGGTCACCGGGTCATCGGTGTGTCTTTGGCGCTCGCGCGAGGACGGACCGTTCTGGTGGCAGATACGGCGGTGATCGACATGCCGAATTCCGAAGAACTGGCGGATATCGCTGAAGAAGCAGCGCACGTTGCCCGTAAGCTCGGCTATGAGCCGCGGGTTGCGATGCTTGCCTATTCCACGTTCGGCCACCCGCGCGGCGAACGGTCCGAAAAGGTCATTGAGGCGGTCAAGATCCTTGATCGGCGCCGGGTCGACTTTGAGTATGATGGCGAAATGGCCGCCGACGTTGCGCTCGATATGGACCGTATGGCCGCTTACCCGTTCTGCCGCTTGTCCGGACCGGCCAATGTTCTCGTCATGCCGGCCTTCCACTCTGCCTCCATCTCCACAAAGATGCTGCAGGAGCTTGGGGGCGCAACGGTGATCGGCCCGCTTCTGGTCGGGTTTGACAAGTCGATCCAGATTGTTCCGCTGGGGGCGAAGGACAGCGACATCGTTAACATGGCCGCTATCGCAGCGTTCAATGTGACGTAGAACGGGTCTTTACCCAAGCAACAAAAAACCCGCATCGGCCATACCGGTGCGGGTTTTAGTCTTTTATGGCAAAAAAGCTTAGTTCGGCTTTTGCTCACCGGCCTGCTGATCGGCCGCCTGGTTGGCCATGTTCTGGCGGTACAGCTGCGCAAAATCGATCGGGTCGAGCATCAGCGGCGGGAAACCACCGTTGCGGGTTGCTTCAGACAGAATGTTGCGCGCGAACGGGAACAGCATGCGCGGGCATTCAATCATCACGAACGGGTGCATGTGATCTGCCGGAACGCCAGAAATCTTGAACAGGCCTGCATAGACCAGTTCAACGTTGAACATCACCATGTCTGGACGCTCGGCCTTGGCGTTCAGGGTAAGGATCACCTCGAACTGGTCGTCGCCGACCTGCTGGGCGCCGACATTGACATTGATGTCGAGCTTCGGCTGCTCACCCTGGATCAGGGAGCGCGGTGCATTCGGGTTTTCGAAAGAAAGATCCTTGATGTACTGGCCAAGGATGTTCATGCCCGGTGCAGCATCGGCGCCTTCCGCCTGCGGGGCTGCGCCGCCGTCATTGGTGTCGGTCATCGTTGTATAATTCCGTTGCGCGGTGCTGTTTCAAGGTAAAGGGCGTTCCGGCCCCAACTGGCTGCAGGTCCGCGTCTGCCTACAACCACTATTCCCCGGCTGGCTACCATTTAGAGGGGCCAGACACAAGGGCCGGGTGGGGAATGGCGGCTTGTCAGGCCCGCAAAACCGTATCAAAAGGGACAGATGGCTGATGATCCGACTTCCACCGTCCTCCTGCAACACAGGCATCTGAAACTCGACACGCTCGTTCGCCTTCGCTGGCTGGCGATCGGCGGTCAAACCATCGCGCTGCTCGCAGTCCATGTAGGACTTGGGTATCCCTTGCCGGCAGTGCCTACCTTTGCGCTCGTCGCCATGTCGGCTTGGCTCAATATCTTCCTGAAAGTCAGGGCTCCTGCGGTGACGCGCCTGTCAGAGCGCGGCGGTGTGATCCAGCTCGGCTATGACATTCTGCAGATGAGCGGGTTGCTTTTCCTAACCGGAGGACTGGGCAACCCATTTGCGTTTTTGTTGATGGCGCCGGTCATGGTATCTGCGGCCGGTTTGTCGGCGCGTCACACTATCCTTTTGGGTGCGTTGGCAACGCTGTGTGCGAGCATTCTTGCAGTTTACCACTTCCCACTGCCTTGGCCGGTCAGCAATGAGTTCCGTTTGCCGGTCGTCTATTCCATCGGCATTTGGGTTGCGCTGGTTTTGACGCTTGTGTTCATGGCGATCTATGCCTTTAGCGTTGCCGAAGAAGCCCGTCAGATGGCCGATGCCTTGGCGGCGACTGAACTCGTTTTGGCGCGCGAGCAGCATTTGAATGCTCTGGACGGGCTGGCAACAGCCGCGGCCCATGAGCTCGGCACGCCTTTGGCAACGATTTACCTGGTTGCCAAGGAACTGTCCGATGAATTCGATGACGGTGACCCCCGCGGCGAAGATGTGGCTCTGATCCGCTCACAGGCAGAACGCTGCCGCACGATCCTCAAGCAGTTGACTAGCCTTTCAAGTGAAGAGGACAAGACTTATCAGAGCATGCCGGTGTCGCAGTTGATTGAAGACGTGATCGATCCCTATCGTGGAACCGGTGTGCCGATCCACCCGGTTCTGGAAGGAGAAGGCCCGGAACCTATCGGTACGCGAAACGCTGCAATCCGCTATGGCCTTGGAAACCTCGTTGAGAATGCGATCGACTTTGCGAAATCCAGCGTCACCGTCTCGGCCGCATGGGACGACAAGACACTGAGCCTCACCATTGAAGACGATGGACCGGGCTTTGCACAAGAGATTCTCGGCAAAATCGGGGATCCTTATGTGTCAGTTCGCGGCGGAAAATCGCGGGAAAATGGCACGGCCGGTGGCCTGGGGCTCGGTATATTCATTGCCAAAACGCTTTTGGAGCGCACGGGTGCACGGGTTCAGCTTGGCAATCTCGGACCGGGGTCCAAAGGTGCCATGATCCGCGTCAGTTGGCCGCGAGGGGTCTTTGAACGGCATCAAGGAGTGGACGAAACGACCGATTAGCCCCATAACCAGAGAAAATGCGGTTCCGCCTTGGCAATAATTGCCTAAGTATCATCCAGACCGGCGGTACCCGCGTAAAGCAATAAACGGTTGTGCGGTATGACAGATCCGATTGTTTCGATTGAAAGCCTTGAGGATAAGAGCCTCCTCATCGTTGATGACGACAAGCCCTTCCAGCAAAGACTGGCGCGGGCCATGGAAAAACGTGGCTTCAGCACGGAGACGGCTGACGGATTGCAGGATGCCGTCATCAAAATCAGCCATCATGCTCCAGCGTTTGCGATTGTCGACATGCGCCTGGAAGACGGAAACGGTTTGGATGTCATCCAGCAAATCCGGGCCCGTCGTCCTGATGCACGCGCCATCATCCTAACCGGATATGGAAACATCGCGACTGCGGTAACCGCGGTGAAAATGGGGGCAATCGATTACCTGGCAAAGCCTGCGGACCCTGATGACATCATCGCAGCCTTGGCACGGAAACCGGAAGATAAGGCGGAGCCGCCGGAAAATCCGATGTCGGCAGACCGGGTGCGTTGGGAGCATATCCAGCGCGTCTATGAACTGTGTGACCGAAACGTTTCTGAAACGGCCCGGCGGCTCAACATGCACCGGCGCACTTTGCAGCGTATTTTGGCAAAGCGCGCTCCGCGGTAAGATCCTGTCTTCGATAAGATTTGCGAGAAACACTGGAGGCTTGCCCTTTCGGTGCCACTTTGCCTAAGTAATCGCAACTGATTATTCCATCGCGCTCCCATGGAGATCGCTTATGCGGCGCTCGGCTGCCAGGACTGATATGTCAATCGTCTTACGCACAGGTCTTGTGACCCTCATTGGTCTTGGCGCACTCGGCGCGATCAATGGCGCAAACGCACAATCAGCGCCGGAGACCTTGCGCATCAATGTGGAGCCGGCGGAGCCAGGGATCCGGTCCGTGACGCTTAACAAAGGCTACCGACCGATCATCAATCGGGACGGCAAGGGCGTTGTGATTGATACGATCGGCAGCAGCAACACTTTGCCTCCTTGCGATATCAAACTTGAAATCACACTGGAAAACAGCCGGGTTCTGCACAGGGATGCCAATATCTGCAGCGGAAACACTTTGCTCGTCGATGTGACCAGCAATGAAAAGCCGGGTGCTGTCGCACGGGTTGTTGGAGCGGGATCCGGTGTGGCAGCCGGACCAAGCACCAGTGCGCCTGAGCAGCAAATCACGGCGACGTCTGAAACATCTGAGACGAACCAGAACACTGAATCCTCAAACCCGGTTGATCTTTCGTCGGTGGATACGGGTCCGTCCGGGTCCCTGGAGCCATTGGCTGGTGGTCTGGAGTCACTTGAACAGGTTGAAACCCCTATTTCAGTGCCGGATGGTCAGACAGACACAGCGGCTTTGCCGGGCGGGTTGGAAAATCTGGTGCAAGACCGGCTCAATCAGACCGGTAATTCGGGGCAAGCCAATACCCAAGTCGTGCTTGTGACCCCATCCGAAGCACGAGAGTGGCTCGCCGAGCCCGGCAGCCAGCCCGGGGCACTCTCTGTTCTTCAGCACTCAGTGCCACAAACCGATGACCGGGATTTCCGGGCGCAATGCAGCACGCAGTCCGGCTTTGCTGCGGTGACGTTTCAGCAGGCCCCGGCCGGGCTGATCGAAGGCATGCCACAGACGGTTTCACTGGTTGCAGGCGATTTTTCAGCCAGCTACAGCGCGTTTGGGTCTTCCAACGCCAATGAAGCCGGTGTGTCGCTCCCGCAAGTGACATTGGAGATGACTGATCCCTTATGGCAGGCGTTGATCCAGCAATCAGAGCTGGCGATTACCGTCGAAGGGTTGCCGCCTTACACGGTGTCCTTGAGAGGAAGCGCGAACCCTGTCCGCCTGTTTGTCGCAACATGCGCGGTTCCGCAGCAGATCGTGTCCGATAACGGACTTGCACCGGGTCAGGATCCGAGCTCGGATCTTGCATGTTCTGAACTTGGCCGTGTCCGATCTGTGGAAGCTGAAAGGCCGGGTGAAATCATCTTCCGCAACTCAAGCGCAGAAGTGATTGAGGTGAACTGGGTCGACTATCGTGGCGGTGAGCGTCCTTATGCCCGCCTCGAGCCGGGTCAAATTCTGGAGCAGCAAACCTATGTGTCCCACGCATGGACCGTGCGCGGTGCCAACGGCCAATGCCGGGGCATTTATGTGAGCCGGACACCCTATCGCGAGGTGGTTGTTCAAGGAGCCCCTGGCTCCGTGCCTGGCGGCTTCGGAAACACGTTTGGTGGTCAGCCAGGGCAATTGCCGGGTGGTCCGGTTCCACCGGGAAGCGTGGGCGGTTTGAACTCTCCGCAAGCTTATCCGCAGCAGGCGGCGCGCGGCAATGTGGCGGATTATCTCTGCACGGCAGGCATTGATCTCAATGTCGTATTTTCGCCGGATGGTCAGACGGCAACTGTTGCCGAAATGGGATATGGCGCTGTGACCCTTCAACGTCAGGGCGGAGCAAATACATTCTACTTCGAGGCCCAGGGGCATGTGCTCAAAGGCCAGCTTCAGAATGCCAGTTGGTCACGGCCAGGTTTGCGGGATGTCTTTTGTGCGAGACGGTGAGCTTAAGTTTAGTGCGGTAATAATTTAGGCAATCAAAAGTAGAATTTAGGCATTTCCGGGTTATAAGTTTGCCGGATAACGGCTAAACGCCGTTTTTATTTGCGAAAACGCATAACTTTTAAGCCTTTGGTCAGCAGTTCGGTGTTTCTTTCCCTTAGGACTCACATGAGGGAATCACCTGAAATGTCATTCGCCCGCTGGCCAATCACCTGGAAGATCAGTCTACCGATCGCCACCATTCTTCTTTTCACAATTGCGATCTGTGTCATCAGTTTGAACAGCCTTTATTCGGCTATGTTCGATCAGAAGCTCGCAAAGATTGAAGACATTTCCAATAGCGCAGCAACGATCGCTGCCTACTACCAAGAGCAGGAAGCGTCTGGAGCCATGAGCAAGGAAGATGCTCAGGCCGCCGCAAAGGCTGCTATTGGCGCCATGCGGTTTGAAGGTGACAACTACGTCTTCGTTTATGACTACGCAGGCAACAACCTTGTTCATCCGAAAGCATCCCTGATCGGCACCAACATGATGGGTTTTGCCGACAAGACCGGTGTGAAAATTGTTGCAGAACTGATCAAGTCCGCGAAAGCCGGCGGCGGTTCTCTGCTATATTTCTGGCCGCGCGCAAACAGCGAAGTCGCGATTGCCAAGTATGGCTGGGGTGCAGGTTTTGAACCATGGGGCTGGATGCTCGGCACCGGTGTCTACATGGATGATCTGGACGCAGCTTATTGGAGCGCTGCCACCGTGATAATTGCGCTGGCTGTGGTCGGTGCACTCATCGCAATCGGGATCGCTGTTTTCGCAGTCCGGGCAACAGTTGTTCCGCTCACCGAGCTCACCGGCAACATGAACCGTCTCGCAGATGGTGAAGTCGACGTTGTCATTGAAGGCGCAGACCGCGGAGATGAAATCGGCCAGATGGCCTCGGCAATGGAAGTCTTTGTCAAAAACGAAGCGGCCCGCCGTGACCTGGAAACTCAGCAGGATGTCATCCAGGAAGAGGCCGCTCGCAAGGGTGCTGAAATCCAGCAGCTCAGTGCGGAATTTGATCGCCAGATCACCGACATGATGAACATCATCGATTCTTCTGTTCAAAGACTGCAGTCGGCTTCAGCGGACATGACTGGTGTTGCCGCTCAGACCACCGAACAGAGTGGGTTTGTATCAAATGCATCCTCTCAAGCTGCGCACAACGTCGAAACTGTGGCCGCAGCGGCTGAAGAGCTGTCTGCATCGGTCAACGAGATCCGTCGTCAGGTGCAGTCGTCCAGTGAGATTGCGGCCAAGGCAGCCAATGAGGCTGCAGCCACCAACCAGCGCATGAACGGTTTGTCGGAAGCAGCGGGCCGCATCGGTGAAGTTGTCACCCTCATTCAGGCCATTGCCGAACAGACCAACTTGCTTGCGTTGAATGCAACGATCGAGGCAGCGCGCGCTGGTGAAGCGGGCAAAGGCTTCGCAGTTGTTGCAGCCGAGGTGAAGGAGCTTGCAACTCAAACTTCCAAGGCGACCGAAGAAATCTCAAGCCAGATCACCGCGATCCAGGATGAGACCGGTCATGCGGCAACCGCGATCTCTTCTGTTACTGAGATCATCAACAACATGAACGAGATCGCTTCATCCATCGCATCGTCTGTCGAAGAACAGGGCGCTGCGACCCAGGAAATTGCAACCAATGCAACGGAAGCCTCCCGCAGCACTGTGGAAGTGACAACCAGCATTGAATCGGTCGCCTCTGCTGCGGAGAACACCCGTGACACTGCCGGCAACGTGGAGTCTTCCGCGCAGCAGCTGGAACAAAACGCCAGCATGTTGCGGGATCAAGTTGCAAACTTCTTGAGCGAAGTGCGCAAGCGCTCCGCCGCTTAATTTCACGCAAACTGCAAATCAAAAAAACCTGCGGAGCACCTGCTTCGCGGGTTTTCTTTTATGCAGCTATTTTCTGGGTAACGCGCTCATCAGATCTTGCGAAGGGCGACTTTTGAGATCCGATGGCTGGCGTTCTTGGTCAGGATCAAATCGGCGCGTGGCCGGGTCGGCAGGATATTTTCCCGGAGGTTCACAAGGTTGATGTTCGACCAGATTGTGTTCGCGGTCTCCACGGCTTCTTCGTCCGTGATGCGCGAAAACTTATGGAAATAGGATCCTGGATCACGGAAGGCTGTTTCCCTCAGGCGCATGAAGCGGTCGACATACCATTGGCGTAGCAATTCTTCGTCCGCGTCCATATAGACGGAGAAATCAAAGAAATCCGAGACGAACGGAACCGCCCGCCCGTCTCGTGGCAGTTCGCGCGTCTGCAAGACATTCAGCCCCTCAACGATTAAAATGTCCGGTTTGTCGACGGTCACCGAGTGACCGGGCATCACATCGTAATAGAAGTGCGAATAGACAGGTGCGCGAACATGCCGCTTGCCGGCCTTGATGTCGGACAGGAATTTCAGAAGTCGGGGCCGGTCGAAGCTTTCCGGAAACCCTTTTTTGGACATCAGGCCTTCGGACTCCAAAATAGCATTCGGAAACAGAAAGCCATCCGTCGTGATCAGGTCAACCTTGGGGCTGGCTGGCCAGCGCGCCAGGAGTTCTCGCAGGACACGGCTCGTGGTCGATTTGCCGACCGATACGGAGCCTGCGACGCCGATAATGAACGGGGTTTTCCCATCTCGCGTGCCGAGAAAGTCCTGGGTTGCCTGGTGAAGACCGACGGTCGATTCAGCGTAGAAGGCCAAAAGGCGCGAAAGCGGCAGATAAATCGCTTCCACTTGCTCCATGGAGACCGGCGCATTAAGGCCTTGCAGCTGAGCGACTTCCTTTGCCGTCAAGGTCATCGGTGTGTCGGCCCGCAGCCGGGACCACTGTCGTTCGCTAAACACCCGGTAGGGTGACAAATCCATGTCGAGCGCTGTCGCGACTTTCTGATCCATGGTGCCTTCGTCCCTGCTGCAGTGGCCAGCCGGCATCAGCCTATCAGGATTTATTCCTGTTGGCGGGATGCTTTTTCTTCAAGACCGGTTTGTCCCGTGCGCCCGGCAAGCTCTGCCATGACATCATCCAGCGGAACATTTAAGACATTCAGAACCACCAGCAGATGATAGAGAAGATCTGCGGCTTCCGATGTCAGTTCCTTCCGGTCTTCCTGGACGGCCGCAATCGCCGCCTCCACTGCTTCTTCCCCCAGTTTTTGAGCGCATTTGGCAACGCCCTTACCGATCAGCTTGCGCGTATAGGACATCTCATCCGAGCTCTGCGCGCGCGCCGCAATAATGGCGTCGAGGTCTTCCAGTGTGAACTTCGTCATTGGTCTATGTCCTTGCGGCAGCTCAAATGCGGCAATCAGCCGTCCATCCGCATAGCTATTCCGGCATCCGTCATGTGTTGTTTGGCTTCGTGGATCGTGTATTCGCCGAAATGGAAAATGGATGCAGCAAGCACTGCGGTCGCGTGACCGTCCCGGATGCCTTCCACCATGTGATCCAGAGTCCCGACACCGCCGGAAGCAATCACCGGCACGGGCACCGCATCGGCAATCGCTCGGGTCAGTGCAAGATTGTAGCCGGACTTGGTGCCGTCGCGGTCCATCGAGGTGACCAGCAGCTCGCCCGCACCCAGCGCAACAACTTTCTTCGCAAATTCAATGGCATCAATCCCGGTCGGGGTGCGGCCGCCATGGGTGAAGATCTCGAACTTCTCCGGTTCGCACGGCTCATTGCCCTGCTTTGCGTCAATCGAGACGACGATGCACTGAGCGCCAAATTTCTCGGCGGCTTCCTTTACGAAGTCCGGATTTTTGACCGCAGCCGTATTGATCGAAACCTTGTCCGCTCCGGCGATGAGAAGCTTGCGGATGTCTTCCACGGTCCGGACACCGCCGCCGACCGTCACCGGCATGAAACACGCCTCAGCGGTCCGGCGAACCACATCGTAGATCGTGTCCCGGCCTTCATGGCTGGCGGTGATGTCCAGAAAGCAAAGTTCGTCTGCTCCGGCTGCATCATAGGCCTTGGCCGCTTCCACCGGGTCTCCGGCATCCACGAGGTCCAGGAAATTGATGCCCTTCACGACACGGCCGTCTTTCACATCCAGGCAGGGAATGACACGCGATTTGAGGGTCATGATTTTTAGCTCCGGCTGGCGCGGATCAGATCCATCGCTTCCTTGGGATCGAGGCGGCCATCGTAAAGTGCGCGGCCGGAGATTGCTCCTTCCAGAATGGCACAATCCGGCACCAAGAGGCGATGAATGTCGTCGATCGACGCAAGACCACCCGAGGCGATCACCGGGATGGAGACGGCCTTTGCAAGCTCCAGGGTCGACGGGATGTTGAGGCCTTTCAGGATGCCGTCCCGGTCGATATCCGTATAGATGATTGCGGAAACACCTGCATCTTCGAACTGCTTGGCAAGATCAACGGCTGTGAGTTCAGATGTTTCCGCCCAGCCCTCGACCGCGACATAGCCGCCCTTGGCATCAATGCCGACGGCAACCTTGCCCGGAAACTTTTTGCAGGCTTCTTTCACCAAGTCCGGGGCGCGCACGGCGACCGTGCCGAGAATGACCCGCGAGATACCCTTCTCCAGCCAGGCTTCGATGTGGTCCAGGGTCCGGATCCCGCCGCCCAGCTGAACCGGGTTTTTCGTCGACGCCAGAATGGCATCGACCGCAGCACCGTTGACGCTTTCGCCGGCAAAGGCACCGTTCAGATCGACCACATGAAGCCACTCGAACCCTTGGTCCTCAAAGGCCTTGGCCTGAGCGCCGGGGTCGTCGTTGAACACGGTCGCCTGATCCATGTCGCCGAGCTTGAGGCGCACGCACTGGCCGTCTTTCAGGTCGATGGCGGGAAACAGGATCATCTTGTCTTACATTCCTTCCACGATGACGATCTCGCCATCGGCTACTTTCTGGCGTATTTTGACCGCCTCCTGGTATTCCGGCGAGTTATAGCAATCGACCGCGTGTTGGAAGCTCGGAAATTCAATAATGACGTTCCGGGCGCGGCCCTGGCCTTCGATGGCGTCGGTTTTGCCGCCGCGGGCGAGGAAATTCGCGCCGAAACGTTCAAACGCAGGTTTTGCGGTCTCCACGTAAGCCGGATAGCCATCCGGATCCCGTACGTCGACCCGCGCAACCCAATATCCCTTAGCCATTGTTTTCTCCCAGTCTTGTTTAAGGTGTCCAGTCCAGAAAATTGGCGATCAGCTCAAGACCGAGCCGCTGACTTTTTTCCGGGTGGAACTGTGTACCGATCATGTTGTCTCTGGCGACCATTGCCGTGAACGTGCCGGCATAATCGAAAGTTGCCAGCCGGTCGGCGTCGTTGGCGCAGGAAAAATGATAAGAGTGCACGAAATAGGCGTGCAGTCCGTTTGATCCCGTCTCGATCCCTTTGAAGACCGGATGGCTTTCCGGTTTCACGTCAATGGTGTTCCAGCCCATGTGCGGGATTTTGAGGGTCTGATCGGCCGGTTTCATCTCGGTGACGTCGCCCGAGATCCAGTCGAAACCGTCTATTGTCTCAAATTCCAGGCCGCGGCTTG
>ERZ1740067.644-NODE-644-length-27046-cov-6.998370_pt1 | contig 27046 bp, 15 predicted proteins | sample MGYA00581736_ERZ1740067 | MGnify/ENA primary metagenome ERZ1740067 (study PRJEB43018, sample SAMN04849236) | marine metagenome | isolation source: floating plastic debris | place: Pacific Ocean | collected 2008-08-27 | study: EMG produced TPA metagenomics assembly... | reverse complement strand
GTCGATAGGCTCGTCCATCATGCCCTGATTGTCGAAGTTCATTCTGAAAGTTATCGAAAACGCTCTGCGGCAAAACGTGGTGAAGACACAGAAGCAGTGCCGGGCAAAGAGGACAGCGCCGAACGATCATAGCTGTCGTGCCGTTGGCTTAGCCTCTCCGCAGGAGAATCATAGTTGTCGTTTAAAAATTATGGAGAAATCTTTCTGTTTTATAGCTGTCGTCCAAGCGCCAATGAGGGGCTCTTCCGAGCTTTTGGTGAAGTCTGGAAATTAGCCTGCCACCACTGGCTACGCAGCCATCACGAAACGCTTTTCGAGTAGCGCTAAGCTAGCCCTGCCGTACATCTGTCGCTTCAGCATTTTTAACTTGTTGTTCAAACCTTCAACGGGTCCATTACTCACCTCACTCATCATGCTCGCTTTGACCGCAGCATAGTCGTCGAATAGTCCTTTTGCAAATGTTTTCAGCGGTTTGATATTGCAGGTGAGAGCTTTCATTAACCAGTCATCGAAGGCATCTGCCTGACGCTTTCTTATCAGCTCTAAGAACTCATCCGCGAGTTCAATCAATAGAGCCAAGTCTGAATGCTGCTTGACGAGCTGTCTGAGCAAATTAGTCTCTTCTGCTTGTCTGTTCTCTGGTTTAAGTACCACTAAGTAGGCTGCTTGACGTGGTGTGAAGGGCTTTGTCTGTGGGTCAGCCACTTTCGGCAGAGCCTGCTTGACTTTAATCCTGACAGGTGGAAGCCCTTGAGCTTCACGTAACCCACTGATGTAGCGCTGTAGGGTACGAAGTGAGCCCTTAAATCCACAGGGTTTGAGCAATTTCATCAAGATACTGGGCTCTCTAATTCCCTCATTCCACCAGCCCAACAATTGTTGCTTATACGGGTCGAGTTTACTGCGTCCAAAAGTGGGACGACGCGCAGGCACCTCTGGGAAATCAGGCACGCTGCTGTATCGTTCAACTGTCTTGAGACTAACGCCAACCTTCTGAGCAATCGCAACTTGAGTCCATCCTTTAGCTCGCAAGGTTTTGATAGTCTTTTGTTGTTCTATCTTTTTCTGTTGGTTCTTCAGTATCTGCTGCTGTGCTTTCTCCGTGGCAGTTGGCTTAGTGACGGCCAAGACTGTTTCTTCTGACGCCTCAGCGGCGATGTCTTGATGCTGCAATTGTTCTGCCGCTTTTAGCTCACTGCGGTAGTTGCCAAATGCTTGCTCTAAAGTTTCACTCAAGTTCTTGACTAGGTGAAAGCGATCCGCGACTTGTATGGCATCAGGAGCACCTTTCGTCATCGCACTTTTGTAAATTTTGGAGCGGTCACGCGAGAGTACTTCTACACCAGGATGAGCTTCTAACCATGCAGTCAACGTCTCTGCTTTGCGGTCTGAGAGTAGAGCAATCGGCTGATGCGTTTCTAGGTCAACCAGAATCGTGCCGTAGTTGTGACCTTTACGGAAGGCAAAGTCATCGACGCCCAGCGTTTTGGGTGTCTCGAATTCGGGGAGTTTAAGTTTGCCAAGCTGATTCAGCAGTGTGCTGCCACAGGTGATATGCCCAAGGCGATCGCATAGATGCGCACCTGCTGCGCCGCCGAGTGCCAGCCCAATTGACTGTAACTGCTGTATGAATCGGGCGGTTTTTCTGGCCCAAGGCGCGGCCACTTCCGGCAAACGCTCTGTAAAGATACGGCGGCGACAGTTCCGATTTGAGCAGAAAAACTTACAGACTTGAACGATCAAGATCAGGCTGAAATCAACGCAGGGCAGATCTGCTAACGTGCGCGCGTAGCGACTATGGATTCGGTGGCTGGGCTGTCCACATATTGGGCAAACTGCTTGGGTTTGGGTGGACGTCAGGTTGAGCGTCAATCTGCGCTCACTGGGCAGCAGCTCATAGCTATCAAGATGAAGCAAATGAAGGCTGGGGAGCAGGCAGTGAAGCAGTTCCATGAGTAAAGTGCCCGAAAGGTAGTAGCTTCAATAGTTTGCTGTTATTCGTCTCGGATCACCAAAAGCTCGGAAGAGCCCAAAAAAGGGCGAGCGACGAAGTGGTTTATCGAGGGAGATATCCGCGCCTGTTTTGACAGAATAGATCACACTATTGTGCTGAACATACTGCGCGATAAAATTCACGATAATCGCTTTATTCGCCTAATTAGTAGACTGCTGGAAGCTGGCTATTTGGAAGATTGGAAATACAACGCTACGTACAGCGGAGTCCCGCAAGGTGGCGTGGTGAGTCCAATTTTGTCAAATCTAGTGCTAGATAGATTGGATAAGTATGTCGAAGACGAACTCATTCCTGTCTATACAAGTGGCAAACGCCGTAAAGCAAATCCTCTTTATATTGCTCTTACCCTTGCGGCATCAAAAGCGCGAAAACAAGGTGACCTGGATACAGCACGACGACTGAGTCACGAGGCTCAGGCCATACCGTCGCGCAAACCTCGTGACCCGAACTTTCGTCGCCTTTGGTACACAAGGTATGCCGATGACTTTCTGCTCGGACTGGTTGGGACCAAGGCAGAAGCGATGGAAATCAAGCAACAGCTGACTACATTTCTATATAGTCAGTTGAAGCTAGACCTTAGCGAAGAGAAGACGCTAATCACGCACGGGCGTGATGATGTGGCTCGATTCTTAGGGTACGAAATCCATATCCTACATGCCGATAACAAGCACGACCATCGCGGTCAACGCTGTATCAACGGCAGTGTAGGGCTTCGCGTTCCCTCAAGCGTTAAAAATGCATACTGTGCAAAATACATGCGAAGGGGAAAACCCATTCATCTGACACAGAGAGTCAATGATGATGCCTATAGCATCGTAGCCCAATACCAAGCGGAGTACCGAGGCATTGTCCAGTACTATCGCATGGCCTACAACCTCCATACGTTAGGCAACCTTCGACGAACGATGGAACGGTCGCTAGTGAAGACACTGGTCAAGAAGTAAAAGACTTCATGCCGGACAATTTACAGGCGATATTCCACCTCCATCACAACCCCAGAAGGTCCCTACAAGGTACTTCAAGTGGTCGTGAAAAGAGGCGAGAAGAACCCTCTAGAGTCTCACTTTGGAGCGGTACCCTTACGTTGGAACAAATGGGTTGCACTCGACGATGACCAGAGTCATAGCCGAATCTGGAGCAAGCGGAGTGAATTGATAGAGCGTCTTCTGACTCAGGAATGCGAACTGTGTGGGTCAAGGGACAAAATTGAAGTCCACCACATCCACAAACTCACAGACTTGAGTCGAGCAGGACAATCTAGCCGTCCAGAATGGATGAAGATCATGGCAGCACGCCGACGCAAAACGCTCGTCGTTTGTCAGGCATGTCACCACTCCATTCATCAAGGATGCCACGACGGCAAAGCCCTTTCACGGTGAGATTACTGGAAAGCCACGTGATACGGAAAGCGGTCAAGCGTGGTTTGGAGGGGGGCGATTGGAAAAGTGCCTATCAAGGCAACTCGTTGGTCGCCTACCCTACAGCACGTCCAGATCTAAATGGGAGGGGCGGAGCGTAATAGCTCCCCTCGACCCAACCCATGACAAGAGCCTTTAGCCCACTCTATGCCCTTGGAAGGCTATGCGCTCGCTAGGGAAGTGTACCCCTTGGATGAACCACACCATCGTTAGAATGATTGAAAGTACTTTGGCTAGCCAGTTCCAACGGATTTGTTAGCTCACATTGTACTCTGAAATGCTGTGCGAGATCGATGTTAAACCAAGGGTGAAATATTTCAGAAATCATGCCCGCTCGTAACATTGCGTCAAGACAATTCTGTAGCAACTTCCGACAGTTTTCTCTATTTAAGATATGCCATTCCTTAGACATATATTCCATTACATTTTCAATAGTGAAGGGACCAAAAAGCTCTGCGGTCTCTAGAATCGCTTTGACTTCTGGTGGACAAGTAAGCCGCCGTCTTAGGTTCGGATTCGCTATTACTAAAACTAGAGAGTCAAGGCGTTGGTGCTGGAAGACATCACCGTTTTGATCGATTGTTGAAGGATCGAACGGAATGATTGAGACCTCTAAATTGCTTTCCAGTACAAAGGAAGCCTGCTGCCAGTTAAACTGAGGTGAAGTTATTAAGAAAACTAAGTCTCGAATTTTGCGATGGCTCCGTACTTCTCCTGATAATCGTCGAAAAGCACCCCGCGTCTGTAAAATTTGTTCTTGGGAAAGCCCGTGCTCTCTCTTGAATGCAACACTGTGGACACCATGATTGGTCTTTATTGGAGAATTGTCGAGGATTGATATACCGTGCTCTTCCTGTTCATTAAGGATAACTGAGTTGCTGCTCAGGTCAAAAAACTGTGCATTAACAACATCAATATAGTCAATATTATTGCGAATGAAAGAAATAGTTTTCTGTACCTCTTTCCAAGTGACAGTTGGATAATCTGGAATCAGGTTGAATACAACCTGTATGCCAGCAGCATGAGCGTAGCGAATTGTTCTACAGATGTCTGAAACCGTATTACCCTTGTCAATGAGTTTTAAAATCCGATCTTCTGTTGCCTCGGCTCCAAATGTCAGTGTTCGAACTCCAGCCTTTCGCAAAAGTCGGAAAAAATCTGCTGTAAATGTCTTTTCAACTCGACAATAAGATGATAGTCGAACATTCAGCCTTCTCTTAATTATTTCTTTTGCAAGATGAGTATAGTATCCTTTAGGAATAGCTTCGGAAACGAGGTAAAAAGAGTTCGTGCCGTGACGGTTAGCCAACTTTTCTATATCATCAACCAATAACTCAACTGGCCGAAAAGTTGCCCAGGAAGCGCTTTTAACTTGCCCTGGTGTATATAGCTTAGTGTAGTCACAGAATTTACAACGGCCCCAATAACATCCTTTAGATACGTAAACAGGTAATGTTCTTGGGAAAAGATAATCTTTGAGTTCTTTACTGTTGAACTCAGGACAAGGCAGTGTTGCCATAGCAGGTGGATGATGCCATTGACTTTTGTAGACTTCCTCACCTATAGAATAATAAGTGTTTGGAATTACAGAGAAGTCTAGTTTCTGTCCCGCGTCGATTTGCGATGCTAAAGTGGTGAGAGGCACTTCACCCTCGTACACTATTACTCCATCAATATAAGGTAGAAGGGCTAGTTTTCGTTTTTGCTCTTCCGTCATTAAGCTAATCTGACTACCTCCAACAACAATTGGAATTGACGTGCCAACTATGCGACGTAGTCGTGCTGCGAGTTCAAGTGCGGGATGAAGTTGTAAGTGAAATGCTACAGAAATACCGATAAGATCGATTGACTCACTTAAAGCTGTTAGATTCAGACGGTCAAAGTAGCTTCCCACTACACTTCTTTTCTCTTCTTCTATTGATTGAATTACTTCATCCAAGGTTTTTGTCTCATCATACAGCTTTCTTGAAAGCAACCGTTTAGCTAATAGGAAGTCCTCATCAGTAAGCAAGTCATTTTCGCCGTACACCATAAGACGAGAATGGAGACTCTCTGCCTGAGAAAGCTCTAAGAGGGTGTCTAGTTCACTTTCAGATAGAAGTGCCTTTGCTTCAAGATTGGTGCGGTATTGTTTGAGTTCGGAAATTTGCTTGGTTACATTCTGTACTCCTAACATATAGCGGAAAAAACCTAGGTTTAAATCCTTGGTGCGAACAGTGAAACCCGCTTGACGCAAATAAGCAGAAAGGAATGGGATAGCTAGGTGAGGACCTTGTAGAGAGGTTTCACAGTGGGGGGGGAATGCAAGAAGTATTTTTGTATTCATGATTAATCACGTTTGTCAGCATTGACTATGCATTTATTCTGAGTGGAACTAAAGTTATCTATATTCTCAAATTAGAATCATATGAGGATACTTGAAATCCTTCTACTCCATTTTTTTTAACCTCTTTTGTCAAGGTTTCAAGCTGTTTAGCATTTTGAATGTGAACGAAAATTTTTCGGTTCGACTCTGTTCTTGCGTACTCTAAAATTTTAGGTTTTACCTTCTGCGGGAACTGTATAATGATTTGGATAAGTCGGGGTATAATTAGAATCTCTGGACATCGTTCTGGTAAATCTGGACGAGACCTGAAAAGGTAAGGCCAGTTTCTTTTAGCACACCGAGCTAATGACAGCCTTCTAGAAAAATCTAGAAAAACGATTATATCTGCAGCATCCCAAACTAACCGAGAAACACCATCAATTATCCAATCAGGTTGATTGGTAAGATTGGAGATCTTATCTCGACATTCCTCGATAGGTGTTGTCCCCCAGCCTGGTTGCCACACAATCGAGTCAAGATTATAGATAGGAAGCCCTAGCGCGTCACCAAGAAGCTTTGCCATCGTTGATTTCCCAACCCCAGCATTGCCTGTAATATTTATTCGCATGTTAGTTTCCTCCTTGATCAACACTTCATTTTTTTGTTTTTATCGTTCTATTTGACATTCACGAGAAAGTAGCAGCGTAGTGTAAACAAATTGAGTATCTATCGAGAAACGCCCCATAAATGTTTCGCAACCGTAGATGGTGGGTAGTGAAGTATTAATGATAGTCGCTTGGAATTTATTATGAACCCAATCTACCTTGACTTCAACATCTTGAAAATCAATAAACTCTTTCATAATGGGGTTACAGCATTTGTATATACATTCTTTAATACTAAATATTAACGTTCCGTAGAAGAACGGAGTGTACACATTATCTACATAAGCATATTCCTGTTCTGTAAGAACAATACGATACCCATTTTTATCTACTGCATCAAGATATTCAACATCAATGCCAATACTTTTGTAGAAAAATGTACTGGTTACTGCTGCAAGAGAGCAACCTTCTGTATGAGTGATGCTGCCTACGAACCCCTTAGGCCAGACTGGAGCTCTATTATCGCCTATAGGGATAGGTACAGCAGCTTGTCCAAGAGCCGCTAGGGCGCGTCGGGCACAATGCCTGCCTAATGCAAACTCCAACCGTCTTTCTTTCGCAAAGGTGATTGTGTATGCTTCTTCTTCTTTGTAAAGAGCCTTGATATTATCTTGGGCCATACAGCCAGCGACTACAATCTCATTAGGAAGAAGGTTTTTGATCGTTTCAATAGCTCCTGTTGCAGTCTGTGGTATGGTCATTTCACTCTCCCCGTTTCTAAATACGCGGCAGACTCTGCAACAGTTAGATCAGATCTCTGGTAAAGTTGCTTGAGCATACATTGATAGTCTTCCACAATTCGATGAGCTGTTTTAGCCTCGAATAGATCAGCTTTGTACGATAATTTCCCTTTGTAATTATCCTTCTGTTCTGTTACTTGCCAAAGAAGATCTAAAGAAGTACATTGTGCAGTTGCCTTATCATTGGGAAGCTCGATTTCTGTGCAATCAGTCCCAATTAAACTAACCTGACCATGGATCAGAGTATTAAGCACAAACATAGCTTGATATAGATTACTTGATTCAAAGGAATCGTTTCGTCTTAAATGGTTTACAACATCCTGAATAGGTACCTCCTGATTAGAAAGTGCAGCTTTTATCTTGTAGTTTGCTAAGCTTAGTAGCTCAGTAAGCTGCATCTCCGGACGGACTTCTAATTTAATAACTGTAACATTTGCGAAGAATCCAATGACCGCTTCGGTTTGTGGACTCATACGGTTGGCAGCCATAGTGCCAATTCGTATATCTTTAGTACCTCCTGAATAGATGTGCAAAAGAGCACCTAGCGCCGCAATAAAAGAGCCAGATAGTCCGCCTGCGTTTGAGCTTTGTCGACTGATTTTTCTCAGCCCTTCTGCCTTCTCGATATCAACAATGAAAGTTTCTTCTGCGACTGAAAGTGACAGAGGCCCAGATTTGGCATGATCGTATGAAAGATTTAACGAACGGCATGTTGTGTTTAACTCATTTATCCAATAAGTAAGCTGCGTTTGAGCGCCTGCAGAATAACGTCGATCTTGCAGCCGACTAGATAACTGAGAGAAGCTAGTATTAATCGTTGGTAGTTGAGGTAGTCCACCCTTTTCTACAACCCTGTACAATTCTCCTAGATCACGAAAAAAAAGACCAACTGACCAACCATCACTCATTAGATGATGAATCGTGATAAGAAGAACGTGACGTCTATCAGTTAAACGTACGACAACCACGCGGAATAAATCTGGTTTTCTCGGGTCGAATGGATGGATAGATAGCTCGCGGGCTATTTCAACTATTCTATCTTCAGCCAGTGCATCTTTTGTGAGATCAAAAACTTCTAACTCATGATGAACGCTAGAGCGCACTAGCTGTATATAAGTTCCATTTTCCTTCGTTCGGATTGCAGTTCTGAGAGCCTCTTGACGCTCAATGAGTAGATTAATTGACTGTTCAAAGGATGACAGGTCTAAATTTCCTTCAACGAGTATGGCTATTGGTTCAACTCGTTGAGGCATATGCTGAAGAATATCTCCTGCTTGAAGCATTCGTTCTTGACTAGGTGAAACTGGCGCAGCTCTCGATATTGTAATTGTTTGTCTCTGAAGGGTTTCTTCATGGGCAAACTTCTCTGCTAACTCATCTGCATGTTTTTTTAAGAACTCTTTAACCTCATCTGGAATCTCCTCATACGGGGCAGAACCTTGAATCCCATATCCGTCCCAGCCTAATACAATACCCATTCTACGGAGATATGAAAGTATATTTTTCTCTTTTAATAATTTTGTATTTGCATTCATAGCGTTATAGGAAACCTTGTAGATGTTATTTTGACTAATCCCCCCATCAATGTATGTAAGAGTACTAATCGTTTTGGGTCGGGAAACAACCAACGAATATGTTCGAAGTCAATTCCGTGCACTGGGCATAGGCCAAGCCCAGACTCAACCGCACTATTGCATAGGAGTTGACCAAGATACCCCGCATTCAGCAGAGCAAGCTGTTCCGCATCTTTCCCATAAAGAGGTGCCGAATCATCAGGATCGGTCACTAGGAAAATAGTAAAAGCACTATGCTGAGCTAACGAGCGGTTGGTTACTCCTACAAAAGATGACATATCCAAATCTATATTCGTCATGGAAGGAATTATATTATGGTGAACGGGATGATAACTATAGAGTCCAGATGCTATTCCTTCTACAGTTTTAGGTCGAACGTAGATCAATACAGATACCGAATATAGCCCTCCAGCTGATGGATATAAAAAGGTATTCTTTCTCCCTTCAGTCTCTATACACCTCAAACAAGTTAGCATTTTCCCGAATTGGTCAAGAGGAACCTGACTTTCTAAAAATGTTCGGTATGAGTGACGGTGATGATACTTTTCTAGATTATCTAAGGGATCCGATAGCAGCTTTTGTTCTGATTTATTTTCTGTTCCTAATAACTTTGGGTAGGCGGATCGAAAGCGGGCTCGTTCTTCTGGATTAGTTATTATCCTTTCGTTTTTCCATGGCGAATCAATGACTGTCGCCTCATTGTTCTTTGGACTGTCAGTGTTTTTTGGATTGTTTGATAAGTTGATTCCCTGAACTAACGTTGACACTGTTGGAGTTTGAAAGAAAGTCTGAATATTGAGACGATGTCCATGCTCTGCTTCTATAGCGTTGAACAGTCTAATTATATCGACAGAATTGAGCCCAAGGTTAATTAAGTCACTATGGGGATTTATACTTTCAACTTCTACAAAAGACTGTAGAAGTTGAAGTATGGAATTCGTCAATTCATCTGACTGCATCAACGAGTGTTGAGCTTGCAGGGTAGTGTCAACCATTTTTGTTAACGCTTTTCTATCAATCTTTCCTGTATCAGATACAGGCATTTTTTTTAGAGCTATAAAGGATGAGGGCATCATATGAGAAGGCAGTCGGATAGAAGCTTCGCGCCTCAGCTCTGTTTCTCTAGTCGTACCAACCCAAAAAGCAATTAGTTTTTGTTCGTAACGAGAACCAGTAGCTAGGATAACAACCTCTTTCACTCCCTTGATTTTAGATATAACCGTCTCTATTTCCCTAACTTCAACTCGATATCCACGTATTTTGACTTGACTATCAAAACGTCCCAGAAATTCAATGTTTCCATCTGGTAGCAAGCGACCCAAGTCTCCGGTACGGTAGATACGCTGCCTAGTTTTCGGATGATGTAGGAAAGCAGATGAAGTTAGTTCAGGCTCGTCCCAGTAACCTGACGCAAGGCTGTTGCCGCTAATATATATTTCTCCTGGCACCCATATTGGGCACGGCAATAAGTTCTTGTCGAACACGCAGACAGATTGCCCTGACATGGCCTTGCCATATGGGATACTTGACCATCTTGGATCAACTACATCAATCTCATACAAGACAGACCAGATCCCACCTTCTGTTGCACCACCTAAACTTACAGCCTGTACTTTAGATGTAAGCTCTTTAAGCTCGCTAGGTAGAGATAATGGGATCCAATCACCACTTAAAAGACATAAGCGCAAAGATTGAAGCGATTTTGATTGTTTTTGCTCAACGGTTTCAAGAAGGAGGTTCATCAAAACCGGTACTGAATTCCAAATCGTTACCTTCTCATCTGCAATCCACCTCATCCAGGCCAAAGGTTCATGCCGTTCTGATTCATCAGGCATGATGATCGCCCCACCGGCAGACAGTAATCCAAAAATGTCATAAATCGAGAGGTCGAAAGGCAGTGGAGATAAAGACAGCAGACTATCGTTCTGTCCAATTCTAAACCTTGAGTTGATGTCTAAAATAGTGTTAATAGCCGCAGAATGCGATACCATAACCCCTTTGGGTATGCCAGTAGAACCTGATGTAAAGATGACATATGCAAGACCATCTTGTCTGTTTCTATGATTAATACTAGGTGACTGTTCGTCTACTAAAGAGACGCATTCATCTGAGACTAACTCATCTACTACGATTGTGTTTATATGGTTGGGAACTAGGCGATCTGATAAAATCCTGCGTTGAGTAAGAACAATACCTATACGAGTAGTTTCAAACAAATAAACAATTCGCTGATTAGGCCAGTGAGGGTCAATAGGAACAAATGCTTCCCCCGACATTGATGTTCCTAACACGGCTACTATTTGTTCCCATCCTTTTTCCATTACGATAGCTATCAAACTATCTTTGTTAGTCTCTTTTTGGAGAATACTGTCTGCACATTGAACTGCATATTGTCTGAGTTCGCCATAACTCATCCTACAGTTTTTTGAAATGACCGCAGTATCACTCGGATACTCCGCTGCATGTTTAAGAAAAGGCTCGTGTAGATACTTGATATCCCAATCCACTATCTTTCTTTCTTCGATTGGCTGCTCTGAAGTAAGAACTGTCTTTTTTCCTAAACATGAGGAATCTTGAATGATATCTTCTAGAAGAGTACAAAAGGTTCTCCACATTGCGTCGAGAAAGCCCTCGGGGAAAAGCTCCTCTGTAGAATCCCAATTGATGATCAAGTTGCTTTTATATTCGTAGGTTTGACAATCGAGCAAGACCTGTGGCGTTTGTCCGATTGCATAAACGACTTCGTACTCTATAAGATTATCTTGAGTTCTGTTGCCAGAATTCAGATCTAGGGTGCTAGTGAATACTACTGGAGAAATTGCTCTCATAGGTGTGCTATGATGATGAGCCAAGTCCCTCATCACTTCAATTCCGCTATACCAGCGATGATCCATATCTTGCCACAGTTGCCTTTGTAATTGTCGAACACGCTCAGCAAAAGTGTTTTTTTGATTATTGTTCACCTCAAGTAATATAAGAGACGTGAAATCACCTACGATCGTATCAATTTGGGGGTGAAGCGGTGGGCGGTTAAATAAAGTGAGATTGAGTATAAAATTTGAATTATTGCTGAATTGGGCAATAGTATCTGCAAACACAGATAATAGAAGACCAGAGAGAGTTACTCCAAGAGAAATTGCTCGTTGGCGAAGAGTAGCCAGCTTCTTCGGCGAAAAGACAACCTGTTGACGAACGAATCGAACTTGATCTTCTATGTCTTTTGGAGATATGACTGGTAACTGAGGTGCTAGCGGTAGCTCTGTTACTCTCTTCTTCCAGTAGTTCTTTGAGATAGAAAATCTTTCTGTTTTTTTTAGCGAAGGTAGGCTTAATACGTAATCGCGAAAAGTTATATTCAGTTTGGGTAATAGAGTGTCAGGACTGCTGTAAAGCAGGCTCATCTCATGATAGAGAATAGACCAGCTTAAGGCATCACCAATTAACAGATCGAAGCTTAAGAATAGACGGATTAATTTATTTGGCAAGAGTGCGGCCTCAATTGTGAAGAGAGGCCATTTTTCAGGTGCACGACGAATGTGAGACATACGAGTGCGCATCTGTTCTAATCTTCGAGATTCTTCTGATTCGCTCACAGCTTGAAGTTTTGTGGTTAAGATATTGTAAAAGGGAACATCGCTCAGGACTTTCTGCTGACCATCTCTTGTGAAGACAGCTCTTAGCATCGGGTGGCGTTGAATTAACAGATTCCAATTTTTTTCAATACTTGAGAGATCTACGTCATGTAAATTGACCTCACAGTATATGTGAGAATCAACACTGCTTAGTTCAAAATCACATTGTCGGCCTGCCCAGTATGCTTGCTGTAGATCCGTTAGAGGAAAAGGCATATCGCTATCTGCCATTGCATTCGAAGCAATTTCTGGGAGTGTTTCGTTGCTTTTATCTGTGCGTACATTTATTAGCTCAGATATTTTTTCGGCGATTGTTGAAATATCTCTTGACTCGAATAAATCACGCAACGTTAGTTCTACGTCAAATGTATCCCTCAGCTTCTCTAATAGCTTAATTGCAACAATAGAATGGCCGCCAAGCACTAGGAAGTTTGATTCGTTTGATATGTTTTCCTTGCCAAGGATACTAGCAACAGTAAAGCCTACAACTTGATTTATACTGCCGCTGGAATTTCTGGATTTTGGTTCTGAATTACATTGTAACAGTGAGCGAGGTAATGACGGCTTCACACAGATTTGAATATTGTTGATTGTTGAGAGAAAGAAATCGAGGTTTTCTTCATGGCCTACATCCCCAATTCTGTCTAAAATGGCATAAAAAGAGTGGAGTACTTGTTCCGCAATGTCATCGTTTATATAATCACGGCGATTAACTAGACGGAAATTAAGAGAGCCGAAGTCAGCTACCACTAATGATAATGGTAACAAGGTAAGTCCTCCACGACCACAAATGCTTTCCTCTAAAAGGACAATAGCGTCTTTACTATTCTCTGCACCAAAATTTCCTCTCGGATAAGTACTCAATGCTATTACAGAGTCATAGAGAGGTTGATCGGTTGCTATGTCTATCCAATCGTGAATTTGCCCTGTGGAAACGTATCCAAATTCTGAAATCGCTAACACCTCGTCTTGAATTTGACGAAGATAGTTTCCAAAACTCAAAGTTTCATCGATAGAAACTCTGAGTGGTACAGTGTTGATAAATGCACCAATCATGCTAGTAACACCTTTTATTTCTGCGGCGCGTCCCGAAACAGTAAGCCCAATGGAAATATCTTTGCGATTTTGTCGGTAAGATACTACTAGACACCAAATACCAATAAATAGAGCTGATGATGTCACACCCAAATCCTGGGTCAGCTTTAATAATCTCTTACGAAGTTTATTTTTAATAGTTCTTTGCGATAAACCATGTAACTCTTTCTTCTTTGAAAAAGAGGAATTGACCTCCAATTGAACAGGTTTATAATCATTCAGACGGGATTGCCAAAAGGTTTTGGCCGTGCTAATGTCCATTTTGTGGAGTTGGGTGGCATAGTCTCCAAAAGAAGTTTCTGTAGACGGCTCTATCCACTCTTGATGATGTACCAGTAAAGTATATCCCTTCACTAGTTGACTAAGAAGCTCGAACTGTGACCATCCGTCAAGAATTGAATGATGACTGGTCAAAATGAGCTGATGCTGGTTATAAGCTGACCGAATCAAAGTTAACCTGATTAAAGGCGGTTTCTTCAGATTAAAGTTTTTTCCCACGTCACTAGATTGATGTTCAGTAACTACTCTTTTCTGTTCTGTTTTACTTCTCCCACAAACATCAACAAAAAATAGTGGTAGTTCAGCAGTATTCATGACTACTTGGCGAGGCGCATCACCAAGATTCCACACAAATCCTGTCCTCAAAATTTCATGGCGCAGAATCAGCTTTTTCCAAACCTCCCGAAAAACTTCAATGTCTAAATTGCCTATAATTTTGATAGAAAGTTGTTCTATAAAGATGCTTCTATCTGGATAAGCCAATGACCCTAAGAGAAACCCTTGCTGAGAGGCAGTAGTTAGATAAATAGAGTCGATCTTTAGGGGGGTCATTGCTCGCTTAACTCCTCGATAATTTTCGATAATTCACTACTCGACAGATTAGCATGCGATAAATTCATTGATGAGGGTTGTTCTGACGATCTTTTTGATGAGCATTGGTTAATCAGATGGATTTTGAAGGAATCTAAAAAACGCAACAAGTAGGTCTTCGAGAAAGAATCTGGATCGTAAACCCAAAACACTTTTAAGTCTTTGCCTGAAATCCAAGTCACAACTTCTAATGGAAAGAGGCGTGGACCTCGAATAGATGTTTCTTCTTCAAGGGTACGTAGTAACCCTGTGATGTTTTTGTTTTTAGAGGAAATATCTCCAAGAAAGTTGAGTGCCACTTCTGGCAAATGTGAAGACTGAGTTTTTACAAACTGTGACCTGTTCATAAGCTGACTGTGGATCAAATTAGGCAAGTCTTTGTTCTTCTCTACAAGATCTGAATGGGTAACCATAATCTCTTGAAAGCTTGTAAGCCAGCCAACGGTTCGAGACACGTCGAACGTATCACTTGATCTTCCATGTTTCTCAACGCAGATACGAGAAAATTCGCTTTTCTGCACTTTAATAAGTGCGATGCATAATGCTAGTATAATATTCTCCAAGAAGTGAGGGCGAGGAGTGTCTTTTCCCCGAAACCTATCCACTGTTTTTGAAAGATCTATTTTCTGTTTTAAAAACAGACTGTCTTTTTTCTTTGATTTGTTACGTGTCTCAACGAAAATAGGAAACCTCAGTTTCGGATGGTTTTCAAGACTCTTACACCAACGATGATAACTGGCCTCGTACAATGGCTCTCTGTCTATTTCTTTCTTGTCGTAGCACACTCTGAAAAGATCTTCAATGAGACTGTGCCATGACATAATGTCAACGACAAGATGATGGACGATCCAAACTAGGTGCTGCGGTTTGTTTTCTCCACTCTCAATCAGGATTAGCTTCGTGATTGGACCGTCGTCCAGATGTAATGCTAGCTGCTCTCTGAGAACAATGTCTTCAATAGACATCTCCGTAGTACCAGGGAAATTGATTACTTCGATATTTTGACTTGGCAAGTTTTTGTCTAAGATTCGAGCTGTCCAACTTCCATCTCTAAAGTGAAATCGGCTGCGTAGAGCAGTATGTCGATGCAATACAAAAGAGAACGCCAGCTGTAATTTTGATACTTCTACACGCTTTGGCAAGTTATTCCTCCATACCAACGACCAGCTATTCTTCTCAGGTATATCTAGCTCTAGAAATCCTCTCTGATGTGGCGTTATTGAAATTGACCCAATATCAGAGTGAACTATAGTGTCAGAAGAAATTATCTTTTGTAGACCTGCCGTAATCCTTCCAAAAGTGCGTTTTTCAAATACATCACGGAGCGTAATGTCTAAGCCAAGAGAGCGTACCTTAGAAACAAAAAGGAGGGCACGAATAGAATCTCCACCCATTGCGAAAAAATTGTCTTGTGCTTTGGTCTCATTGCGACCTAAAGTTTTCTGCCAAATGTCAGCGATCACACTAAATTCGGGTGGGACTAATTCCTTAGCAGTGCTTGATAAAGATAAAGTTACTTTTGACTGAGCCCTCAGTTTTTTTCTATCAATCTTGCCGCTTGCTGTAAGTGGAATCTTATTCACGACTTCTATTCGACTGGGACGCATATATACTGGTAATTGAGCACTTAAGAATTCAGTTATCTCATTCTCTAGGCTGACTGAATGTTTTTCTTTGTTAGGAACTTTAAAAGCGCTAAGAATCCCCGCCTCAGATGCTCCAAATTTGACATGCACAACAGTTGCTGCATAAATATCTATATGGTTAAGGAGAGTTGATTCTATTTCCCTCAAGTTAACACGATAACCGTGTATTTTAACTTCGTGGTCGCGACGACCACGAAAGACTAAGTTCCCATCAGATTCTATGTATCCGATGTCTCCCGTCTTGTAAAGACGGGAGACATCGGATGCGAAAGGATCGAGCAAAAATGCTGATTCTGTAGCTTTATTGTTTCTCCTATACCCTTTTGCTACACCCACTCCGCTAATATATAACTCACCGATTTCTCCTCTTGTTGCCAGTTCTCCCTTGCTATTAACCACATATATGCGCGTGTTCGAAATTGGGCGACCGATAGGAACAACTTCAGGGATCTTATCTCCAAGTTGAAATGAATAAACAGAACTGCCAATAACAGTTTCAGTTGGCCCATACTCGTTTACAATATTTAGACCTATTGCACCATCTGTTAACCATATTAAATCGTCTGCTGTGAGTTGCTCTCCGCCTAAAATTAGGATTCGTGATGCATTTTTAATATCTTTCCCATTTAAAATTTTCCCTAAAAGCAATAAATTGCCTGGAGTAAGCTTGAGAAAGCTGAGATTACGTGCATCTTGTATAGCACGTGCGATAATGTCTGGTTCATCGGATGCTATTGGAAAAACTATTCGCCCACATACAAGAGGAAGTAGCAGACTGGTCAATGTAAAATCAACAGCAACTGAAGAAGTAACTAAAGCACCACATCCTTTGCTAACGGAGTAGGCCTCCTTTGCCCAAATCAGGTAATTGGAGAGCCCAGCCTGTGTTACCGCTACACCTTTTGGTTTCCCTGTCGACCCGGAGGTATACATTATGTAAGCAATGTCGTTATGTGTATAACGCGGATGTGTCCGTTTCTTTTTATCAGCTTGCTTATGATTTAAACTGGCGTTTGCATTGTCTTTGTTCAATATTATTAAGTTCTTCACAAAAGGTAGCTTATTAAGGAAATCCATCTGCGTGAGGATTGCACAAGGTTGTGAGTCGTTAATGATATTGGAAAGGCGATCTGATGGGTGGGTGGGATCAAGTAAGATGAAGTGAGCCCCACACTTATGTACTCCAATAAGTGCTGCTATCAGTTCTGTGCCTCTAGGAAGGCAAATAGCTACGCCCTCCCCGGCTATTACATTATTTTCTAAGAGTAAATCAGAAATTTTATCAGCGGCCCAATCAAGTTCTATGTAGCTGTAAGCAGTACCATCATTTGAAACAGCTATTTGCTTAGGTGCCTTTTGAACCTGCGTACCAAATAGCGCAAGGAAACTATCGTTGAAGTCTAGTAAGCGTGTCATTGTTGTGGCCTCATCAACTAAACTTTACATACAATACTTCTAACAGCTCCGTTTGAGATCTACGTTTTCATGGTTTAGAGAACTGCGGACACCAACTAAATGTCGCAGCGTACTCAGCGACGCATCAGGAAATATTGGGAGTATACGTAAGATGAGAAGATAGATGTCGAATAAGTCTTGAATATCCCTCAGAGAAAAAAGTGAGCTGTTATACCTGTATAGAAGACTGATTTGATGATTTCTTTTTTCTATGTCAAGCATCAAATCAAACGGCGTTGGCCACCAACCTGAATCAATTCTTCTAACATTGGTTCTATTGAAATTTAGAGCATGTAGCAATGTATTTTGCCATGTCACTATCATGTCGAACGGTAAACGTGTCCCGCTTGAGTTTTCTACACTAGAGAGATTTCGAGAAACAACCGTATAAGATGCTGAGAGATGACGCTGTGCATCCAAAACAGAACGATGAACCTTTGAAAGATGATCACGATAGGACGATGTCCATTCCATGTCTAGCTTCATAAGCACAATATTAGCCAGAAAGCCTACAGTCTCCTCTTGCTCAACAGTGTTTCGATTAGCAACAGGCCAAGCAATAACTCCGTCCCCTTGGTTGTTCCATACTGCCATTAGAATCTGTGCTGCCATTAGGAAGACAGTTGCTGGTGTTGTTAATTCCTCACTTGCAAATCTATAGATATTAGACACTATTTTTACAGGCATATTAAATCTTTGAAAGCAAGACTTCCGATGCCGTCTACTATCAGCAAAATAATCCGTTTTTTCTGATCCTCTTTTAGTTGATGACTTCATTTGACAGAGCCAATAATTCAGACTACCTTTATAAGCTGGAGTCGCCTCTAACTCATGTACCCATTTTGCATAGTCACTAAAGCGACCGGCTCTGGACAATCCTATTACAGCGTTGTTTTGAGTGGGGTCATTATAGAAAGCAGAAAGGTCACGCTGAATTAAGCCAAGAGACCATCCATCACAAGCAAAGTGATGAATAGCTATGAGAAGAATGAAACGACCAACGCTTAATCGTTTCAAGCTTGCTCTGATCATCAGATCTGCAGAAAGATCGAAACGGCGGGAAAAGAAAGACTCAGCCATTCTTTCAATTTGAGTATCTGAACTCTCTTTTGTCTTGAATTCATCAATATCATGATAATCCAAAGAAAATGCTTGAGTGCAAGGGCGGATAACTAGTCTTTCACCACTTTCTAAAACAAATAGACTACGCAATGCTTCATGCCGTTGAATAAGTTGCAAAAAGGCATTCTCAAGCCTTTCTCTGTCGACTTCCCCTTCTATTAAATAAGCGCATGGAATGATTTGATCATTCCTGTGCTTCTGTTGAATAGTCTCCGCTGCCCAAATTCTCTCTTGACCGCGAGTTAGAAAAATGTCTTCTTCATCAATAGTAGCCGTATCACTCTTGAGTTCAATGTCTTTAGATACGTATGCTCTAGAGTTAGTTGTTACTTCAATTCGGTAAGCTAGCGATGCAATAGTTGATGCCCTAAGTAGTTCATCAACCGACACTGAAATCTGAAAATATTCACTTATACGTATAGCAATCCGCATCGCTGATAGTGAGTCGCCCCCGATGGATAAGAAATCTTCGTGGATTCCGACAGAAGAGATACTTAAAACTTCCTGCCAAATTTTAGCTACTCGCCGCTCTATAGACGTATGAGGGATGGATGATTTCTTCAAGTGGGTGGAGAAATCCGATAATCCGATAACTCTCTCTATCAGCTTTGTTATATTTGTTTCTCCGGGCGAAGGCCAACTAATGCTACTGCAGGTGCTATGATGACTGGGCGAATTCCTGTTATCATAGCTTTCGGATTTTGATATCTGAATTAGCGCTGGCTCCATTGTTCGCCAATCTAAAGCAATCAGATCCCTACAACTTATGGAAACTCCATCGGATTTAAAAGTCTGATCGAAAAGGAGAGTAGCATCATGTACAAAACTCTGTGCTGGTATGTTACGGGAATCAGGTATAGCGTACAGTCGAAGCGTTGAAGCGCCATGTTCCTGAGCACGAACCGCTAACGTGCGAAGAACTTCCCATTCAACATTTTTCCCTAATGCACGACAGCTTATAAAGAAGTGTGTTAATTTCATCTCCTCCTTATCAAGAGACCCCGAGGCAAATCCCACTAGGCCATAGTCACCAAATTTATCCTTGACGCGAACCGATAAGTTAACATTCGTATGAGCTATAAGATCCCTAACCTCTCCTACGGTAAGACGTGAAAAAGTGAGCGTAAACTGATTTGTCCTTTGGGAGAGTTGAGCAATACGCTCAGCATCATCATTGCTACTCGACGAAACCGTAATGTTTAAACAAAGATGCTCTAGAAAGTCTGTAAAGCTGCGAGATGCAGCCATAAGATGATCTCTTTTATTGTTTAGCGATTGAAAATCAGCTCTTAATTGGTCTTCTGTTGTGGTTGCTTCAATATCAAGTGCCCAAGTCGCTTGAAGAGAAGTGGGAAATAGATGAGCCTCATTTGGCATATTGATAACGATAGCTTCAGGTAACCGCGTTTTAATTTCATCTCGTTCCCTCGGGTCATCATCAATGACTACAACTGATTCTACAGAGATTCCCAGGTCGTTGACCATCTCTATTATATTGTCTGACTTTAAATTCCAGTTAACACGAAAACCAGAAAAATCAGATAGCTTTATTGGCATATCTTGATGATAAGCGAAAGCTTCTTCTATATCAGAAATGTTGTTTTTTGAACACAAGCATATCAACCGTCCATGAAGTCTCTGGTTCAACAAGAATAGCTGTAAATTGATATGATGTTTGTCAAGGGTGATATGTTTTGCTCCTACCTCCCCACATACGCCTCCCCACAGAGTATTATCAGCATCTACGACAATTGCTTTTACTGGTACACGCATTGATGAAGTAACTCGGCGACTGATTGTAGTTGCTAACGCTGCTAGATACTCTAAGCTGTATAAACTGTTGCTATTGACACTTTGAGGTGTTCTATAGATGCTTTTGACGGAATACTGCTCTGCGATGTTAGATAGAGGGAGCCATTGTGCCCCCTCTATTTTGTTGATGCTGTGATGCAATCGTGCCTCTATTTCATTTTCAACTGTTTTCCAGAGAGGTGTGATTGTAGCCTGATAAGAAGGGCAGAGAGCAACATAAACATTATTAGACTTAGCATTTCTGGCAGCTGCATCAACAGCTGTAAGAAGCTGACTTATATGCTTGTCGATCTCATTTCTAATTTCCGTACCTATTACTTTTTCTGTCTCAACCACATTCAAAAGCGACTTGCTCCGAGCATAGACTGTAGATATCGCAGTGCCTGAGAATAGGACATCTTTATCAATAGCTATATTAAATCCACGATTTTCAAGGATCTCAATTACTTTTTTGCTTGTCTGGCTGTCGTGGACTTCTAACACGATCTGTTGGATGATTTGCCAATGTGCTTCTTTTATTCCTTCAAGTACTTCGAGTTCACTACGTTCTACATCTATCTTAAGAAGATCGATCTTCTTAACATTTTCCTTCTCAATAATCTCTGATAGGGTTTTGAGAGGGACACGATAATGCTTTTCTTGAAAACGCTCTTCAATAAGCGCGTCGAAGTCTCTAGAAGTAAAGTTATGGTTGCCGACTTTTTCTAGTAGTTGGCTATATGCGTACTGTCGAACAACAAACTCATCTCTGTCAGGGTTGGTATAAAGACCAGATTGCAGCGTCGAAGATGGGTAGTATACCAGATTGACCTCGTCAGTTTTTGATCCGATCGCAACTCCATGGACAGTAGCAGATAAGTTGTAGAATTGAGTGTTGGCGAGTAGCACCTCAACAATCTCTGGAACTGGCTCAATAGAATGTATTATGGCACTGCGACACTCAATTGAAACAAAGAGTGTGAACAATCCAATGTTGGCCCCTAGGTCGAATACGCAAGCTTGTTCGGGTAGCGTTATGCCATGCCTTAAATAAGACCGCCGAACAAATATTTCATCATAGAGTTGGTTGGTTTCACCTCTATTTAACTCAGCTATAAGCAGCTTGTTTGGAAGCAAAAACTGTTTTAACTTATTCGAAAGATTCCCTGATGATACTGGTATAAAGTATTGTTTTGGCATCCAGTCGTCCAGACGTTCCAACAAAACAGTTGCTCCCCATTGCTCCGTAAGGCGCCTTTCAGCTAGTATTGATGGAGAAGTTGTCTTTCCAGACGGTAGAGTACGTACTTTGGCAGGAAGGCTTATGCGCCGTATCCAATCTTCAATAACTAGACGCAATGGTTCAGATCCGAACGCAGTTGCAATTTTTATTGAAAACCTCAAGGGTGGTATGCGCTGTAGTACATTTTCAACTGGGACTGACAGGTTAGTATGAAGAGACCTAATTATCTCTTTATACTGCATGCCAAGTCTCTGAATTTCTGCTGTATTAAGCAGCTTTGCATCAGCGGCCATCTGAACATAAACCGACTGTTCGTGTACCCAAGTTGAACATATTACAGGGTATAGCTCATTGGAGACCTCTACATATTCAACATCGGCCTGAAAATCCTTCTCTCTAATGCGCTGTGTTTTCGTAAAGAAGAATGCTGGTGATTCAAGGACATCTAAAAAATGTTGTATCTGTGTGTGTGAACTGTTTAAAGACGAGTCAGTATGAGACGGAATCTGTAGCCAGCGTGTTAGTAAGTCACAGAAAAATTCATCTTGAATTATCGTAAGACTGAGAATTTCTCCGCTATTAAGTGAAGATACAGCTATATTCTGAGTTCCAGTATTAAAGGAAAGGAGTATAGCAAAAGCAGTACGAAGAAAAACTTCTAAATTCCCATCGCTATGATTGTTTTTTTGAGAAGTTGTTGCTAATGAGAGAGGAAATGAAAACTCTGCCCTAGTGCGGCAACTATCTTTATGCTGACAATGAACGTAATCACCTTTTCCTAAGAGGTGCACTAAGTTGAAGGAGTTATCTAATGGGAGACTAGCTACTTTCGGTAGATTAGACAAGAAATGGAGTTTTTGTGAGTGCCCATGACAAAGTTTTGCTGCGAGCACCTGAAAAACATATCTCAAACGATTAACTGACTCTATTGAAGGTGTTCGCAGAAGTAGAGTAAATGATTGGTCTCCAGAAGCTACAATTCTAAAAGTAGTGGCGCTGTTTTGTGCTACCCTGGCAAAAAGTAAAGGACTGAATCCTCCAGGCTGCTGAACGGACTCTTTTGGCTGGATTGATGCTTCTTCCACTATCCCAGCACTTTCCAGCTTTGTAATAAGCAATCTAGTATCGAGAGAGCCTGTAACGTTGAACTTTATCAGGGCAAATGGCCCTTTGGAGAACCACTCTGATCCATGAATAACAGTCTGATCCGATTCATTGAGCTTGCTAGTGCTTTTGGTTGAATCAGCTTGCACTGTTGTGGTCCTCCAGTAATGCACTGTATATGTGATGTTCTCTGGAAAGTGGGTTTAAGAACCCTCTCTTGAATCGCTCCCAGCATTTTGTCGAGGTTATACTCAGTAAATTGTGCTGAAAACGTGACTGGGAAATGACGTCGGCAGTATACTTTTCTTCTCTTTACTATGGAAGAAGCAGAAATACTATGGAAGAAGCAGAAATCTCCATGAGCGTCAATGCTTAAAGCCTTTAGACTTATAACAGATGGCCATATGCTACTGCTATCCTCATGCATGGAGGAACGAACAGTAAAATTCTCCTTGTGAGAAAAATAAAGCAAAGCGATGAATACGTGCTGATTTGCCTAGCAGCTAATAATGCAGGCATAGTGCTAGGCAACACACAATTTCTCTTAGCTGGCCTTATAGTCAGTAGTCACACATGTCTCCTCCTTCCTCTTTGAACTCTCTCCTTTAAGTAACGAGCTAATTTTAGGGATTGCTGACTCAACTAAGTCATTAGGTACAGTAATCCTTTCACTAGTAAATCGGCTAGCCGTCTTCTGTTGCTTTGGAGTAAGGGCAGACAGGTCTTGCGAGCTTATTAAAGGGGAACTTTCATCAACCATTTTCTCTGTCTCCTGGAACAACATTGGCACTGTAGTCATTTGAAAGAATCGCGACTTTTTTTCCTTTCAGCAATGAGCTAATTTTAGGGATTGCTGATTCAACTAAGTCATTGGACGTAGCAATCCTTTCGCTAGTAAATCGGCTAGCAGCCTTCTGCTGTTTTGGGGTAAGGGCAGACAGGTCTTGCGAGCTTATTAAAGGGGAACTTTCATCAACCATTTTCTTTACTTCCTAAAAATGTTGGCATTAGAGCTGTTGCGATATAAGAAAAATAATGGCTAAAACCATTGATATACAACGCATACAGCGGTTTCATTGAGAAAACGACCGAATGCATTGCCCATAAGGGTTCTAGCGACTTTTTGGCCTTATTACGCAACACCTCTATTATGCAGCAATTAGAGTAATCATTGCCTAATTTACTCAATGATGCTCTCTCTGACTAGATATTATCGTAATCTCCAATTTTGGAGCAATGATTTTTGGAGCAATGATGGGGAGACTAGCTGATAACTTTGCAAATATGTTTGACTCATGACATTACGGTTTGGTGACATGAAGGGATAGGAGCCCTTGCTGAGTGGCATATTGGAGCTATTACTTCGACAATCAAATGAGAAACAAGAAACGAGGTAATGGTCTACGGCTCGTAAGGCTTGAACCACATACTATTGGCTGTTTGCCTGCCGGGTTAATAGGTAGCTAAGAGCTGATTCGTAAAAAGAATCTAAAAGCGCTGATAGCCGTATGAAACGGCCTGTAAGCTGGCAATTGTGCGCTTACGCCATGCCCTCATCATGTCTAAACTCCCTGAGATTGCTGACCCGAAACGGAAATCCTATCCTAGTGACCTGAGCGATGCCGAATGGGCTATCCTGCGCCCGCTTATGCCGTCGCCAAAAGGCTTCGGTCATCCCAGGGCAAACGCATACTCAATTCGTACCAATGTAAGAATTAGGCTTTCATCATTTGAGCAGCTATAAGTAACCCCTTATTTTCTCAAGAAGGTCACTTTTAGGTACTCTTCTTGAGAAAATAAGGGAGTATGCGTTTGCCCTGTTACTTGCCCAGGCACTCACTATATGGATAGACCCTTTGCCGTTACCCTTGTCGTATGAGTGACGAGCACTTTTACCATCGAGCGAGACCACCTCGCCTAGACTCAGCTTAGCGATGCTCTTTACCCAGCTGGCAAAGCATTCCTGTAGTTGAGTCGATTCCATCAGGGCGAACACTCGGGCAATCGTGTCATGAGAATGTATCCCGCTAGGCAGTGCCAGAAATGTTTTCAGCCAGGCCTGCTTACTATGGCCATAGGCTTCTATGTCTTCCCAGGTTTCTGCTCCGCAGGTAACCGCGCATATCGTCAGGGCCACAATATCCAGCAGAGGATGTTCTACCAAATACGATGTGCGCGGCTCTGCGAGTGATTCAAAATGCGTTAGCAGTGAACCTGATGCGTGTTTCGACGAACTCATAGACAGGGCTAAATAAGGGGCTACTTATTCAGTACCTGGCCTTCTATGGAGTATGCGTTTGCCCTGCAGGGGTTGCTGTCTTGTAGGTAGAGACGCCAATGAATGTTCTACACTATATGGTACGGCTTATGTGAGTTAAATTTAGCCCTTATAAATCAAGGGTTTCGCATAGCCTTGCGATCAGAACTATACGCAATTTCAACGTATCTACGATGTTTCAGAGCCTAACTCACATAAGCCTTGATGTTGTAAATTTTATTTGCTTGTTGGCTGATCGCGTAAGATTCGGGAAAGTTATAGTCTACAGTTTAGACAGTTATAAAAATTAATCCCTTCGATAGTGAGGTGCAAAGCTCATGGTTGATCAAGCTTTATCTGTGTTGAATCCCCATGGACTTACTCAGCTTAACGATGAACAACGTAAGGAAGTTCGTCGATTTATAAATGAGCGTATTGTTTCATCTGACGAGCTACTAGGTGCAGTCGTTCGAAAAATAAGCGATATCCTTAAAGATCAAGAATCTGAAGAGACTCAAGAGCCCAAAGTCACTGAAGGTTGCTCATAGCGAGAAATCATCAGAACTATGAAATTGGAAAATTGGGCGCCACTCAAAGTCAAGTGTTACTTTTGATCGAACAGGTCGTGTCAAGCTCTTTCTTATCAATCACTTTCGACGGGCATCGTCGTTGTCCACTATGTTTCATAGTAATTTCCGTCGCCGCTAGTTACCCGCCGATGTGGGCGTGGTTTAAAAACAGCCTATTTTGGGTAACACTTGCAGCCCAAAGTAGGCCATCGTTGTCGATGGCCCAGCCTACTAATTACATCCATTTCTAAGCTCTCTGAAAGCGCTTAAATCCGAGTAGTTCTAGCCAATGTGGGTGGGCCTTGCCAGTCAGCAACTGTTTGGGACTTTTCCCGACTCGTTCAGGCACGCGAGACCGCATGAAACAACGATGATTGAGAAAGAATTGAAGCATGCTCAGATAGGAATCGCCCAAGCTACGACGTAAGAAAAAATAGTTCCTTAATCGTGAATTGAGATTCTCCACCATCGAGCTAGCTCTTGGTGTCTCTTTGAGTGCATTACCCACCGCCTCCATCAACCCATGAAACCTGCCAGATAGTTGACTATGCAACTGGTTCCACCGTTCCCAGTAAGGATTGGGTGTCTTTTGTTGTTGGTGCAGTAGACAGATATTCCTCACCGTCTGTAGCGGCAGCTCAAATTGTTTAGCGATGGCCTCTAGTTTTTGGTCAAGGATACCGGCAAAGGCTAGTAGCTGCTTGCGCTGATTCTGCAATGCTTTTCTGAGCTTTCGAATCGTGGGATAGTACTTGCCCTCGCGTTGTTGAAGTTCTGTGGCAATGAAGTCAAACAGTTCCTGTCGTCCTGCCAGGGACGGGCCAGCCAGCGACAATACATCATGGGAGAGCCACTGCGATAGCGTTTTAACATCTCTGGCGCGGTCAAGCAGCCCGGCTTCCCGGCGATTGACTTGTACTTGTTGAATGATCATTTTCTGCGTCACACGGTTGGTTATGCTGGCTTTGGCAATCTGTTGTTCTAGCTTGAGTCGTCGAGTTGTGGCCCCTTGGTCTTGGCGAGCCAGACCACTGGCCACCTGCGAAAACTGCTGTTGGATATGAAACATATCGCCATGACAGGGAATCTATGGCATCACTGCTGTCTGGCCTGCTCTCAGCCCGCCACCGCCATCTGCAATCGTATAGTTTGGGTCAAAACCCTGGGCCATCGCCTCTAGGAGATACCATCCCCAAGTGTCTTCATCTCGATGGTCCACCCCCTGTAACAAATAGCAGTAACTTGACGCCGCATCAACACCCGCTAGCACGGGTTGCTTCGATTGAAATATCTCATCGTGTAAGCCCACTGCAATCTCTGACAAATCTTGAGCTTGGTTGATCTTTGCAGCTTTGTTAGCCGTGTCCTCTAGCCGATTGTGGACGGTGCCAATGCTGAGCGGGGTATCGAATAGATCGCGCAATAGTTCCACCACGCCGCGATAGGAGCTGTGGCATATCAGCACCAGACCTAGAATCAGCTGGTACAGCCAGTTCTTGGTCGCCGGCAGATGAAACAGAACCTCGTCTTCTGCCGGAGTCGGTGT
>ERZ1740067.643-NODE-643-length-27068-cov-6.736978_pt1 | contig 27068 bp, 24 predicted proteins | sample MGYA00581736_ERZ1740067 | MGnify/ENA primary metagenome ERZ1740067 (study PRJEB43018, sample SAMN04849236) | marine metagenome | isolation source: floating plastic debris | place: Pacific Ocean | collected 2008-08-27 | study: EMG produced TPA metagenomics assembly... | reverse complement strand
CGCCACGAGGCGCATCGTCTCGCGCGCCACTGCAAGGCGTTCATCGACCGTCATGGCATAGTGCTCTCCGGTGGAGCCGCCGGTGATCAGCCCGTGCACGCCCGCCCCGATCAACCGCTCGATCACCAGCGCCAAAGCCCCGAAATCAGGTGTGTGGTCAGCGTGAAACGGGGTGACGACCGGGGTGTAGATGCCGTTGAATTCCATGACAGGCGTCATGCGCGGGCCTCCTGCGGGGTGGGACCCAGCGGCAGATCAAGGCCGCCCGGCATCACGAATTGCGAAATCCGGTCGCGCGACAATTGCCAATGCGCGTCGGCCAGTTGCACTGCCCGTGCCGCATCCTGCGCGGTGATGGCGGCTATGATCTGGTCATGCTGTTTGCAGGCCAGACCGACAGTGCGCGACTGCGCCGCGTCGCGCGGCTCATAAAACGTCATCGAGATACGGGCATGGTCCAGCAGCAGCCGGTCAAAGCTGGGCGACAGGAACGGGTTGTCGGCCATGTCGCCGGTGATCTGGTGGAACCGCGTGTTGGCCAGCGCCCTGTCGGCGGTGCTGCCCGTGCGCAAGGCCGTGCGGAACGCCTCCTGCGCCGCGCGCAGCGTGTCCAGCTGGGCGTCAGTGCGGTGTGTCGCGGCCAGTTGCAGAATCGCACCGTAAATCATTGGCGCAGCGATAAAGAACGCCCGCAGGCTGCGATGCGACATGTCCGAGACCTGCGCGCCCCGGTTCTGCCGCAGGCTCACATACCCCTCGCCCGCCAGCTGGCGCAGCACCTCGCGCAGCGGTGTGCGGGACAGATCGTATTGCGCACACAGCCCAGCCTCATCCAGATCGGCACCGGGCAACAGCTCCAGCGTCAGGATCGCACGGCGGAGGCTGTCGGCAGCGACGGACTTGCGGTCGGCAGGTTGCATTTCATGTGTATACACTTCGTATACACTTGAGTCGAGGTGCGAAAAAGGGGGCCGCAAGCCCCCTCTCCGTGTCGGATGCAGGTCAGACGAAATCCACAACCTTCGCCATCGGCATCTCGCGCACACGTGTGCCCGTCGCCGCAAAGATCGCATTGGACAACGCAGCGGAGGCTGGTGGCACCATCGGTTCCCCGATCCCGCGCACGGCGCCGCTGTTCTCGAGCCCGCGCACCATGATCTGCGGCGCCTGATACTGGCGCATGCCTTCGGCGTCATAATAGTTCTGCTGTTCGACCATGCCGTCCGAATAGGTGATCTCGGAATTCATCGCGTGACCGAGGGCCCATACGATGCCGCCCTGCACCATGTTCTCGAACATGATCGGGTCGATCACGCGGCCCACTTCGGCGGCGCACCAGACCTTGTCGATGATGATGCCCGCATCGGTCGACGACACTTCGATCACCTGCGCCACAGGCACGCCGAAAGACAGGCAGAACGCCACGCCGCGCCCGGTGCCTTCGGGCAGCGCGGCGCCCCAGTCCGACATCTCCGCCACCGCCTCCAGCGTCTTGCGCGAGGGATCGTGCCACATCAGCCGCAGCCGTTCCTCCATCGGGTCGGCCCCGGCGGCATGGATCAGCTCATCGAGGAACACATCGTGGAAAAAGCCATTGCTGGAGGCCCCCACCGCCCGCCAGGAGGAGATCGGCGCAAGCTCGGGCGCGCGGTAGCCGGACACACGGTAGTTCGGAATGGCAAAGGGTTGTTCCCATGCGCCCGCAACGATCTGCAGGTCAGGCCCGGGCACAGGCAGGCCCTGCCGGCCCATCTGGCTGGCGATCACTGACGGCATCGCAATCCCGAGGTCATAGGCCTCGACCCGCCCGTCGCGTACCACACCGCGGCCCCGCGCCATGGCGATCTGCCGGGTGTCGTCGTGGGTGAAGTCTTCTTCGCGGGAATAGGTGAGTTTGACCGGCGTGCCGGGGCGGGTCATCGCGATCTCGGTCGCCTCGCGCACCACGCGGTCCTCGAGCCGGTGGCCAAAGCTGCCGCCCATCATCAGCACGTGCACATGGACCTGATCGGTGTCCTTGCCGGTGATCGCGGCCACGTTGTCCTGCACAAAGCGCGGGATCTGCGTGCCGGTCCACACGTCCACGCGGTCATCCTGCACCAGCACGGTCGCGTTGATCGGCTCAAGCGGTTGGTGCGCGAGGTAGGGCGCGCGGTACGCGACCTCGACCACATCTGTGGCGTTTTCCAGCATTGCGGCCACGTCTCCGTCATCACGGAAGCGGGTGTCGAGGCGGTCCTCGACGAAGCTGTCGGAGAGTGTCTGCCAATGCGCCGCCATCTCGGGCGGATAGGCGGCGGGGCCCCATTCGATCTCGAGCGCGGCAGCGGCCTGAAAGGCGCGCCAGGTGTTGTCGGCAACCACGGCAACGCCGCCTGTTATCGATACCACATCCAGCACGCCGCGCATCTCGCGCGCTGCGGTGTCGTCAAAGCCCAGCATCTCGCCATAGCGGCGCGGGTTTGTACGGACAGTGGCGTGCACCATGCCGTCCAGCTCCATGTCGATGCCATAGGTCTGCGTGCCGGTGGATTTCGCGACGATGTCCACCCGTTCCATCGGCTTGCCGATCAGCCGCCAGGTGCTCGGGTCGCGCAGGGCGACGTCGTTCACCGGCTCAAGCGTCGCGGCGACGGGGGCCAGCGCGACATAGCTCAGCGTTTCACCATCCGGCAGTTCGACCGCGCCGCGCGCGGTCCTAAGGTCCGCGACCGCCACGCCGGTCTGCTGTGCGGCGGCGGCCTTGAGCGTTTCGCGGGCCACGGCCCCGGCCAGCCGCAATTTTTCAAAGCTGTCGGGCACGGTGGTGGAGCCGCCGGTGATCTGGAGCCCCATGAACTTGAGCATCGCGTCCATCACGCCGCGGGTGGAGCGGGCGGCAAAGCTGTTGTCGGTCGGGCTGAACGGGGCCGCGTCTGCCGCCAGCGCGGTGTTGTAATAGGCCGGGTCCGGCGGGCCAGGATCGACACGGACCTGGTCCAGTTCCACGTCCAGCTCTTCGGCGATCAGAGCGGCCTGAACCGAGTAGGCCCCCTGACCGCTATCGGCACGCGGCGTGGTCAGCGTGATGCCGCTGGCGTCGATCCGGACATAGGGGGTCAGTGCGGCCTCGCCTTCGGCCAGCCCGTCCAGCAGCGGGTTCGCGACGGGGCGTTTGTAGGCATAATAGCCAAAGGCAACACCACCCACGATGGCGGATGAGGCGACCAGAAAGGTACGGCGGGCAATGGTTCCGATGCGGCTCATGGCTCAGGCCTCCTGCATCTTCTGGGCGGCGGTCTTGATGGCGGCGCGGATGCGCGGATAGGCCCCGCAGCGGCAGAGGTTCCCGCTCATCGCGTCATCGATATCGGCGTCACTCGGGGCCGTGTTTTCGGCCAGCAGAGCCGCTGCCTGCATCATCTGACCAGCCTGGCAATAGCCGCATTGGGCTACCTGGTGCGCGTGCCAGGCCTGTTGCACGGCGTGCATGGCCTCGGGTGTGCCAAGACCCTCGATCGTGGTCACGTCACCCCACACGTCTGCCGCCGAGACTTGGCAGGAGCGGACCGCCTCACCGTCGATATGCACGGTGCAGGCCCCGCATTGCGCCACGCCACAGCCGAACTTGACCCCCTTGATATCCAGCGCGTCCCGCAAAACCCACAGGAGCGGCATGTCATCCTCGACATCCACGTCGTGTTGCGTGCCGTTCACCTTCAGTTTCATCGCATGCTCCCGGGTTGGCCATGTGTCATGCATAGGTATTTACGACATCTTGCCGGCGGTAAAACCTGCAGATCGCGCCAAACTGCATTGCTGAGCGCGCCAACGCTGATGTTGAGTGCGCCGGGCGCTGACCTTATGGTACTGCGCAGCCATGAACCGGAACCGGATCACTCATCAACTGTGGACGCGCTGCCGCGATGTGGCCGCAGCCCTGATCGCGGCGTGCTGGCCCGGGCGCGACTTTGCCCATGTCACAACACTGATCGACAAAGCGCCCAACGGCACCCGGAATGTAATTGTTTTCGGCACACTTGGCGCGCTTTTTGCAGCCAGCATCGGGGCTGCGCAATTTGGCCTGATCGGGCTGTGCCTGTTCTGGCTGCTGGTGATCTGGCTGATCCGCTAGATCTGGCATACAATCGTATGCCATTGAAAAACAAAAGTTCTTTTAAATTTTTTCTGATCCGAATGCGGGATGCCCCGTATCCCATCACATAACCTCACGGACTTCTCGCAAACTTACAGAAAGGAAAGACCATGGACTTTGGCCTCGGAATTCTGACGTTTGGCACTTTGGGCTTTGTGGTGGCCTTTGGCTATATCAGCGCCCGCATCACGGAAAAACATCGCAAGTCAGGCGCGCCGAAATCATCGCTGTCCGCCGACGGCATCGCGGAGCGGATGGCCAAGGCGACACCCGCCGAGTGAGCCTTCCGCGCAGAGAAACGCCGCGCCGTTCCCTCCGGATCAGGATTGGGGCGGTCCTCAGAATTCGACCACCGCCCGGATGGATTTACCTTCGTGCATCAGGTCAAATCCGTGGTTGATCTCTTCGAGCTTGAGTTTGTGGGTGATCATCGGGTCGATCTCGATCTTGCCGCTCATGTACCAATCGACGATCTTGGGCACGTCCGTGCGCCCCTTGGCCCCGCCAAAAGCGGTGCCGCGCCAGACGCGACCGGTGACCAGCTGGAAGGGACGGGTCGAAATTTCGGCCCCCGCAGGCGCCACGCCGATGATGATCGATTCACCCCAGCCCTTGTGCGCGGCCTCAAGCGCGGTGCGCATCACGTCAACATTGCCGGTGGCGTCAAAGGTGTAGTCGGCTCCGCCCCCCGTCAGTTCAACCAGATGCGTGACCATGTCGCCGTCGACCTTTGACGGGTTCACGAAGTCGGTCATGCCGAAATGCTCGGCCATCTCGACCTTGCCATCGTTGAGGTCGACGCCGACGATCTGGTCACAGCCCGCCAGCTTGAGGCCCTGGATGACGTTGAGGCCAATGCCACCCAGACCAAAGACGATGCAGCGGCTGCCGATCTCGACCTTGGCGGTGTTGATCACGGCGCCGATGCCGGTGGTCACACCACAGCCGATATAGCAGATCTTGTCGAACGGTGCGTCCTTGCGGACCTTGGCCAGCGCGATCTCGGGCACGACGGTGTGGTTGGCAAAGGTCGAGCAGCCCATGTAGTGGTGGATCGGCGTGCCATCGAGCATCGAGAACCGCGTGGAGCCGTCGGGCAACAGGCCTTGCCCTTGTGTCGCGCGGACCTTTTGGCAGAGGTTCGTTTTCGGGTTCAGGCAGTATTCGCATTCGCGGCATTCAGGCGTGTAGAGGGGGATGACGTGGTCGCCCACCTCCAGCGTTGTGACGCCCTCGCCGACCTCGATCACGACGCCTGCACCCTCGTGGCCCAGAATGGCGGGAAAGATACCCTCGGGGTCGGCACCGGATCGGGTGAACTCATCCGTATGGCACAGGCCTGTGGCCTTGATCTCCACCAGCACTTCGCCGGCGCGGGGGCCATCGAGGTTGACCTCCATGATCTCGAGGGGTTTGCCAGCCTCGACGGCGACGGCGGCGCGGGTTTTCATCATGTTTCGGTCCTCCCGGTGGTCTTTGCGCCATCAAGGGCGCGCGCGGCCGGTCCTGTCAATGGAAAGCGTGCGGACGGACGGCAAACCGGCCCTCCGGAGGGGATTTTTTCGGGACAGAGACGGGGGATGTCAGGGCATTACGGCCCAGACCATCACCAGATAGGTCCACTGGTGCAGGGCCTGATCGACGCCGAAGGCGCGCCAGTAGCCCGCCTGATCGGGGCCGTGGCCGGTATGGTCGGACCAGCGGCCCTTGCCCCAGTCGATGTGGAAATGCACCGCCCATTCGATGATGGCGACGACGAGTGCGGTCACGAGCGGCACGCCGACAAGCACGAAGGCCACCAGCGAGCCCACGGCGTGGATGCCCGCATGCTGCACCCGGCCCATATGCAGGTAGAGCCCGCGGTCGCGCAGCATCCGGGGCGTTTGCAGGTAGAAATCCGCAAACAGGTGCTTGGCCTGAAGCAGGAACAACAGCACGAGAAAGAACGTCACAGGATCGGCCACGCACGGTCCTTTGGTTGCGGATGAGGTCATCCTAGGGCGCATCGGAGCAGCCTGCAACGCATGTGGTGTGGCAGCGCATGTCGCACATTGATTTTCCGCCATGCCCGCGCGTAGTGTCACCGTCAAACGACAGACGCCGCGCATTTCAGGATCGGACACGTCTCATAGAACGCTCGCTTTTCGCCTTTATCTGGAAGTTCTCGAAACGGGATCAGCTTGTCCTGCTGGTGGTTACGCTGACGCTGTTTCCGCTTTTGTATCTGACACTTGAACTGCCCAAGCGGATCATCAACGAGGCCATCGGTGCCGGATCGTCGGTGATCGAGGTCTATGGGTTCGAATTTGATCAGATCACCTATCTGATGATCCTGTGCGGGCTGTTCCTGCTGGCGGTGCTGTGCCACGGCCTGCTCAAGATGCGGATCAACACGATGAAAGGCGTGCTGGCCGAACGCCTGCTGCGCCGGTTCCGCTATACGCTGATCGCGCGCATCCTGCGCTTCCCGCAGCCCTATTTCGAGCGCACCAGTCAGGGCGAACTGGTCAGCATGGTCACCGCCGAGAGCGAGCCCATGGGCGGGCTGATGGGTGACGCGGTGGCGCAACCTGTGTTGCAGGCCGGGCAGATGCTGACCATCCTGGGCTTTCTGTTCTTCCAGTCGGTGGCGTTTGGGCTGGCTGCGGTTGCGCTGATCCCGTTGCAGGCCTGGCTGATCCCCAAGCTGCAGCGCCAGATCAACCTGCTCAACAAGAAACGCGTCGTGCAGGTGCGCGCGCTGGCCGCCGAGATCGGCGAGGCCGCCGCCGGGGCGGGCACGCTGCGCAAGCACGGCGGCTGGCGACACCGTATGGCGATGGTCGGCGACCGGCTGGGGCATCTTTTTGCGATCCGTTTCGACATCTACCAGAAGAAATTCTTCATGAAGTTCCTCAACAACTTCATCACGCAACTCACGCCGTTCTTTTTCTTTTCCATCGGTGGGTATCTGGTCATCCAGGGCGATGTGACGCTGGGCGCGCTGGTGGCCGCGCTGGCCGCCTACAAGGACCTGTCGAGCCCGTGGAAGGAACTGCTGGCCTACTACAACCAGAGCGCGGACATGTCGCTGCGCTGGGAGACAATCATCGAGCGGTTCCAGCCCTCGGGCATGGTCGACGAGGCACTGTTTTACGAAGAGCCAGAGGATATCCCGCATCTGCGCGGCGACATCGTGCTGGACCAGGTCACGGTGCGCGACGGCGACGGCAACCCGGTGCTCGAGGACATCTCGCTGACCGTCAAGGGCGGGTCGGTCGTGGGTATCACCGCGCCCAACGATGAAGACCGCCGCGCCTTTGGCGAGGTGATCATGCGCGAAAGCCTCGCGACCAGCGGCACGGTAACGCTGTCAGGCCATGACGTGCAAAGCCTGCATCAGGCGGTCATCGCGCAGCGCATGGGGCAGGCCACCTCGCGGCCGGTCATGTTCCAGGGCAATTTCGGCGACAACGTCCTGATGCCCATGCGCTTTGCCCCGCAAGCAGGCGGGTCAATCAGCGACGCAATCCGCGAAGCGCAGCGGACCGGCAACAGCGCCGACGATCTGCACGTCAACTGGCTGGACCCGATGCGCGGAAACTTTGCCGATCAGGGGGACATTCGCGGGTTCTGGTACCAGCTGGTGCAGGGCATGGGCAGCAGTGACGCGCTTGTGCGGCGCGCGCTTGACCAGAGCTTTGACCCCGAGGCGCACCCCAAACTGCGCGACGCGCTGATCGCGCTGCGCCCCCGCGTGGCCGAGGCGCTGAAGGCCGCAGAGCTTGACCGTTACGTCTACGGTTTTGACCGCGACGCCTACCACCCTGCGCTGCCGCTGGCGGAAAACCTGCTGTTTGCCACGCCTGTGGTCGAGATCACGCCGGACCTGCTGGGCGAGCGGATGGACTTTCTGCGCACGCTGCACGAGATGGAGCTGGGCGAACAGCTGGAGGCGATGTCGCGGGACATCATCGACATGCTGCGCCAGATCTTTGGCCAGACGGGCACCGATCACCCGCTGTTTCGCCGGGTCGGGCTGGACGCGGCTGTGTATGAAGCGGCACTTGATCTGGTGACGCGCAAACCGCTGGGCGCGCAGATGGAGGACCGCGAACTGGCGCTGCTGTTCACCATACCCGCCCGGATTACCGCCGAACAGATCGGCCCGTCTTTTCCCGACGAGGTGGCCGCCCGCGTGCTGGACATGCGCCGCCTGCATTCCGACACGCTGCGCGCGCAGATGGTCGACCTGTTCGATCCGATCACGGATGACGGGCTGGTCACCGGGCTGAGCGTCATGGAAAACGTGCTGTTCGGCAAGGTATCGGACACCGCCGGGGCCCGCGCGGATGAGCTGCGCAAGGTCGTCGGCGATGTGCTGGCCGAGGCGGAGGTGACCCCGCTGGTGATCGAGCTGATCTTTGAGGTGCCGATTGCGCTGGGGGGCGCGAACCTGCCCGCGATGTATGCCGAACCGCTGTCGGTGGGGCGTGCGGCGATCAAGCGCCCGGATATCCTGATCCTCGACAAGGTGCTGGCGTCTTACGACGCAGAGGCGCAGCAGGGACTGTTCGAGAACCTGCGCGCGCTCTTGCCCGACACGACGATCATCTACCTCAACGACGCGTTCGAGGATGACAGCGTCTTTGACCAGCATTTCGAGATTGTGCAGGGCCGCCTGGTGGGGGCCGAGGGCGCACGGGCCGAGGCCGACAGCGAGGTGGGTGCGGATCTGGCCCGCAAGGTGGACGCGCTCAGCCGCACGCCGATGTTCGCGGGCCTCAAGCGCAAGCAGTTGCGGCTGCTGGCCTTTGGCGCGCGCTGGTATGATGCGCGCCCGGGCGACTACGTGTTTCACAAGAACGACGATCCGACCGACGGTGCGTACATGGTGATCGAGGGCGAGGCGGACCTGATCCTGCCTGCGGATAACGGGGCCGAAGAGCGGCTGATTGCCACCGTGGGCCCCGGCGCGCTGGTCGGAGAGTTGGGCTTGATCCGAGGCGAGCCACGGGCGCTGGACATGCGCGCGCGGTCCGAACTGACCTGCCTGCGCATCGGCGAAGAGGAATTCATGGCCGTGGTCGAAAACGATGCTGCCACCGCGTTCCGCCTTTTGCAGGTGGTGGCGGGCTACGTGAACACCTGAGCCCGCGCTGCGCCGTATCCCGCCTGCCGTCCGAACACCGCGCCCGAGGTGAGGCCTGACCCACCCGGATAGCCGTTGTAGAACACGCCGCCCACCAGCTCACCACAGGCATAGAGGCCTGGGATGGGTGCGCCGCCCTCGTCCAGCACCGCGCCCGCATCATCCACCTTGAGCCCGCCATAGGTGAACGTGATCCCGCCCGTCACCGGGTAGGCGCGGAACGGCCCCTGATCCAGCCGCTGCGCCCAGTTGGATTTGGCAAGCGGCAGGCCATGCGTGCCCTTGCCATCGAGGATCGTGGGGTCAAAGGGTGTCCGGTCGTCCACGGCTGCGTTGTAGGCGTCAAGCGTGGCGCGCGCGGCGGCATGGTCGACCCCGTCGAGCATGGGGATGAGCGCGTCGAGGCTGTCGGCTTCGACGTAATGCGCGTCATGGAAATGGTATTCGCCATAAAGCAGGTCGAACACTTTGGCATCGAACACCTGCCACGCGAAATGGCCCGGCTGTTCCAGCACCGCGCGGCCAAACTGCGCGTAGGTGTAGTTGCGGAAATTGATGCCCTCGTCCACGAACCGCGCCCCGCGCGCATTCAGCATCACGCCGAGGAAGTAGCAGATCTTGCGGTAATTCTTGCGCTCTCCATGCGGCAGATCGAGGTTGCCGTAATTGGCCATGTGCAGGTCCATGGGCGTGGCGTGGCAGCCGCCATATAGCCCGTATTCCTGCGCGCCCGCTTGCGCCGCCATGACCAGCCCATCGCCCGTGTTCATCGGTGTGCCGCGCACCTTGGCGGCCGCCCAATCCGGGCCCATATGCTGCACGCGCATCTCGTCATTCGCCTCGAACCCGCCACAGGCGAGGATGACGGCATCGGCGCCGATCGCTTCGTCGCCCAAACGCACGCCGGTCACGGTGCCGTTTTCCTGGATCAACCCCGTCACCGCACTGTCATAGCGCACGGTCCCGCCCAGCCGCCGGAACGCGGCCATCTCCATTTCGAACAGGCCCACGCCTTCGTTGTCGGCGGCGAGTGTCAGACCGCCCCAGAACACGTGACGCCCGTCCTTCTCGAAACTCTGGCGGCTGTAGATCGGCTCGAACGTCACATCGTGCTGGGCCAGCCACGCCATCGTCTCGCCCGACCGACCGATCAGCTTGATCTGCTCGGGCGACAGCGGGCGGCCATCGTTGAACCCCAGAAGGTCCGTGCCGAATTTCTCTGCCGTGTAGCTGCCGAAATCGGTGTGCGGCAGGCGGTCGTCGTCCGGGTCACGCAGCAGAGGCATCAGGTCCGCGCCGCTGTCATAGGCGAACCGCATGGCACCTGCGGTATATTTCGTGTTGCCGCCCGCCAGCGCCTCGCCCGCCTTTTCCAGCATCAGCACCTGCGCGCCCGCCTCGCGCGCGGCGATGCCTGCGCACAAGGCGGCGTTGCCTGATCCCACGACGATAACCTGCTTTGACATGCGCGTTCTCCTTCGGTACGCTCACCTTGTATCCAAGCGTATACAAAATGGAAAGGCCCGGTGTGCCAGACCCCGACATGAGCCAGGGCGAAGCGGCCTATGCCCGCCTGCTAAAGGAAATCCGCGCAGGTGCCTTTCAACCCGGCGACCGCCTGCGCGAGGTCGAGGTGGCCGACCGGTTGGCGCTGTCGCGCACGCCCGTGCGCGAGGCGCTCAGGCGGCTGGAGGCGGACGGCATCGTCGAACACCGCCCGCGTCTGGGTGCCGTGATCCGACAGCTGAGCCATGCCGAACTGGTCGAGCTTTACGAGATGCGGACCGTGCTGGAACGCACAGCCGCCGAAATGGCGGCCAAACACGCCGCCACCGCCGAGATCGACGCGCTGCGCGACATCAACAGCGCCATGGCGGCCAGCGAACCGGACATGGCGGCGGCGCTCAACCAGGACTTTCACCGGGGCATCTACCACGCCACCCGCAACCGGTTCCTGCTGGAAGCGGCGCGCAGCCTCAACAACGCCTTGCTGCTGCTACGCCCCACGACGCTCGACGATCCCGAACGCATCGGCGTCGTCGCGGGCCAGCACGAAGAGATGCTGCACGCCATGGCCATTGGCGACGCGACAGCCGCTGGCGAGGCGGCGGAGGTGCACCTGCAAACATCGCTGCGCCACCGGCTCAAGGTGCTGCGCGCGTGATGCGGATCGCCGCCACCTTTGGCCTGGGCCTTTTCGGGGTGGCGCTGTTCCACGTGGCCGATCTGCCGCTGCCCTGGCTGCTGGGGCCGCTCACCGCCTGCCTGATCGCGGCGCTGGCCGGGGCGCGCCTCCGCGGTATCGGCATTCTCAATGACGGGATGCGCACCATTCTGGGCGTGGCCGTGGGTGCGACGTTCACGCCGGTGCTGCTGGTGTCGATGATGGCCATGTGGCCCACCCTGCTGCTGATCCCGGTGATGGTGTTGGCGATCGGACTCGTCGGCGTGCCCTATTTCCAGCGGCTTTGGGGGTACGACTTCGCCACCAGCTACTATGGCGCCATGCCCGGCGGGCTCCAGGACATGCTGGTGTTCGGAGAGGAAGCGGGCGGCAACCCGCGCAGCCTGTCGCTGATCCATGCCACCCGTGTGATGGTGATTGTCGCCGCCCTGCCCTTTCTGTTGCAAGGCATCTGGGACGCGGACCTGAGCACCGCCCCCGGTGCGCCCGCATCCTCCATCGCGCCTGCCCAACTCGTCCTGATGGTGGCGTGCGCTCTGATCGGCTGGCGCGCGGCCAAGGCGGTGGGCATGTTCGGCGCCTCGATCCTCGGGCCGCTCATCGTGGCCGCCGCCGCCGCCCTTGCGGGCCTGTTGCAGCACCGCCCCCCGGCCGAGGCGATCTGGGCTGCGCAGTTCTTTATCGGCATGGCGGTCGGCACGAAATACAGCGGCATAACCATGGCCGAGGTGCGGCGCGATCTGGCGGCCAGCCTCGGCTTTTGCGTGCTGCTGATCATCCTGACCGTGATCTTTGTCGAGATTGTCTACGGCTTTGGCCTCGCGCCGGGGATGGAGGCGCTGCTGGCCTTTGCGCCCGGGGGTCAGGCGGAACTGACCGTGCTTGCGCTGATCGTGGGGGCGGATGTCGCCTTTGTCATTGCGCACCACGTCTTGCGCATCTTTGTTGTGATCCTTGGTGCGCCGCTCTTTGCGCGGTTGTTCAAAGCGCCTCGGGGTTGATCACATGGATCGGTGCGCGCTCGGCAAAGGCGTTCACCTGTTCAAAGATGTCGCTGAATTGCAGGTCAAACTCGTCCTCGGTCACATAACCGATATGCGGTGTGGCCAGCACGTTGGGGTGCGTGGCGAGGATGCTGTCAGTGTCCACCATCGGCTCGGTATCAAACACATCCACGGCGGCATGGATGCGGCCCTGTGCGATCTCAGCCTCCAGCACGCCCGGCGCGATCAGGCCGGAGCGTGAGGTGTTCACCAGCAAGCTGCGCGGCTGCATCGCCGCAAGATCATCCGCCGTCACGATCCCGCGCGTCTCGGGCTTCAGCCGCACATGCAGGCTGACGATGTCGGATGTCGCAAAGAACGCTGCGCGGCTCTCGGCCACCTGCGCCCCATCCGCTACTGCCCGCGCGCGGCCCGCCTCCGATGCCCACCACTGCACGTTCATGCCGATGGCGCGCGCATACTCCGCCACCGCGCCGCCAATGCGCCCGTAGCCGTAAAGGCCCAGCGTCCGCCCCCGCAGCGTCCGCCCGACCCCCATCTGCCAGGTGCCTGCCTGCAGCGATGCAGCCTGTTGCGGGATCTGACGGTAGGACGCGAGGATCAGGGCCAGCGTCATTTCCGCCGCTGCATAGGACGGCGTACCGGAATGCATGTTGGAACACAGAACGACGCCATTGCGCGTGCAGGCGTCCACGTCGATATGCGGATAGACGCTGCGTTGCGAGATCAGGCGCAGGTTGGGCAGACGGTCGAGCAGGTCCGCCGTGATCCGGGTCCGCTCGCGAAACAGAACGAGGCAATCGGCGTCCCCCACCCGTTCGGCCAGTGCGCCCGGGTCCGGCACGTGATCCGTCCAGACGGTCACATCATGCCCGGCCAGCTTCGCAAAACAGGGCAACCCGCTCAGCGTGTCGAACCAGTCGTCGAGGATATGCACCTTCACCGGCTTTCGACCCCGCTTGCGGGCATGGGCGTGCGCGGTGTGGGCACAAAGACGGATGCCTCCAGTTGCGCCATTGCCCCCGAAATGCGCTGCCGCTCGGCCAGCAGGTGGTTGAACTGCGCGTCACAGCCCGAGATGGGCGTGGGATAGTCGCGAATTTCGCCGCTGATCAGCCGGTGGGCGGCCAGCAATTCGGCCCGCGCGACGGTGAGGCATTGCGCATAAGTGTCGGTCATGACGTCCTCCCTTGTAAATCGTATACAATAGTATACCAAAACACGGCTCTGGCAAACCCCGCCCCGACGCTGCCGCGAAAATACGCATCCCAACGCCCGGAATCGGAGAAGATGTTCGCTAACCGGTGGACAAACCCCGTCGGGTGGAAAACACTCTGGCAAAACAAAACGGGGAGACCGATATGAAAATCACCACATTGCTCACAACCGCGCTGCTGCTGGGCACCACCGGCATCGTCAGCGCCGAAACGCTGAAATGGGCCCGTGCCGGGGATGCCCTGACGCTGGACCCGCACGCCCAGAACGAAGGGCCGACGCACACCATCCGCCACCAGATGTACGAACCGCTCATCATCCGCGACACCACCGGGGCGTTCGAGCCTGCGCTGGCCACCGAATGGGGCCCCAAGCCGGACGATCCGAATGTCTGGGTGTTCAAGCTACGCCAGGGCGTGACCTTCCATGACGGCGCGGAATTCAACGCCGAGGATGTCGTTTTCAGCTTTGAGCGGGCCAAGCAGCCCAACTCGGACATGAAGGAGCTGATCAACTCCATCACCGAGGTGCGCGCCATCGACGATTTCACCATCGAGATGGTCACCGACGGGCCGAACCCGATCCTGCCCTCGAACCTCACCAACCTGTATATCATGGACAAGGGCTGGACCGAAGCGAACAACACCGTCAACGTGCAGGACTTTGAGGGCGGCGAGATCACCTATGCCACCACCAACGTCAACGGCACCGGGCCCTATGTGCTTACCAGCCGCGAGCCCGACGTGAAGACGGTGATGACCCGCAACGAGAATTACTGGGGCATCGACCAGTTCCCGATGGAAGTGAGCGAGATCATCTACACCCCGATCCAGAACGCCGCGACCCGCGTCGCCGCGATGCTGTCGGGCGAGGTGAACTTCCTTCAGGACATGCCCGTGCAGGACCTTGAGCGTGTGAACGCCGCCGACGGTCGCGTGGTCAAGAAAGCTCCGCAGAACCGGGTCATCTTCTTTGGCATGAACCAGGGTGCCGACGATCTGGAGGCCGACAACGTGGACGGTGCCAACCCCCTGGCGGATGTGCGCGTGCGCAAGGCGATGTCCATGGCGATCAACCGCGACGCGATCCAGCAGGTGGTGATGCGCGGCCAGTCCGAGCCTGCGGGCATGATCGCACCACCCTTTGTCAACGGCTGGACCGCCGAGATGGACGCCGAGTCGTCCACGGACCTCGACACCGCCAAGACCCTGATGGCCGAGGCGGGCTATGCCGACGGCTTTTCCATCCGGCTGGATTGCCCGAATGACCGTTACATCAACGATGAGGCAATCTGCCAGGCGGCTGTCGGCATGCTGGGCCAGATCGGCATCACCGTGAACCTCGACGCGATCCCCAAGGCGCAGCACTTCCCCAAGATCACCGACGGCAACACCGACTTCTACATGCTGGGCTGGGGCGTGCCGACCTACGACTCCGAATACGTGTTCAACTTCCTCGTCCATGGCCGTGAAAGCGATATCGGCACGTGGAACGGTACCGGATTCGACAACGACGATCTGGACGCCAAGATCAAGTCGCTGGCCTCCAACACCGACCTCGAGGCCCGCAACGCCGACATCGCCGACATCTGGCGCGTGGTGCAGGACGAAGCGCTGTACATCCCCATCCACCACCAGGTGCTGAACTGGGGCATGGCCGAGGGCGTCGGCATCGAGGTCGACCCCGAGGATCAGCCCAAGGTGAAATATTTCACCATGAACTGAGGCGCATTTTGTGTGACGGGAAAGGCGGCGCCGATGGTGCCGCCTTTTTCATGCGCGCGGACTATTCGTGCGCCACCTGGATGGCGCCATTGGTCTTCACGCGGTCCATGATCACATTTGTGATAAAGTGGGTCACGCCCGGATCCTCGATGAAATACTTGCGCGAAAATCGCTCGTACATGCTGGTGTCGTGCAGCGCTACCAAGAGGACAAAGTTGTTTTCGCCTGTCACGTAATAGCATTGCAGGACTTCTACGGCCGAATGCATAGCCTGTTTGAAGCGGTCCAACTCGACTGCTTCGTCCCGCGCGAGGCGGACCTGAACAATCGCCATGAACCCGATGCCGACGGCCCTTGGCGCAAGTTGCGCAACCTCTGCCTCTATCACACCGCTCGCGCGCAACCGTTTCAACCGCTTTTGACACGCCGCCGGCGACAGACCGACGTCACCGGCCATTGCCTGCGCAGTCATGCGGTTGTCGCGCTGCATCAAGGTCAGAAGCTTGGCGTCAAATGCGTCCAGTTCGAATCGTTTCATAAAATATCCGGTTGAAATCCAGCTATCCGCTCCCACCGTTATAGATGTCTGATCGCCGGACGCAAAACATAGTTCCGATCCGTTTTTCGTCGCAACTACCTGCAATTGAGCGGAATTTAATCTGCCCAGGCCCTTATGATCATAGACACGTTCGCAACGTGTGTGCGCCAGAGAATGTCGTCCGACTTCGGCTTGGCGGACTGGGGGCACGGCGGCACGTCATACTTACTGTTTTCTAAGCAAATGGAGATTTTACCATGCAAGTTCTTCGCAGTTTTTTGACTGCAGGTTGCCTGTGTGCTGCTGGCGCAGCCGGGGCCGCTACAGTGACCAGCAATGTGCAGGCCAGTTTCTCTGTCGACAACCAGTCGATTTTCGGTAGCGGTGGCGCATCTGATTTCGGGGCAAGCGTCGGCGTTGGCAACTCCAGCAGTACGTTCCAGTTCAGCGCGTCGACCGGGGCCAGCACCGGAACGGTGGATTCGGAGGCCGCCGTCAATGTTCGGGCCACCTTTGACAACGTCAGCACCCTTGGAACAACCCACAACCTGCGCCTGTCATTCGCCGGAGCGAGCGCCAGCTTTGAGACGGCTTTGGGTGCGTTCATCGACGTGAGTGCGACTGTGCGCACGCCCGCCATCGCGGTGCCCTTTGCACCCGACATCCCAGCCGTCAGCCTCACTTTGCCGCTTGTCGATGAAGATTATTCGCTGGACACTGATGCGTCGGACAACACCTATTTTCTCGGGCAGGTTCTGTCGGACAGCGACTCCGTCTCGTTGCCCGGGGCAGGTGCAGGCGTCGGGATCGCGGTCAGCGCAAATCCAAATGTAGATCAATCCTCTTCCCTGATGATTGACGCATTCAAGGCAACGCTGACCGCGACGCACGCCGTCAGTGGCACGACCCTGACCCAAATCGTCGATTTGACCGGCGGTATGCTGGACTTTGGCTTTGACTACGGCGAAGCGGGCGATTGGAACCTTGCGCTGACAGATGCAACGCTGGACAACAGTTTCGACAGTGACTTTGGTTTGTCCGCGACATTCGCAGGCGGGGCCACGATCGGGGTCGGCTGCGGCAACCCCGCAAGCGATTCCGACAACAGCATCCTTTGCTTGTTCGATGCAGGGATCTCGACGACAACCGGAACCGCCAATGTTCTGCCGATCGACCCGTTTGCGCTGAACTATGGGAGCATCGCGTCCCTGAATCTTGGTTCGGTCACCGTGTCAAACGCGCCCAGTGCAGTGCCGCTGCCAGCAACGGCTTGGTTGCTGATGCTCGGGATCGGCGGGTTGGGTGCCATGCGCCGCCGTAAACCTGCGTAACATTACCCTCGGGGCCGCGCGCGGCCCCGAGTCACCCGTTTCGGCGTGGGCGCAGGTCAACCGGATTTCAATTTATGTCCGATCCGGCTGCCGGCGCGCACCGCCGCTTTGGGCTGAACCTTTCCTTTTCGACCGCGGTCGGTTCTAGTAGCCCGCATCGTTTTCGAGCGCTTCAGGAAAGGAAAACTATGTTCCGATACATTCTCCCCTTCGCCATTGCCGTTGCGACCGCCCCCGCCTTCGCGGCCGAATTCAAATGGGCCGAAACCACCGATCCGCAGACCATGGACCCCCACGCGGTCAACTCCGCGCCCGTGCTGGGCTTTCTCAACAACGTCTACGAAGGGCTCGTGCGGCGCGGCAAGGACATGTCCATCGAACCGGCCCTTGCCACGTCTTGGGAGCCGATTGGCGATGGCGAGGGATGGCGGTTCACCCTGCGCCAAGGCGTGACGTTCCACGACGGTGCGGACTTCAACGCGGATGACGTGATCTTTTCCTACCAGCGTGCCAGCGACGAGGCGTCGGATACGCGCAGCTGGTTTGCGCCCGTCTCCGAGGTGATCAAGGTCGACGACTACACCGTCGACATCATGACCTCCGCCCCCAACCCGATCTTTCCCGACAGCATCGCCAACTGGATGATCATGGACAGCGGCTGGGCCGAGGCGAACAACACCACCCTGCCCGACAAGGAAAGCGGCAACCATGCCACGCTCAACACCAACGGCACCGGGGCGTTCATGGTAACCACCCGCGAGCCGGGCCTGCGCACCGTGCTGGAGCCGCACACAGGCTGGTGGGACGAGGCCACGCACAACATCACCCGCGCCGAACTGACGCCGATCCAGAACTCCGCCACCGCCGTGGCAGCGCTTCTGTCGGGCGATGTGGACCTGATCAACCCGGTGCCCATCCAGGACGCCGCCCGCCTCTCGGGCAGCGACAGCGTCAAGGTGATCCAGGGGATCGAGGCGCGCGTGATCATGCTGGGCTTCCCGCATGAGGCCGAGGCCCTGAAGTTTTCGAGCGACACGCCGGATGCAAACCCCTTTGCCGATGCGCGCGTACGGCAGGCGGTGGCCCATGCGGTCAACGTGCCCGCGATCCTGCAAACGATCATGCGCGGCAATGCCGAAGCGGCAAGCCAGCTGGTGAGCCCCGCCATGCGCGGCTATTCCGCGGCCCTTGCCGACCGGCCCGAATTCAGTGTGGACAAGGCCCGCGCCCTGCTGGCCGAGGCGGGCTATCCCGACGGGTTCTCCTTTGGGCTGAAATGCCCCAACGACCGTTACCTGAATGACGAGGCGGTCTGTCAGGCCGTGACCGGCATGCTGGCGCAGGTGGGGATCACGGCGGTGCTCGATGCGATGCCCGTGCAGAACTACTGGCCCGAACTGCGCGCCGACAATTACGACATGTACCTGCTGGGCTGGTCGCCGGGCACGTTCGACGCCGAACACCCGATCCGCTTCCTCGCCTCTACCCCGAACGAGGAGAAAAAGCTGGGCAGCTGGAATTTCGGCGGCTACTCGAACGCCCGCGTGGATGAGCTGTTGCCGATGATCCAGTCCGAGATCGACGACAGCAAGCGGCAGGCGATGCTGGATGAAGTCACCGGCATCCTGCAGGACGAGGTGGCGTATGTGCCGATGTATGTGCAACCGCTGGTCTGGGGAGCGGCGGCGAATATCGACCTGACACAGCGTCCGGACAACTTCTTTATCCTGCGCTGGGTGACCGTGAACTGACGCTCAGCCCCGGCCCGCGACGCTGGCCTGATAGGTGTCCAACCGCTGGATCAGATCCAGACCGGTTGGCACCTCGTGCCGGGCACAGAACTCGGACCAGACGGCGCCGAAGGGCAGGTCCTTGATCTCTTCGGTCAGGGTCATGCGCGCGGTGAAATCAAGCGCTGTCTCGGCTTGCCTGAGCCGATCCAGCGGCATTAGCAGCGCCCGCAGCAGCGCCTTTTGCATGTTGCGGGTGCCGATGACCCAGGCGGCCGTGCGGCTGATCGTGGCGTCAAAGAAATCCAGCCCGATATGCGTGCGCCCCAGCAGATCGGCACTGACCAGTTCATGCGCCATCGCGAGGATGTCGTCACCCAGCAGGATCACGTGGTCACTGTCCCACCGCATGGGGCGCGAGACGTGCAGCAGGATCTCATCCAGCGACAGCGCCACGGCACTCAGCTTGTCTGCGATGTTTTCAGTGGGGTGGAAATGCCCCATGTCGAGGCACAGCAGCGTGCCCTTGCGGATCGCGTAGCCAAGGTAGAACTCGTGGCTGCCGACAGTGCACGCCTCCACGCCGATCCCGAACAGCTTGCTTTCCACCGCGTCCTGCATGTGGGCGGGGTCGTGGGCATCGGCCAGCATCCGGTCCAGCGACGCCTCCAGCCGCGCGCGGGCGGCCATGCGGTCCACCGGCGTGTCCTTGTAGCCGTCGGGCACCCAGATGTTGTTGATGCAGGGCGACCCGAGGGCGGCCCCCATCCGGGCCGCAATCTCGCGCGTCCGGCGGCCATGTTCGATCCAGAAGTCACGGATACCCGCATCCGGGTGGGACAGTGTCAGGTTATCGTCCGCCTTGGCGTGGGCGAAAAAGGTCGGGTTGAAGTCGAGACCGATGCCCTGCCCCCGGGCCCAGTCCACCCAAGGCGCAAAATGCTTGTACTCGATAGCATCGCGGTCGGGGGCATCGTCCGTGTCCATATACATCGCGTGCAGGTTCAGGCGGTGCGTGCCTGGGATCATCGCATAGGCAAATTCCAGATCGGCGCGCAGCTCGTCCGGGGTGCGGGCACGGCCGGGATGGTTGCCGGTGGCCTGAATGCCGCCACCGGATGTGCCGGTCTGCGCTTCAAAGCCCACCACGTCATCGCCCTGCCAGCAATGCATCGAGATCGCGATGGGCGCCAGCCGGGCAAGTGCGGCCTCGCTGTCGACCCCCCATTCGGCAAAAGCCGCCCGCGCACTGTCATAGCTCATATCGGTCCCCCTACCGCGTGAACGCCTGCACGTTGCCCGCATCCACGTTCAGGATGTTGCCCGTAGATTTCGATGACAGGTCCGCGGCGAGGAAATAGCACGCCTCGGCAATGTCTTCGGGCAGGACGGACCGTTTCAACATGGAGCGCTGGCGGTACATCTCTTCCAGCCCCTCCTTGTCGGTGCCGTAGGTATCGGCGCGCTGTTCCAGCCACTCGCCTTCCCAGATCTTCGAGCCGCGCAGGACCGCGTCGGGATTTACGACGTTGACGCGAATACCCGCCTCCGCCCCTTCGAGGGCGAGACAACGGGCCAGGTGGATCTCGCTGGCCTTGGCCGTGCAATAGGCCGACGCGTTGGGCGAGGCCGCCAGACCGTTCTTGGACGCGACAAAGACCACCGCCCCGCCCATGTCCTGCACCCGCATCAGGCGGAACGCTTCGCGGCTGACCAGGAAATAGCCGGTCGACAGGATGTCCATGTTGCGGTTCCACAGCGCCAGCGTCGTGTCCTCGATCGGAGCAGATGACGCGATGCCGGCATTCGACACGAGGATGTCCACGCCGCCAAACGCGACCGCCGCATCGGCAAAGGCGCGGGCTACCGCATCCTCGTCCGTGACGTTCATCATCACGGTGCGCACAACGTCCGCACCGTGGCGCTGCACCAGCCTGTCATGCACACCGTTCAGTGCGTCGGCATTGATGTCGGCCAGCACGACACAGGCCCCTTCGGCCAGGTAACGCTCTGCCGTGGCCGCACCAATGCCCCCCGCGCCGCCGGTGATCAACGCGATGCGCCCGGCCAGCGCCTTGGGTTTGGGCATGCGCTGCAACTTCGCCTCTTCGAGCAGCCAGTATTCGATGTCGAACGCCTCCTGCTCGGGCAGGCCCTGATAGGTGCTGACGGCACTGGCCCCGCGCATCACGTTGATGGCGTTCACGTAAAACTCGCCCGAGATGCGGGCCGTCGCCTTGTCCTTGGCAAAGGTGATCATGCCGACGCCCGGGATCAGGTAGACAACCGCGTTGGGGTCGCGCATCGCGGGACTGTCGTCGCGTTTGCAGCGCGCATAATAGGCCGCATAGCTGTCGCGGTAGGCTGCGATCTGGTCCGGCAACCCTGCCAGCACGGCGTCCAGATTGCCCGCGGCCGGGTCAAAGCCGACGACAAGCGGGCAAATCTTGGTGCGCAGAAAGTGATCCGGGCAGGACGTGCCCAGTGCGGCCAGCGGCGGCATGTCGCGCGCGTTGACGAATTCCAGCACCGTCTCGCTGTCGTTGAAATGACCGACCATGTGCTGGTGCCCCGACACGAACCCCCGAATGGCAGGCATCAGGCGCGCGGCCACCGCGCGGCGCTCGGCGGCGGCGAGGCTCTTGTGCACCGCACCGCCAAAGGCCGGCACATCCGCCGTGCGCTCTGCCAGCCAGGCGGTGGCGACATTGATGATCTCGATCGTGGTGTCGTAGCAGTCACGCGCGGTGTTGCCCCAGGTGAACAGCCCGTGGCTCGCCAACACGACGCCGTCCGCCTCTGGGTTGTCCGCGCAATATTGCGCCAGCCACAGGCCCAGCTCGAACCCCGGGCGTTTCCACGGCAACCAGCCGATGCGTGCGCCGAAAATCTCTTGGGTCAACGCCTGCGAATTGGCGGACGCCGCAATGGCGATGATCGCATCGGCATGCACGTGATCCACATGTTTGCGCGGCACATAGGCATGAAGCGGCGTGTCGATGGAGGCCGCGCGCGGGTTCAGCCCAAAGGTGCAATGCGGCAGATACCCCACCATCTCGTCCTCATGCGCCACCCCGCGATAGAGCGACCGCAACGCCTCCAGCTTGTCCATGTAGAGCGTCGCAAACCCGTCCAGCGCCATCGACCCGATGTCGCCCCCCGATCCCTTGACCCACAAGACCTCGACCGCTTCGCCGGTCAGGGGGTCCGTCTCGGTCACCTTGGCCGACGTGTTACCGCCGCCATAATTGGTCACGCGCTTGTCTGCGCCCAGGATGTTCGAACGGTAAAGCAGCAGGTCCGATTCGCGCATCCCGTCGGTGTCTTGCGCGTTCCAACGGTTCTCAAGCAGCTGATTTTCGACGGTTTTCAGCATGGTCCCCTCCCCGGCAGCATGCGGCACCTGTACTTGTGCAATGCCACGACGCTGCGGGGGGACATGCGGGAAGTCAATCAATTTCCGTCATAAGTCGTCATGCTGCGGCGCAGAATGATCGATGATGATCGTTTGTGATTGACAGGTTGCCCGAATCCTCGCACCGTCAACGCTCAAGGGAGGCCGAAATGCACGAGAAGGAGCGTCACAGGATCATTCTGTCCGCTGTAGAGGACCGGCCCGTCGTCACGGTCGTCGATCTGTGCAACCTCACCAACGTCTCCGAAGCGACGGTGCGCCGCGACATCGCCACGCTTCACATGCAAAAGAAGCTGCGCCGTGTGCGTGGCGGCGCCGAGGCGATCTCGCCCCCTGCCTTTGTCGGGCTGGCGGGACGGACATTCGCGGTGAACGAAACATTCCGCATCCGGGAAAAGGCCGCCATTGCCCGCGCCGCCGTGGACCTGTGCGCCGATGGCGAATCGATCATCATCAACGGCGGGACAACCACGTTCCAGATGGTGCACCCGCTGGCGTCGCGCAGGATGCAGGTCTTTACCAACTCGTTCCCGATTGCCGAACACCTGCTCAAGCATTCCAAGAACAGCGTCATGCTGTCGGGCGGCACGATCTACCGCGAACAGAACATCATCCTGTCGCCTTTCGACAATGACGTGACCCGCAACTTCTATGCGCGGCGCATGTTCATGGGCGCGCAGGGCCTCGGCCCGCTGGGCCTGATGGAGGCGGACCCGCTGCTGATCCAGGCCGAACAGAAGCTGATCGGGCAGGCTGACGAACTGGTCGTTCTGGTCGACAGCTCAAAATTCGCGCAACGCTCCAGCCTGGTTCTGTGCGCACTCGACCGCATTCACACGGTCATCACCGACGAAGGGATTTCGGATCAGGCGGCCAGCATGCTCGAGGCCGCCGACGTGACACTGATCGTGGCCCGACCGGGCAGCGCTCAGCAGCAAGAGGCGGCCTCATAACAGCCTCATAACTCTACGCAAAACGTCGTTTTAAGGGAGGATACTACACATGAAACGTCGCACATTCACATCGCTGGTCGCGGGCCTGAGCCTCGCCGCCGGCATGATGGGTTCTACAGCCATGGCGCAGGACAACATGCGCATCGCGCTGGTGGTCAAGGCGCTCGGCATCGGGTTCTTCGAAGCCGCCGCCGAAGGCGCCGAAGAGGCCGCCAAGGAACTGGGCGGGGTCGAGATCATCTATACCGGACCCACCGACACCACCGCCGAAGGCCAGATCGAAGTGATCAACGCGCTGATCGCCCAAGGTGTCGACGCCATCGCCATTTCCGCCAATGACCCCGACGCACTCGTGCCCGCCCTGAAAAAGGCGCAGCAGCGCGGCATCACGGTCATCTCGTGGGATTCCGGCGTGGCCGAAGAGGGGCGCGCCATGCATCTCAATCCGTCGTCCAACGCGCTGATCGGCAACATGATCATCAAGCTGGCGGCCGATCACCTGCCCGATGGGGGCGAGGTTGCGGTGCTGTCGGCGACGGCCACGGCCACCAACCAGAACATCTGGATCGAAGAGATGAACAAGGTGATGGGCGACTATCCCGGCATCAACGTGGTCACCACCGTCTATGGTGACGATCTGGCCGACAAGTCCTACCGCGAGGCGCAGGGCCTGATGCAGTCCTACCCCGATCTGGACGCCATCATCGCACCCACAAGCGTCGGCATCGTCGCCGCCGCCCAGGCGGTCGAGGATGCGGGCAAGGCCGGCGAGATCAACGTGACCGGCCTTGGCCTGCCGTCCGAAATGGCGGGGGCGATTGCATCCGGCGCGTCGAAATCCTTTGCCATCTGGAACCCGATCGATCTGGGCTATTCCGCCACCATGATCGCGCATGCGCTGGCCACAGGAGCTGCCGAGGCGGCACCGGGCGCGGAAATCCCCATGGGGCGCATGGGTTCGGTCACGCTGGACGATACGACATCCGCCGCCATGGCCGACCCGTTCGTCTATGACAGCTCCAACATCGACCAGTTCAAGTCGATCTTCTGATCCTGCACATGGTCCCGGCGCGTGAACGTGCCGGGGCCCTTCGCCCGGGACAAAGCCAGATGCTGGTGCAAACCGACCCCACCCCGTCCGCGCCCTTGCAGGCCGACGCGGCCCCCGTGCTGGCGCTGGCGGGCGTGACCAAGGCGTTTCCGGGCGTCAAGGCGCTGTCGGATGTGTCGCTGGAGCTGTACCCCGGCTGCGTCACGGCGCTGGTGGGCGAAAACGGCGCGGGCAAATCCACGGTCGTCAAGATCCTCACCGGCATCTACCAGCCCGACGGCGGGCACATCCGCGTTGACGGGCAAGACATCCGCTTTGGCACGGCGCAGGCGGCGGCGGATGCGGGCGTGACGGCGATCCATCAGGAAACGGTGCTGTTCGATGAATTGTCCGTGGCCGAGAACATCTTTCTCGGGCACGCGCCGCGGGGCCGGTTCGGGCTGATCGACACCGCCGCGATGGTGCGGCAGGCCAGGGACATCCTCGACAGCATCGGCGCGCAGGTCGACCCGACCCTGCCGCTCAAGGAATTGGGGATCGCCAACAAGCACATGGTGGCCATTGCGCGCGCCCTGTCCATCGACGCGCGCGTCGTGATCATGGACGAACCCACCGCCGCGCTGTCGCACAAGGAAATTCAGGAGCTGTATGCGCTGGTCGAAACACTCAAGGCGCAGGGCAAGGCGATCCTGTTCATCAGCCACAAATTCGACGAGATTTTCCGCATCGCCGACCGCTATACCGTGTTCCGCGACGGCCAGCTTGTGGGGGCGGGTGCCATTGCCGAAACGTCCGAAGCGGCCCTGGTCAAGATGATGGTGGGCCGCGACGTCAGCCAGATTTTCCCGGAACGGACCGCCGCCCCCGGCGACACAGTTCTGGAGGTGCGCGGCTACACCCACCCGACGGAATTTGCCGATATCAGCTTTGCGCTCCGGCGGGGCGAGATACTGGGCTTCTACGGGCTGGGCGGCGCGGGGCGGTCCGAGTTCATGCAGGCGCTCTTTGGCATCACGCGGCCCTCGGGCGGCAGTGTGCATGTCGACGGACAGCCCGTGCGCATCACTTCACCCGCTGACGCGGTCGGCCACGGCATCGTCTACGTCCCCGAAGACCGCGGGCGGCAGGGGGCAATTGCGGCCCTGCCGATCTTTCAGAACGTGTCGCTGCCGTCGCTGGGCCGCACCTCGCGCAAGGGGTTCCTGCGTCTGGCCGAAGAGTTCGCGCTGGCCCGCACCTATGCCGAACGGCTGGATTTGCGGGCCGCATCCCTCGACACGCCTGTCGAGAAATTGTCAGGCGGCAACCAGCAAAAGGTCGTGATTTCAAAGTGGTTGGCCACCCGGCCCCAGGTCATCATCCTCGATGAACCGACCAAGGGGATCGATATCGGGTCTAAGGCGGCGGTGCACGCGTTCATGGCCGAACTCGCCGCCCAGGGGCTTGCCGTGATCATGGTCAGTTCGGAAATACCGGAGGTGTTGGGCATGTCCGACCGCGCCATCGTCATGCGCGAGGGGCGCATGGTCACCGAATTGCAGGGCGACGCGCTGACGCCCGAAGCGCTGGTGCGCCACGCCGCCGGGATCGAGGATCGCTGCTGCTGCGCGCCCTGCTCAAATCCCGCGAGATGCTGCTGATCGGCGCGATTGCGCTGCTGCTGGCGGTGATCTCCACCCGCTTCCCGGCCTTTGTCGCGCCCTCCAACCTGGCGCATGTGTTCAACGACACGGCCCCCCTGATCCTGCTGGCCATCGGCCAGATGATCGTGATCCTGACCAAGTGCATCGACCTGTCGGTCGCCGCCAATCTCGCCCTGACCGGCATGGTGGTCGCAACGATCAACGTCATCGCCCCCGGTGTGCCGGTGGTTGTCATCCTGCTGGTGGCCGTGGCCCTCGGCGCGCTGCTTGGCATGTTCAACGGCGTGCTGGTCTGGAAGCTGGGCATTCCGCCCATCGTCGTCACGCTCGGCACGATGACGATCTTTCGCGGCCTCGTCTTCCTGTTGTCCGACGGCAAATGGGTGAACAGCCACGAGATGAGCGCCGCCTTCAAGGCATTCCCCCGGACCGAATTGCTGGGCCTGCCGGTGCTGAGCTGGATCGCCATCATCGCCGTCCTGATCTTTGCCATCGTGATGACGCGCACGACGCTGGGCCGGGCGTGCTATGCCGCGGGCGGCAATCCCCATGCCGCGACCTATGCCGGGATCGATGTGGGCCGGACGCAGTTCTGGGCCTTCACCATCTCGGGCGGGCTTGCGGGCCGCACGGGATACCTGTGGGTGTCGCGCTATGCGGTGGCCTATGTGGACATCGCCGGCGGGTTCGAACTGGACGTGGTCGCGGCCTGCGTCATCGGCGGTGTGTCGATCATGGGCGGCATCGGGTCGGTGGGCGGCGCGCTGCTGGGCGCGCTGTTTCTGGGCGTGATCAAGAATGCGCTGCCGGTCGTCAACATCTCGCCCTTCTGGCAGCTCGCGATTTCGGGCGGTGCGATCATCATCGCGGTGGCGCTGAACGCGCAGGCCTCGCGGACCAAGGGACGGATCATCCTCAAGGATGCGGAGCACGCGTCATGAGCATCACCGACCGCACCATCCCCGACCGCCTGCAATCACCGTTAGCACGGCGGCTAAAAAGCTGGGAAAGCC
>ERZ1740067.642-NODE-642-length-27106-cov-6.484936_pt1 | contig 27106 bp, 22 predicted proteins | sample MGYA00581736_ERZ1740067 | MGnify/ENA primary metagenome ERZ1740067 (study PRJEB43018, sample SAMN04849236) | marine metagenome | isolation source: floating plastic debris | place: Pacific Ocean | collected 2008-08-27 | study: EMG produced TPA metagenomics assembly... | reverse complement strand
GATCACCGCGCGCGGCCTCACGGTGGATGTGCTGATCAACAATGCCGGCTACGGCATGACCCATCATTTCACGGACTACGACTGGTGGGGCCACCGCGACTTCATCCAGATCATGGTGACCGCCTATGCCCAGCTTTGCCACCTCGCCCTGCCCGGCATGAAAGACCGCAAATACGGGCGCATCATCAACGTGGCGTCGCTTGCAGGCCTCGCGCCGGGCACGCTGGGGCACACGCTCTATGGCGCCTCCAAGGCTTTTCTCATCAAGATGTCCGAAAGCCTGTCGCTGGAAAACGAGGGAACAGGCGTCCATGTGACGGCGCTTAACCCGGGCTTCACACGCTCTGAATTTCACACCACTGCCGGGGTGCAGGAGACCGTGGACAGGATGCCCGAATGGATGTGGATGCAGGCACCGGACGTTGTGGCGGAAGCCTTTGAGGCCAGCGAAAAAGGCCTGGCGCAATGCGTTCCGGGCCGCGCCAACAAATTCACCGCAGTCGTGCTGCGCCTCTTCCCGCCGCGGCTGGCGTTGATGCTCTCCCGCCGGCGCGCGGCGGCACAGGATACCTAGCCGCTACCGGCAGATGCCCCATCCGCCGACCTCAAAATGAAAGTGATCTTTATGGTTCTCGTTGTAGTCCGGCGAGAGCACGGTCCCGAACGTGCTGCAGGACCCATCGCGGACATCCCGAAGAAACGCTGCCTTGCTGTCTCCAGCATCCCAATCACTCAGCACGGACACAGTACGGCCGTCTGTGAGCTTGAAGCCCGCCACGTCCAGGGCCTGCCCCGTCGCATGCGCGCTTCGCGGCCCGGCCAGGGCCCCATTGATGTTGCGGCAGGAGTAGGTGCCGTAGTGAACGACGCGCGAAACATCCGCACCCAGATGTTTTTGAGCAGCAGGCCCGACCACATGAATTTCCCACTGGGCGAGCGCCGCCATCATCGGACAGGTCACAGTGACACCGCCCCCGTAAAGGTAGCGGCCCTGTTTGAGCAGCAGACCCTGGTCGATGCCGCAGCCCTGTTCGTCGCTGGCAATGCTGTGCGCTTCAACCTCAAGCCCCGCCGCCCGCACCGCGTTCACACAGGCCGGGAAGGACCGGTTGATCCGCGCCATCTTGAGAGGCGTCACGAAAGTGGGCGCGACCGTCAGATCGATTGGCGTGGACGGGTCATACCGGTCCGGCAGCAGTGGAAAGGCAAAAATGGAAACAAGCGCAACCCCAAAGACGAGAATGAGTGCGCGCCATGTGCGCCACCAGGCTTTCAGCATCCCGAACGCCTAGAAGTCCGACGCAATACCGTTGCGCTCCCAGTCGCCATATCGGGTCGGCTCTTCACCTTTGGGACCGTTGATTTCCTCTGGACGGTCTTCGGCCTGCTTTGCAGCAGCGGCACGGCGCTCTTCTGCTTCCGCAAGCGCCCGTCGAGCGGCAGGCGTTAACTCTTTCGGGGTCTTAGCGGTCTTTTCGTGGTCATTGGCCATCAGGGTCACCCGTCTTGAAGCGGTCACATCCACGCGCCATATCTTAGACGCTTGTCTAGTCTGGAGGGCAAAGATCAATGTGAGGAAGGATATAGGCCTTCCTGTGGCGCTATCCAAACGGGTGGATAGATCATTTGGCGTATGGAGTTGAAATTGGCCAACAGCTTGCGGACCGGCGTTCTGATTGCGGTGATGACCGCACTCTTTTTGGGTATTGGCTATCTCGTCGGCGGCATGGGCGGCGCGGCCATCGCATTCGTCATCGCGCTGGGGATGAACGCCTTTGCCTATTGGAATTCGGACAAGATGGTGCTGCGCATGTATGGCGCCCGTCAGGTCGACGAAGCCTCCGCTCCTGACCTTGTCAAAATGGTGAAGCAGCTTGCTGAGAACGCAGACCTGCCGATGCCCAAGGTCTATGTCATCGACAATGACCAACCCACCGCCTTTGCCACCGGCCGGAACCCGGAAAACGCGGCCGTTGCTGCCACGACCGGCCTCCTGTCATGCCTGACACCTCAGGAAGTGGCCGGCGTCATGGCCCATGAGCTGGCGCATGTGAAAAACCGTGACACCCTGACCATGACCATCACCGCCACCCTGGCCGGCGCCATATCCATGCTCGCCAATTTCGCCCTGTTTTTTGGCGGCAACCGCAACAACCCGCTGGGGATCATCGGCGCCATCGCCTTGATGATCCTGGCACCGATGGCAGCAGGTCTGGTGCAGATGGCCATCAGCCGCGCGCGCGAATATGAGGCCGACAAGATGGGCGCTGAAATCTGCGGGCGGCCTTTGTGGCTCGCCTCAGCGCTGGAAAAGATCGAGGGGTTCGCCTCACGCATCGACAACAATGTGGCCGAGCGCAACCCGGCCTCCGCGTCTTTGTTCATCATCAACCCCCTGCACACCCAAAAGAGCGACGCGCTGTTTTCGACCCACCCCAACACGGCCAACCGCGTTGCGGCACTGCGGGCGATGGCGGGGGAAACAGTGTCCGGCGAGAGTGCCCGGCCAGGGGGATAAGGTAACCTCAGCCGCACACAGCCTTTTACTTGCGCGCCCAAGCTGCGTATAGCTGCGCGCCATGAACACACCAAGACCCAAAAACGGCTCAAGAGGCAGACGTGCCAACGCCAACAAGACACCTGGTCTGGGCGCACGCCGGGCGGCAGCCGCCCTGCTGACAGCAGTGCTGACCGACGGTCGCCCGCTGGATGAAGCGTTGGCAGCCGAGCAGGACGTGAACGGCACCCTCGCCCGGCTCGACCCGCGCGACCGCGGCTTTGCCCGCACCATTGCGGCCACAGCCCTGCGCCGTCACGGCCAGATTTCCGACATCCTCACCCATTTCCTGGACAAGCCCCTGCCGGAAAAATCCGGTATTGCGACGCCCATCCTGCATGGCGCAATTGCTGAACTCCTGTTTCTGGATGTCGCCCCGCACGCCACTGTCAGCGCCTGTGTCGCGCTTGCCAAGACGGACAAGAACGCCCGTCACTTCGCGGGCCTGCTCAACGCGGTGCTGCGCCGCGCTTCCCGCGAAGGGCCTGCACTCCGCGACGCGCAGGATGCCGTTGCCCTGAATACACCCGAGTGGCTTCTCACAAGCTGGCGCAACGCCTATGGCGAGGAAACAGCGACTGCGATAGCCAACGCACATCTCGCAGAGGCGCCACTGGACCTGACGGTAAAGTCAGACGCAGCGGGATGGGCAGATAAGCTCACCGGCGCGGTTCTGCCGACCGGAAGTATCCGCCTGACGGAGGGTGGCCGCGTGGACACGCTGGACGGGTACAAGGACGGCGAGTGGTGGGTGCAGGACGCAGCCGCTGCCTTGCCGGCAAAGCTCTTCGACAATATCTCCGGCAAACGGGTGCTTGACGTGTGTGCCGCTCCCGGCGGCAAGACCCTTGAGCTGGCAGCCGCCGGTGCTGATGTGACGGCTCTCGACAGGTCTGCAAAGCGCCTCGTCCGTGTGACCCATAACCTCAAACGCACCAAACTCGCCGCCAAGGTTGTGACAGCCAATGCCCTGACCTGGGAACCGGACGGCGATGACAAGACCTTCGACCACGTCCTTGTCGACGCCCCCTGCTCCGCGACAGGCACGATCCGGCGTCATCCCGACATTCCGCATCTCAAGTCCACATCCGACCTGGCCAAGCTGGTGTCGCAGCAGGAAAAGCTGCTGACAAAGGCCGCGGAGCTGACATCTCCCGGCGGCACACTCATCTACTGCACCTGCTCGCTTCAGCCGCAGGAAGGCGAACAGCAGATTGAAAAGTTCCTCGCCGCCAATGCAGGCTTCGAGCGGTTGCCGATCACGCCCGCGGACCTGCCCGGACTTGAGGAAGCTGTGACCGCCGACGGCGACATGCGCACATTGCCTACCTTCTGGGCTGGGGAAGGTGGCATGGACGGGTTTTTTGCCGCCCGCCTCAAACGCGCCGAATAGCGCTGCTATTCCCCTCCTTTGTTGCCGTGAACCTCAAGCCTCTGCTACGTCACACATATGCAAAACATCCGAATCGCCCCGTCCATCCTGTCTGCTGATTTTGCCCGCCTGGGCGAAGAGGTCCGTGCCATCGATGAGGCCGGTGCCGACTTCATTCATGTGGATGTGATGGACGGTCACTTTGTGCCCAACCTCACCATCGGTCCAATGGTGGTAAAGGCCCTGCGTGGCCACTCGGATAAGGTGTTTGACGTCCATTTGATGATCGCGCCGGTGGACCCTTACGTGGAAGAGTTTTCCAATGCGGGCGCCGACATTATCACCGTGCACGCGGAAGCTGGTCCGCATATTCACCGCACGCTGCAGCTGATCCGATCGCTGGGCAAGCGGCCAGGTGTCTCGCTCAACCCGGGCACGCCTGCTGATGTGGTCGACATGATTTTGGATGACGTGGACCTGATACTGGTGATGAGCGTCAATCCGGGGTTTGGCGGCCAGAAATTCATTGAAAGCCAGCTGCGCAAGATCGAAGCCCTGCGCAAGAAGATCGACGCGACCGGCCGCGACATTCACCTCGAGGTAGATGGCGGCATCAATGCGGAGACGGCGCCGCGCGTTGTGGCGGCGGGAGCCGATGTGCTTGTGGCCGGCAGTGCGACCTTCAAGGGCGGGCCAGATGCCTATGCAGCCAACATCAGGATGCTTCGCGGCGAATAATCTGTAAGCTGCTGAAATGCAGCGACGACCAAGAGGGCATGACAGATAGGGCAGGGCCAACAGGGAGAGTGCGGACAAGAATGAGCGGCCCGGCAGAACTGACCGGAAATCTCGCAGCCCGCTCCCTGGGGCATGCCACCCGCGCGCTCGCCGGATTTGCCTATGCATCGAAGCCCTACCATCTGACCCTGCGCGGGCCGATGCCCGATGCCATCGTTCTCAATCCGACCGAGCTGCGCCCGGCAAACACGCAGACGGGCGAACGCATCCTCAACGGCCGGTTCGATCTCACTGGCGGACATCTGGAAGGTGTGGGCGACACTCTTTTCATACAACCAACACCGTCGCGCGCATTCGCAGAAGACCTTCACGGCTTTGGCTGGCTGCGTCATCTGGCAATCCTTTCAAATGACACCAAGACGGCTCTTGCTCAACAACATGCCCGCGCCTGGCTTGATGAATGCAGCCAATGGCATCCTGTAGGCTGGCAGCCACATGTCATTGCTCGCCGAATAATCTCCTGGTCGATCCATGGCGGCCTGCTGCTGGAAAATGCCGAACTTATTTACCGCTCCGACCTGTTGCGCTGCATGGCAGCACAAGCACGCCACCTGGCACGAACCGCACGCCGCGCGCCGGACGGACTTCCCCGGCTCACCGCAGCCATCGGTCTGACGCTGTCAGGCGTCACGCTCACCGAGGGGCGCACACGGCTCGCAAAAGGGCTTGTCCTGCTCACCCGCGAACTGGATCGGCAACTGCTGCCCGACGGCGGCCACATCAGCCGCAGCCCGCAAGTGCAGCTCGAACTTCTGACGGATCTTGTGTCGCTGCGCGACGCGCTGATGGCCCGCGATGTAGAAGTTCCCGCAAAGATGCTTGGCGCCATTGATCGCGCCATGCCGATGCTGCGGTTTTTCCGCCATGGCGATGGACGCCTGGCGCTCTTCAACGGGGCCGATGAAAGCGCCGGCGGCGCCGTCGACGCAGTGCTTGCCCGGGATGATGCCAATGGAAGGCCCTTTGGCTTCGCGCCGCACTCAGGCTTTCAACGCGCCGCAGCCGGCCGCACACTTGTGGTGGTGGACGCAGGCGCACCGCCCAAACCGGCCAGCGCCGCTCGAGCCCATGCGGGCTGTCTGAGTTTTGAGATGAGCGCCGGACGGCATCGGCTGATCGTCAATTGCGGGCCAAGCCACATGCACGCGCAAACACCGCAGGCGGATCAATGGTCTGATGCAGCGCGCGCTACAGCCGCCCATTCAACCGTCACCGTGGACGACACATCGTCCGCACACATCCTGCAGGCACGCTGGCTGCGCAACATACTGGGCGCCCGCCTTGTTCGTGGCCCCAAGCTGGTCGAAAGCCGCCGGACTGAAGAAGATCGCGGTGTGTGGCTGGAGATGCGCCATGACGGCTATGTCCAGCACTTTGGCCTGGAGCATGAACGGCGCATCTACCTGTCCGCTGACGGTGATGACTTCAGGGGCGAGGACACACTGTTCAGACTGCGGCCGCACAGCGCCAGCTGGTGGGACCCACTGCGCCTGTTCACCGGTGGGGAAAACGAAGAAGACTTTGCCGTCCGCTTCCATCTGCACCCGGATGTTCGGGTGTCCATGGCCCATGACGGTACGACCATTCTGGCACTACTGCCAAATGGCGACGGCTGGCAGTTCCGTGCCAGCGGCAATGCCGAAATGACCCTGGAAGAATCCATCTATATGGGCCAGCCAGGCCCGCCGCGCCGCACCCAGCAGATTGTCGTCAGCCACCATGTCTTCCGCGATGAGGCCCATGTGAAGTGGAGTTTCAGGCGGCTGACCACCAAAAATCTGGGGACAGCGGACGATGCCGCCGCAAAACCGGAGCAAACAGATGCCTTTGAGCCGGAAGAAACGGACCCGTCTGTGCCCCCCATTGGCGTGCCGGAGACAGCTACACCTTCCGAAGACGCATAGCGACCTTGCGCAATAATCCAGTCTGGAGAAGGACGCCCGGGCTTCATGCCGGTGCACAAACGTGCTATCGCGCCCGCTTCTCAAATGGCTTCCGTCCTTTCAAAGGCTCGCTTTCTCCATGACCGCACATCAGTCCCCGCTTCGCCCCGTCCGCCGGGCCCTTCTATCCGTCTCAGACAAGGCCGGGCTCATAGATTTTGGTAAGGCACTGGCGGAACGCGGGGTTCAGTTGGTGTCAACAGGCGGCACCGCCAGGGCACTGCGCGATGCGGGCCTTGATGTCGCTGATGTCTCAGACATCACGCAGTTTCCCGAGATGATGGATGGCCGGGTCAAGACATTGCATCCCGGCGTTCATGGCGGGCTGCTCTATGTGCGCGGCAACGAGACGCACGAAGAAGCAGCCAACAAGCACAACATCGTGCCCATCGACCTGCTGGCCGTGAACCTGTACCCATTTGAAGAGACCATCTCAAAAGGTGCCGACTACGACACCTCGATTGAAAACATCGATATTGGCGGACCGGCAATGATCCGTGCTGCCGCCAAGAACCACGACGGTGTGGCTGTGCTGGTGGATGCCGCAGACTATGACGCTGTGCTGGCGGACATGGATGCCCACGACAACCAGACCAGCTTCCAGTTGCGCCAACGCCTGGCCGCCAAGGCGTATGCCCGCACCGCCGCCTATGACGCCGCCATCTCCAACTGGTTTGCTGCCGAGATCGAAGACGACGCGCCAACCTACCGCGCTGTCGCCGGCACCTTGGCGCAGACGCTGCGCTACGGCGAAAACCCGCACCAGAACGCCGCCTTCTACACAACAGGCGACAACCGCCCCGGCGTCGCCACTGCCACCCAATTGCAGGGCAAGGAACTCTCCTACAACAATCTGAACGACACCGACGCCGCATTTGAGTGTGTCGCCGAGTTCGGCACAGAGCAGCCCGCTGTCGCAATCATCAAGCACGCCAACCCCTGCGGCGTGGCGCTTGGTGGGTCCCTCGCTGAAGCCTACGAGAAAGCCCTGCGCTGTGACCCGGTCTCAGCCTTTGGCGGCATCATTGCGCTCAACGGCACACTGGACGGCGCGACGGCTGAAAAGATCTCCGGCATCTTCACCGAAGTCATCATCGCCCCGGACGCAGATGACGCTGCTCGCGAAATCATCGCCAAGAAGAAAAATCTCCGTCTGCTGATTACTGGAGGACTACCGGACCCGGAGGCCAAGGGCTTCACCGCCAAGACGGTTGCAGGCGGCATGCTCGTGCAGTCACGCGATGCAGGCCGTGTGATGCCCGCCGACCTCAAGGTCGTCACCAAGCGCGCGCCGTCCGAGCAGGAAATGAGCGATCTGCTCTTCGCCTTCCGTGTTGCCAAGCACGTGAAATCGAACGCGATCATCTATGCCAAGGACAACGCCACCGTGGGCATTGGCGCCGGACAGATGAGCCGCGTTGATTCAAGCCGCATCGCCGCCCGCAAGTCAGAGGATGCCGCGAAGGAAGCCGGTCTGACACAAGCCCTCGCCAAAGTCTCTGTTGTTGCGTCTGACGCCTTCTTCCCTTTTGCGGACGGCCTGCTGAGTGCCGCGGAAGCCGGAGCCACTGCTGTCATCCAGCCCGGCGGCTCGATCCGCGACGATGAAGTGATTGCCGCAGCGGATGAAGCAGGCCTTGCCATGGTCCTGACCAGTATGCGTCACTTCCGCCACTAGTTGTTTGAGGAGCCGCACGCCATGCTTGTCACCACCACCAACTCTGTCGAAGGCCGCCGCATCGTCGAGTACAAGGGGCTTGTCGCGGGCGAAGCCGTAACCGGCGCCAATGTGGTGCGGGATATCTTTGCCGGGCTCCGCGATTTCTTCGGCGGGAGGTCCGGGGCTTACGAAAAAGTCTTCCGCTCCAGCCGCGAAGCCGCAATCGAAGACATGATGCACCAAGCCGACGCCGCAGGCGCGAATGCTGTCGTGGGCGTCGACATCGATTACGAGTCGGTCGGCTCAAAGGGCTCCATACTCATGGCGACAGCATGCGGCACGGCAGTTGTGCTCGAATAGCCACTAGGTATGAATGGCTTCAGATCGTTGTTCTTTGACAAAGAACATCATCACCAGACCGGCAACCAGAAACACCAGCACAATGGATAGGCCAAGCTGCTGATTGCCAGTCGCCTGGGTGACGATGCCGATGGTCAATGGTGCGAGAAAGGTCGTGGCCTTGCCGGCCAGGGCATAAAGCCCGAAGAACTCCGCCATCATCTCTCGGGGCGCAAGGCGCGCCAGCATTGTGCGGCTGGAAGCAAGCGCCGGGCCGACACCCACACCAAAGAGACAGGCGATGGCCAGGAACATGATTTCGCCGAGACTTGAGAACGGAGCCGCACCTTCGGCGCGCGGCTCGATGTCGATCACGAAGAACATCGTGTCGCGGTCCACGGACACCAGCGCAATGCTGGTGAGGATCACCAGAAAAAGCGCACTCACGATGGTTCGCTTGCTGCCAAAGCGGGCGTCAAGGACACCTCCCAGAAAGCCGCCGATGCCGGAAAACAGGGTCACGATGATGCCGAAGACGGCAAGCTCCAGCGCCCCCCAGCCGAACAAAGCACCGGCAACGATGCCGCCGAACATGAATACTGCGGCACAGCCATCGTAGTAGAGCATCCGCGCGATGAGATAGATGCCGATATTGCGGAAGTGTTTCAGGCGCCGGAATGTCTCTCCCAGCTGCTTCAGACCCTGCCGCGCCGCCTCGGCCCGGCGCAGGCCAGATTTCGGCTGGTCCGGTGTCAGCAGGAAAAGCGGCAACATGAAAACCAGAAACCAAAGACCCGCAAGCGGGCCAACAATGCGCTCGTCTTCAAACGCTGCCCGGTCCAGCCCGAGCAGCGGTGCGTCCGGAATGAAGGACGCCTCGAGATTGCCCGGCAGCTGGAACGCGAACAGCACCAGCACCAGCGCGAAAATGCCCGCGACCTGCGCAATGCCGAAGCCAACACCAGACAACAATGCCATGCGCCGCTCGGTCGCGATGTTTGGCAGCATGGCATTGGAAAAGGTGATGACGAATTCTGCCGAGATGGACGCCAGAATGACCATCGCCATGACCGGCACCAGCGCACCGCCCGGCTCGGCAATCCACAGGCCGGCACATGCTGCCGTCACGCCGATCAGAAAGAAGCCGATGAACGGTTTGCGTGGACCCGCCGCATCCGCCATGGCACCAAGAATGGGCGAGATCAACGCGATGGCAATGCCCGCAATGGCCTGGGTGTAGCCCCAGTAGGCCTGACCGTCAGCGGCGTCCCCCTGATAGAAGACGTTGGCGAAATAGTTGGCGAACAGGAAGATGGTGATGAGGGAGAAGTAGGGCTGGTTCGCCCACTCATACATCAGCCAGCCGACCTGCCCCGCCGTATGATTGTGCGGCTCCCCATCAGCCGGTGACCCGATGCCCGTTTCTTCCTCGCCGCGCGGCCAGCCTTCACTCATGCGTATGTGTCCCCTCTAGCCATGATCATCAGGCGCCCGCTCGGACCTTGTTTCCTGTACAAAGATCATGACCGCCATACCTGCGATCAGCAGGAGAAGGATCGACCCGAAGCCGGCGCGCTGGCTGTCAAACATCTCCGTTGAGATACCCACCAGAATGGGCGCAACGAAGGCCGTGGCCGTACCGGACAATGCATAGAGACCAAAGAATTCCGTCATCATCTGCGCGGGTGCGATACGTGCCAGCATAGTGCGGGAATTGGCATAGGCCGCGGTGATGAAAATAGCGATGATGATGACGACACACAGATAAAGGAGCTCCGGCAGGGTCTTGAAGAACGGCAGCGACCAGATCGGGCCGGTCACTTCATAGGGCTGAAAGAAAAGCTCTGTCGGCGTGATGGAAATAGCCAGCAGCAAACCAACGGTCGTGCCGCCAATGGACGTCATGATGGCAGCCTTGGACCCAAACGTATCGTCCAGCCAGCCGCCGATGAGGCCCCCAAGCACTGCGAACACCGACAGGATGATGCCGTAGACCAGCATGTCGAGCGGTCCCCAGCCAAAGACACCAGCTGCGTAAACGCCGCCAAAGATGAGAACGGCCGTCTTGCCGTCATTGTAGAGCATCCGAGCGCCCAGATAGGTCGCCACGTTGCGGTAATGCTTGAGCCGCATGACTGTCTGCACCACCCGCGCCACGCCTTTGCGCATGGCTTCTATTGCACCGATGGTATTTTTGGCAGCGTCTGGTGTGAACAGGAACAGCGGTAGCGAGAAGGCCGCGAGCCATAGTCCCGCAACCGGTCCTGAGATGCGGCTGTCCTGATGCAATGACTGATCGAGACCAAAAAGCGGGGTATCCGGAACAAATCCCCACGGGACGTTGCCCGGCAGCGTAAAGAACACCAGCATGAAGATGAGGATCAGCAGGCCGCCGAGATTGCCCAGCGCCAGACCGAGCCCAGACAAAAATCCAATGCGCGAATGCGGCGCTATGGAGGGCAGCATGGAGTTGTGGAACACCGCTGAAAATTCATAGGCAATGGTGATCGTGACAATGCAGATCGCCACGCCCCAGATCCCAATGCCGCCGTCACCGGGCAGTGCAAACCAAAGCGCAATCATGGCGGGCACCATGATCAGCGTGAACGCGATGATCCAGGGCTTGCGGGTACCGCCAAGATCAGCGATGGCCCCCAGGAACGGCGCGAGGATGGCAATGGCCGCGCCGGCAAAGCCGTTGATGTAGCCCCAGATGGCCTGACCCTGCACCGGGTCGCCCACAACGAAGTTGGAGAAATAGGGCGCAAACACATAGATCGTGATCAGCAGCACATAGGGATTGCGGGCCCATTCAAACACCGCCCAGGAAATCTGTCCGCGTCTGTCGGCGGGAACGCCCCCATCCGCTGACTGCGAATCGGGACCCGGCTCATCAACGCCAGCAGGCGTTGACGGCGTAATGGGAACTTCCGTGATGTCCTGTGACACGCGTGTGCCCTCCCCGGCGCAAATGGCCCGGATACGCCGGACACTGGTCGTGTTGTTGTGAAGTCAGTCCGAGATGGCTTCTTCGCGGCGCTCGGTCACTCCAAGCAACAGCATAAAGCCAATGACGAGAAAGACCACAATGACCGCGAGGCCGGCCCGTTGGCTGTTAAAGGCGCCCGTGGCCCAGGCAATTGCGAATGGGGCGAGGAAGGCGGTTGCTTTGCCTGACAGCGCATAGAGCCCAAAGAACTCCGTCATCATGCTGGGTGGGGCCATGCGGGCCATCAGGGTGCGGCTGGCAGCCTGGGCGGGCCCGCCGGAAATGCCGATGAGAATGCCAAAGACCAGATAGATCTGTTCACCGATGCTTGAGAAGGGCGCAGCGCCGGGTTGCGGAGGCTCGACAGGGATGGTGAAGAAGATGGTGTCAGCCCCGATGGAGGCCGACCCAACAGTGGCAACGATCAGCCCAAGGACAGAAATCTGGATCGTACGCTTGGACCCGATCTTGTCGTCCAGCCAGCCCCCAAGGAACGCACCGGCTGCCGCGAAGATCGACAGAATGATGCCGAACAGGCCCAGCGTCATGATTTCCCAACCGAAAATCCCTGCTGCATAGATGCCGCCGAAGGCAAAGATTGCCGACAGGCCGTCGAAATAGAGCATTCGCGACAGCAGGTAGAGCGCAATGTTGCGGTAGCGGCCCAGATGGCTGAGCGTCCGGCGGAGCTGTTTCAGACCCTTTGAAATTGCCATTACCGGACGCACACCTGTCGCCGGCGCATCCGGCGTGAACAAAAAGAGCGGGATCACAAACAGGGCAAACCAGATGGCCGTCATCGGGCCGGCAAACCGGTCCGCTTCCGACATCGCCGGATCAAGACCGAACAAGGGCGGCGCGCCAAGCATCGTCAGACCTGTCTCCCGATCCGCAGCCAGAAAGAACAGCATCAGGATCAGCGCCAGCAAACCGCCCACATAGCCGATGCCCCAGCCCGCGCCGGACAACGTACCCATACGCGCGGAAGACACCAGCGACGGCAGCATGGCGTTGTTGAAAACCACGGCGAATTCCATGGCAACCGCGGCAGCAGCCGCCGCCACCATGATGGGCAGTGGATTGATGGCCCCTTCGCCTGGCAGCGCAAACCACAGACAGGCAACCGCCGCACAAAAAGCGAGGGTACAGACAAACAGCCACGGCTTGCGCCGCCCGGTCTGGTCCGCGATGGACCCTAGGACGGGCGACATGAGTGCAATGATGAGGCCCGCATAGCCCAGCGTTTCGCCCCACAGGATCTGCCCCTGCGTGGGGTCGCCCACATAGGTGGCCGCGAAGTAGGGCGCGAAGATGAAGGTGGTGATGAGGGTGTAATAGGGTTGGTTGGCCCAGTCGAACATGGCCCAGGAAAACTGGCCGCCGCGTGACGCCACCGGCCCGCCAATCGCATTTGTGGCCTGGCCTGTATCGACTTGTGCGTGAGCACTCATGATTTTCCCCTCAACCCGCAGGGAACTCTATCAGCCGTGTGTGACGGATACACCCTGTTACGGATTTGCCGTTTGATGCATGGCCTCCACCAGCACGCCGAGGGAGCGTAACGCCTGCGCCTTCCAGTCGCTCATGTCCACCAGACGCGACACATCATGCTGACGCAGGCTCACATAGCCATGCAGAACAGCCCATGTCTGGACGGCGGCATCCTGCTTTTCCCTGCGCGATGCCGTGTCCGGCAACAGCGCTGCAACATGCCGGGCCATGGTGGTGAAAGCAGTAGCACCCACCATCTCCGCTTCAAGAGACGGCACGAAGCTCGCATCACGCTCCCCAAAGATCAGCCGATAGTGAGCCGCGTGAGCCTCCGCCATGTCCAGATACTGCTTCGATGCCTGCATGATGGTGTCCAGCGCCGACAACGACCGGTCAGCCACCGTCATGCTCTCGATGACAAGTTCGAAGCCTTCGATGTACAGCGCATCCAGAATACCCTGCTTGCCCTGAAAGTGGCTGTAAATGCCAATGGTCGATATCCCTGCCTTGGCAGCGATGGCGCGAACACTGAGCGACTTGACGCCACCTTCAAGGAACAGATCGGAGGCAGCCGCCAGAATTCTGGCTTTCGCCTCTTTAGAATTCTGAGGCGCTGATTCTTGGCTTGAGGCCTCAGTTTTTGGAGCTTTCTTGGGGGTCATTGAATGACAGTTCTCAAATATTTCGCACCTGCGCTTGACAAGCCATAACGCTGTTATTAGTTATCTCGCCAGAACATAACACCGTTATATCAAAGGTCAAACGAAAACCCATTCCGCCCATAGGGCCGTCCCGGCCGTGGGAACGCGGGTCAACCAAGAGGACGTGACATCATGACTGAGGTACTGGAGACGGATTATCTGATCGTTGGTGCAGGCGCCATGGGTATGGCCTTTGTGGATACGCTGGTCAGCGAAACCGACGCGCGCATTCTGATCGTCGACGGTCATGCAAGCCCCGGTGGGCATTGGAACGATGCCTACCCCTTCGTGACCCTGCATCAGCCCGCCGCCTTCTACGGCGTCGCGTCCCGCGAACTGTCGACGGGCCGCAAGGACGAGGCTGGTCTCAACAAGGGGATGGGCGACCTGTCATCCGGGGCTGACATTAAGTCCTACTATGAGCAGGTCATGCGTCACACTTTCCTGCCGACAGGTCGGGTGCAGTACTTCCCCATGTGTCACTTCACCGGAATGGAAAACGGGACCGGTCATTTCCGGTCAATCGTCGGCGGACAACACTATGAAGTGAAGGTCGCAAAGAAACTGGTCGACGCCGCCTTCCTCACAAACTCTGTGCCCTCCACCCACACGCCGAACTTTACCATCGGCGACGACGTCACCTTCATCGCCTTGAACGATCTGCCGAAGATCAGTGAGACGCCGGACGGCTATGTGGTCATTGGCGGCGGCAAGACCGGCATAGATGCCTGCCTGTGGTTGCTGGAAACCGGTGTCGATCCGGACAACATCTGCTGGATCAAGTCCCGCGATGCCTGGCTGCTTGATCGCGCCAATACCCAGCCGACTCCGGAATTCTTTGAAGCCACCGTCGGTACCCAGGCCGCGTACATGGAAGGCATCGCAGCCTCTGACTCAGTCGATGACATGTTCGACCACCTGGAGGCCTGCGGATACTTTGTCCGTTTTGACCCTCAGGTGCGCCCGACCATGTTCCACGGCGCCACGATCAGCCCGCTGGAACTTCAGGAGTTACGCCGCATCAAGAATGTGGTCCGCATGGGTCATGTACAGAGCGTTACGAACAACGAGATCGTTCTTGATCAGGGCACAGTCCCCACAACACCTGGCACAGTGCATGTGGATTGTTCCGCAACGGCCGTCACCAACAAGGACTCACGCCCTGTCTTCGATGGCGATGTGATCACACCGCAATTCATCCGCTCATACCAGCCGACTTTCAGCGCATCACTGATTGCCCATGTGGAAGCCACCTATGGTGATGGTGACGAAGCGAAGAAGAACCAGCTATGCGGCGTCGTCCCCCTGCCCGAGGGAGGGATCGATTTCGCGCGCTTCACCTTCGCCTCGATGATGAACCAGTATGCCTGGTCCCAGGAACCCGGTCTGGACCAGTGGCTACAGGCGAACCGCCTTGACGGGTTTTCCAGCATGATCAAAAGCGTTTCGCCCGACGATGAAAAGCGCATGGCAATTCTCAAACGCGTGAGTGCCGCCGCAGTTCCCGCCGTCACCAAGCTTGGTGAGTTTCTCAGCGAAACCGAGAAAGAAACCGCCGCCTAGCTCGCTGCCGGTAGCCTAGAAGGCGGCCTTGGACGCGCGTGCCGCAGCGTCAATGGCGGGATTCCGGTCGATTTAGGCGCTTGCGCTCGCATTTGGCGGCGCAGGCGGGTAGATTTGCCAGTAATCCCGTGCATGTGCTGCGCGACACAAGAACAGCGTATCTACAAAGAGGCCGTCCCATGAGCTCCCAACAGCCATCTGATCTGCATCCTGATCTGCGCAATGACTGGACCCGTGACGAGGTCACCGGCCTCTTCGCCATGCCGTTCAATGATCTGCTGTTTGCAGCCCAGACGGCCCATCGCCGCTATTTCGATCCCAACGAAGTGCAGCAGTCCGAGCTCCTCTCCATCAAGACAGGCGGCTGCCCGGAAGACTGCGGCTACTGCTCCCAGTCCGCCAAGTTTGAAACCGGCCTCAAGGCGTCCAAGCTGATGGAAGTCGAAAAGGTGCTGGTGGAAGCCCGCAAGGCCAAGGAGCGCGGCGCGACCCGGTATTGCATGGGTGCGGCCTGGCGCTCGCCCAAGGACCGCGACCTGGATGCCGTGTGCGCGATGGTCGAAGGCGTCAAGGACATGGGCATGGAAGCCTGTGTGACCCTTGGCATGCTCGACGCCATGCAGGCCAAGCGCCTGCGTGATGCGGGCCTCGACTACTACAACCATAACATCGACACCGGCCGCGAGTACTACACGGACATCATCACCACGCGGACCTTTGATGATCGCATCGATACCCTGGCCCATGTGCGCGACGCCGGCATCCATGTATGCTCCGGCGGCATCATCGGCATGGGTGAAGAACAAAAAGACCGTGCCGACATGCTGATGGAACTGGCAAACCTGCCGCAGCACCCAGAAAGCGTGCCGATCAACTCTCTTATGAAAGTCGGCGGCACACCGCTAGGCGAAGTCGACGACCTCGACCCATTGGAATTCGTCCGCACCATCGCTGTCGCCAAGATCATGATGCCTGCCTCCATGGTACGGCTATCAGCCGGCCGCGAGCATATGTCTGATGAACTGCAGGCGCTGTGCTTCCTCGCGGGCGCCAACTCGATCTTCGTTGGCGAAAAACTGCTCACCACGGACAATCCCGGCGAAGACCACGACAAGGCCCTGCTGGCACGCCTCGGCATGAAGCCCATGGCAGCCCACACCGCAGCACCGGAAGTAAAGCCGGAACACATCGCGCCGTCCCACGCCGCGGAGTAGGTTCAAAAGGCACAGATGGTCGCCTATTTTCAGACGGACTATAACGCCTTCCGCGATCAGTTCCGTGAACTAGCCACCCAGCGCGGCTTTGCCCTCGAGGCCCACACGCTGAAAGCCACAGGCCCGGGTGATCGCGACCTCACGATCGACACGGCTTATCTGGGCCCCGCCATCACCGAGACGTTAGGCCCTGCCCGTGTCTTCGCCGTCAGCTGTGGCACTCATGGCACCGAGGGTCCGTCCGGGTCCGCCGTGCAGGCACAGTTTCTCAACGACATGCTGGACGACCTCACCCTCCCGGGCGACGGAGCGATCCTGCTCGTGCACGCGCACAACCCATACGGCTTCGCCTGGGTGCGACGGCAGAACGAAGACAATGTAGACATCAACCGCAATTTTCTCGAACCCGACGACCCTCGCCCGACATCACAGAACTATCGCGACGTCTACGATATCCTGAACCCGGCTGATCTGAGCGACGAAGCAACGGCGGAGTTTGTCGAAAAAGCCTGGGCGCTGGTGGACAAACACGGCATGGCATGGGTGCAGCAGGCATTCACCGAAGGTCAGTACGACTATCCGCGTGGACTCTATTACGGCGGCAACGAGCGCGTTGAATCGAACCGCCAGCTCTCAAAGATCTATGGCGATGTCCTGCACCATGCCAAGGAGGCTGTGCTGATTGACATGCACACCGGCGCTGGGGACTACGCAACCTACGAGGCCCTGTCCCGCCATGAAGTCGGCGCGCCAGGCTATCAGTGGTTGTGTGAGGCGCTGGGCGCGGAGAATGTGAAGTATCCCGCCGGCGAAGACAGCGTGATGACACCCACCCAGGGCAATGTGACGGCAGGCATCTGTAAGGAAAATCCGCATGCGGACATTCGGGCGTTCTCCTGCGAGATCGGCACCTTCGAAGGCGCCCGCATGATCCTCGCCGAACGCGCGGAAGGCTGGCTGTGGGCACATGGCGACCGCGACAGTGAGCAGGGCAATGCCATTGTCGCGGAAGTCGGCGAATGCTCAAACCCTGCGGATTCGGAATGGCGCGAGAAGGTGCTGGACATAGGCGACGAGGTCATCACCGCCTGCTGGACGAAACTGTTTTCCTGAGATGGTTTGATACAAAGACATAGCCGGCGCACAGCACGACCGCGATTTCCAGAGCAAACGTCCAATGCCAGATGAAGTTCAGATACCAGGGGTCATACAGTGCCGGCACGTGTATCAATGTTAGGGTCATGTCACTGAAGGGGTACATCCAGAATATCGACCCGACGATGGTATCGAGACACAAGTGGAGAAAAACTCCGAGAAGCAGCGGCACCACGTAGAGGTGATACCGCGAGCCGACCAGACGCAAAATGCTCCAGATGATGACGCCCAACACGACCCAGAAGGCCGGAACATGGGTCCAGTAATGGTGATGAACCACAGCCCGATCACCTAAGGTGTAGAAGTACAGGAGGTCCACGTCAGGAAGGATACTGCCCACCATGGCCGCAGCCTGAGCCAGGCGATCCGCGAAGACACGTGAAAAAACATAGCCCGCGGGCAAGTGTCCGATAAACACCCGTTCTTCCTCCTGCATATGAAACCTGGCGCAGACCATGCTTCGGCTTCATGGCGGAAGTTTGCCTGTTATGGCTTATCTCGTTGCCGGACTGCTGATTCAGCAGTCGGCGCATCTACCGCATCATCCACCGCCTTCTGCCAGCCGGAGCGCTTGAGTGCTCGGCGGACCCACCAGGCGAAGACGATCCACAGAACGATGATGGCGGCCATCAAGGCGAGATCCATCGGGTCGCGGCTGGCGAGAAAGTCGCCCAAGCTTGCGCCCACATAGGCGACGACCGCCACTTTAGGGATGGTGCCAAGACCGGTACCGATGAGGAACTTGCCGAAGTTCACATGGCTGGCCCCAAACGCCATGTTGAGAATGACAAAGGGCATGGTGGGCACGACGCGGCTGATGCCGGTGGCCAGGATACCATGACGTCCCAGCGCCTCACTGATGGAATTGACCCGCACACCGGCAAAGCGACGCAGGGCCTGCGCGCCGGAAAAATGCCCGGCCCAGTAAAAGACAGACGAACTCACCATGGTCGCGCCCCAGGCATAAAGAAAGCCGAGCCACGGCCCGAACACCACGATGGCGGCCGCCTGCAGCAGGAATTGCGGCGCGCCCAATGCGCCCAGACCGACATAGATGAGCACCACCGCAAGCGGCGCGAGGATAGGATCGTCTACGGCGGCGATCATCGATGCGACATCGCCTTCCCCCTCAAGCGCAAGCCACGCGCTGCCGAACAGGATGAGGGTGAGTGCCGTGCCGAAGGCAAAGAACGCCAGGCCAATGACCATGACCGCCCGGCTGTCGAGCGCTCTCAACCGCGCCTTGATGCGTTCAGCTAGTGGCATGGTCTGCCCGAACTCCGGTTAGTCCGCCTGAAGACTGTCGTGGACGGTCTCAGGCCGCGAGATACGCCGCTGCAACCACATGACGCCTGCAATATCAAAGATGCTGACAAACAGCCGGTCGAGCGTGCCGTATTTTGACGTCCCATGCTCGCGGAACCGGTGCTGCACATCATGATTGATGACACGATACCCATGCCGCTGCATGAGAGCGGGCAGGAACCGATGCATGTGATTGAAGTAGGGCAGCTCCAAAAATGCGTCGCGCGGGAATAGTTTGAGCCCGCAGCCCGTGTCCGGCGTGTCATCCTTGAGAAGCCGCGCACGGATGCGATTGGCCCAGCGCGATGACACCCGCTTGATCCACACGTCACGGCGCTTCATACGGCGGCCAGCGACCATGAGATCGTCTGCACCCTCAAGCTTGGCCCACATGCCGGGAATATCCGCGGGCACGTTCTGGCCATCGCCATCCAGCGTCACGATCATCCGCCCCCGCGCATACCGCACGCCGGTGGCCACAGCGCGGCTTTGGCCACAGCTGTTGGAATGGGTGATGATCCGCAGGGCCGGGAAGGTTGCCTGTGTCTCGACCAGTTTTTGCGGCGTCGTGTCGTCGGAGCCATCATTCACATAAATGATCTCATATGAGGCACCGGTTTCACGCAGCGCAGCATCGATTTCAGTCACAAGCGGCAGGATGTTATCCGCCTCGTTCTTGACCGGCACAACGGCCGAAATTGCGAGGCTTGCAGGCGTGTCAGCCACAGGCATGGGCTCCCAGGAAGGCATTGGATATCGCGACAGCGCCTCTTAGCACATTAGCGGCTCAAAGCACGCTTTTTGCGTCCGAAGAGGTAAATGGCCGTTGGAAAGCCGCACATTTGGCTCAGGTCGGAATGAAGATGAAATTGAACACATAGTCCGCCTTGCCCGCGGCAGACCGATGATGGGCCTGCGGATCAAAGTGCTTGAGAGATGTCAGTTGGCCGCGGCGCATGAAAAAACCCTGAAAGCCCATCTCCGCAATCTCACCCAGCATGCCTTCAATCGGTTCGCCGGTGTGGGCCTCTTCCAACTCTATGAGCAGGTTCGGCCGCTCGCGCTTTAGCGTCTCTCGGGCCCCTGCAATCACCGGTGCCTCGAAACCCTCAACGTCGATCTTGATGAAGCCAATGTCCCGCAACTCATAGCTATCGAGCGTCCGGGTCTGCACGGTGACCTCACCATGGGGGATCTCGGCCTTGCGCGTGGAAAGCGAGCCACCCTGATTGGAGTAGCCCTTGCGACGCTGCGGGATGAACAGGCCCGCATCACCCTGACTGTCGGACAGACCGACCGCATAGCTTGTGGCATTGGCCGGCAGCACGCGGTTCAGGATACCCAGCATCTTGGGATTGGGCTCAAAGGCATGGACATGCTTTGAGCTGCGCGCCATCCACCACGTGTAAACACCGCGATTGGCCCCGATATCAATCGCGTCCTTATCGGCAGCACACAGAAACGGAACCAAGCCGAACTCAGGTTCGCCCTTGCGCAGTTCGCGATTGACCCGGCGGCGGATGTCCAGTGACGGTGGCACCAATGCCAGTTTGATGCGCTCTGTCAGATCTGTGGGCGGTGTCCACTCTGCCTGCTCTTTTGTTGTCATGCCTGCTGCACCTCTTCAAGACCCGCAGCAACGATGGCCGCGCCCGCGCACATGCATGCGAATACAGCAATCACCACCCATGTGCCAGCCAGCGACGCAACAGCCCCAAAGCCCGCCGCCAGCAAAAGCAGGGCCCCAACGACCGTGTTGGAGAGCGCCGTATAGGCCGCGCGCGTACTCTCCGACCCCATATCAGCAATATGCGTCGACCGGCCCAGCCGCACACCTTTGTAAGCTATCATCAGTACAAAGAGCACACTGGCCATCGCATAGGCCATTGCCCATGTGGGCACCAGAAACGTGACGCTTAGCGCAAGCAGCAAGGCGACAGACCCAAGCAGACCCGAATAGATCAGCACCCGTCGCGAGGAGCGGTCCGAGAACCGGCCCCAGAAATAGGAACTCAGGACCGCTGCGAGACCTGAAGCCACAATAAAAGCGCCAAGCTGCGACAAGTCCGTGCCGCTGCGCTGAGCAACAAGCGTCACAAGATAGGGCGGCGCCAGGCCCGTGGCGATGAGCAGGCCGCGTGTGGCAATGAAGCGCTGCAACTGCCGGTCTTCACGCAATAGGGATAGCTGCGCCAATGCCGTCGCGATGGCATTGCCCCCACCCTCGGTTGCCCCCGGCTCTTCTTGCAGGCTTGTGAACACGGCCGCTGCCACAATCCAGCAACCGCCGGCGATAAAGAGAGCCGCCGACACGACCTCGACGGACCGCGCAAGCACGCCGACTGACAGCGCCAGTCCAAAGGCCAGCACAACAAAGGCCGCGATGCTGTCCGCCGTTCCGGTCGTAGTCCCGCGCTTGGACTTGGAGACCGTCTTGCCAAGCACATCCTTGTAGGCCACGGACGCTACCGAGCGCGAAAGAGCGAAAACCGCAAGCAGACCAACAATTATCCAGCCGACCGCAGGACCATCGAAGATGAGGACAACCGCACCCATGGCGGCGACGCAGATGCCCTGAACAAGGCTTGATAGGGCCCACGCCCACTTGCGCACAGGCAGGGCACGAATGGCCCCGGCCGCAAACAACTGGGGCACCAGCGCCCCGGCCTCCCGCAGCGGAACCAACATGCCGATCAGAAAGGCCGGGGCACCAAGGGCATTGAGCACCCAGGCCAGTATGAGCTTGGGATCAGACAGACCATCTCCAGCCTTGGTCGCAGCCAGGCTGATCAGATGAGCGGACACGTTTTCCGGCTGCGCGTTACACGCACTTTCCGGAATGTCTCGGCACACGCGGCCTTCATCGTCAGCGAACAACGCATCGTAGGCGGCATCCTGCAATGCCACGCCTAGTCTCCATCCATCGGAGCAACATCCACAGAAACATCAACCGTGTGGGTGCCCCCGCCCGTAATGACCCCGGAAATGGGACTAACATCTCCATAGTCACGGCCCCAGGCGCTGGTGATGTGCTCTGTGGAGACCACAAGATTGTTGGTCGGGTCGAGATCAACCCATCCATGGCCGGGACAATAGACAGAAACCCAGGCATGACTGGCATCGGCCCCAACCAAACGCGCCTGGCCTTCCGGCGGACGGGTCAGCAGATATCCGCTCACATACCGCACCGGCAGTCCGAGCGCCCGCATGCAGGCAATCTGCACATGGGCAAGGTCCTGACACACACCCGCCTTGAGATCGAAAGCTTCGTCAACGGGCGTCGTGACATCGGTGACCGTCGGGTCATACCGGAACTCATCATGAATGCGCCAAGTGAGATCCATGGCTGCAGCCAGCACCGGTCGTCCGGGAACAAAAGACATCAGCGCATAGCCCGCCAGGTCGCGGCTCCACATTGTCAGAGGGCTATCAAAGCAGTATTGCACCGCATCACGCGACGGATCCGCCGGGTCCGCACTGATGAAGTCGTGCACCTGCTCCCACGGCATGGTGACTTCCGGATCAAGCAGGGGTGGTGGCATCACCTCCACCTCACTGACCGCCAGCACCGTAAGCAGCGTGTGATCATCCTGAAGGGTGAGATAGCTCACAGGGTTACCGAAAAAGTCGGCGTCCGCACGACGGCTCGACGGTTCAGGCGCTGCACTCAAGGCATAGGAGAGGCATTTTTGGGTTGGTGTTTCCCGCGGCTCCAGATGCACCACGTGCTGCGACAGCGTCACCGTCTGGCTATAGCGATAGGTGGTGCTGTGCGATATTCGAAAGCGTTGGACCGGCATGAGCTGTCTTTGCTCCTAATGCCGCGGCGCAAAGGAAATACGCTGCGACTCCGCATGGGCAAAGTAGATACGGCTGATCGTATTTGAAAGGTCTGAAAGCCCGTCATTGAGCCGCGCCAGCATAGCGTCGAGTTCGTCAAGACGACCGCCATTGGAGCGGTCGCACAGGGCATCCAGCTCCACCATGCGAATGTCAGCCTCCAGCGCTGCAATGCTGAGCTCATCTTCTGTGGGGTCAACATTGCGTCCCGGGCGAGGGATACGACCAACCGCCTGCGACAGCGCAACAACCTGAAACGCCACCGACCGGGGGTTCGTCTCATCCAGCACCACGAGGTCAAGCATGGGCGCCAGCTGCGGCGCTGCCACATAGCGCGTCCGATAGGTCATGAAGCTGTCTGCGAGTTCCAGAATGAGCGCAAGCGAACCATTGGCCTCCGCATCGCCGTCGATGACCAGTGTACGCAAAACCGAGATGAGGTTCTGCGCACGTTCAATGCGCTTGCCCATCTCAACAAACAGCCAGCCAGCACCGCGTGTGGTGTTCTCAGCCTGCTGGCCAGCCAGAGCTGCCGTGATGGTCAGGTTCTCCTGTACCATCGCGAGTGTTGGCGACGTCTCAAACGTACTGGCGCCGGAAAGCGGCGCGAGTGCCGGTGCGAATTCGGTAATGTTGCGGAGTGAATCCATCGAAAGACGGTCACGCACCAAATAGGCCGTACGCTGAACATTATCAATCGCACTCGGAATACTGTTAAGATGCGACGGGTCCGTCAGCAGCAGATTGAGTCTGGCAAGCAGCACGTCAACGGGGCCATGAAGACCGTCTGGCTCAGTTGCATCGTCAGCGCGTGCATGTAGGAGAAGCGCCAAGCGGGACAGGGCGGCCCCGCCACCTGGATACGCTTCAGGTTCGGCCAGGCGCATGACGCAGGCACGGACAAGCCGCAAAGTGGCATCGGTCCGCTCAATGTATCTGCCAAGCCAAAACAGGTTGTCCGCCGCCCGGCTGGGCAGGTCGCCGGTTGTGCTGCGCGTTTGAGACGCCCTCTCGGCCGGCTTCATCATCGAAAAGTCATCCGGCGGCCCGTCGCCGATAACCCATACATCCTTGGAACCATCGCCAGACTGCATGGACAACGCGCGCGGTTCAGTGTCAGCGGAAAACCGCGCCATCCCGCCGGGCATGACAATGTAGTCATCCCCTACGGACGCTACATAGCAGCGCAAAGACACCGGACGTGCGGCCAGCGCGCTGCCATCAAGAATGGGTGTGGACGACAGGGTCACCATTTCCTGCGCGACAAAATCCCCGCCGCGAAGACGCATGCTCCGGATCAACTGCTCACGCGCCGTTGGTCCGATGTCGCTACCTGCGGTGCCATGGACCGCCGGGGCCATGACCCGGTGACGGCTTGCGGCCTCAGTGATGGCCAGGCTATCAAGATTTGCGATGACATGATCGCGCGCCTTTGGATCACCACACCACCAGGTTGCGATATCGGGCAGCAGAAGATCACCGTCGTCATAGTGTTTTGCAATGGCGGGCATGTAGGCGTGCAGTGCCTGCGTTTCGAGAATGCCGGTCCCCAGGGCGTTGGCCACAACCACATTGCCGGCCCGCACCGCCCGGACAAGCCCGGCGACGCCAAGCTCTGATTCAGTGCGCAGCTCCAAGGGATCACAGAACTCGGAGTCGACACGGCGCAGCACAAGGTCGACCCGTTTCAGGCCATCCAACGTCTTGAGATACAGCACGTCGTCGCGGACCGTCAGGTCGCCCCCTTCCGCCAGCGTCAGCCCCAAATAGCGCGCCAGATAGACATGCTCGAAATAGGTTTCGTTGTAAGGCCCCGGCGTCAGAAGCACCGCGCGGGCTGAGTCACGGGGCACCAGGTCCAGGAGGCTGTCGCGCCAGCGCGCAAAGAAGGTCGCAAGCCGCCGCACATGCGCGTGTTCGAATATGTCCGGTAGTGCGCGGGTCATGATCGTGCGGTTTTCGACCGCGTAGCCCGCTCCTGACGGCGCCTGTGTGCGATCTGACAGCACCCACCACCGCCCGTCAGGACCGCGCGCCAGATCGGCAGCGTAAAAATGCACGAAAACATCTTTCGGTGTTTTTGCCCCCATCAACGGGCGCAGAAAATGGGGATTTCCCAGCATCAGGCTCGACGGCAGAACGCCATTCTTGATGAGCGATTGGTCAGCATACGTATCAGCTGCAATGGCATTCAGCAGACGGACCCGCTGCTTCAAGCCGGCTTCAATGCCCTGCCATTCCTCGCCGCTGAGCACGAGAGGAACAAAATCCAGTCCCCAGGGGCGGCGCAAGCCTTCCGGATCGCCATAAATATTGTAGGTAATGCCATTTTCACGGATCAGGCGGCGCGCGGTATCCCAGCGGCGTGCCCGGGTCTGCGCCCCAAGGCCAGCCAGGCCGTCGATTACGGATGTCCAATGGCCACGCATCGTGCCGCCACCATCCATCAACTCATCGACGGTGCCGCCGATCGGACGGTAAGTTGACAGCAGTGCCTCCAGCGCACCAGCACTCTGCGTGTCATTTTTGTTTTTGAGTGCCACCACGCAAAAGTCCCGTGTTCGCCCGAAGGCTGAGCGTCCGCCGGCAAGGGGCGCCGGCAAGCGGCCATCTTAGATCACAGATCGCTGGATCACAGAAGGTGTTGATCAGGCCACATCCGCAAAGAAGCTTAACGCGAACTCATCACTCACGCTGATCAGTTCATCCTGAATATCGTCAAGAAACTCATGCAGGCCGCGCTCGAACACCGGATCGACGGTGCCGTTCTTGAGCGTTGCAAGCAAAGCGCGCAGCCCGCGCCGGGCTCCCTTGCTGGGCGTCACTTTGTAAACATTTTCAAGGGTGTCGAGCACATCCAGCAGCCGGTCCAGGCAGGCCCGCACCGACCGGGCGAACCGGTCATCAAACAGCATGAATGAGGCCACCAGCTGCGGAGACATCTCACGCGGATGGAAACGTCGGAAGGCGTGGTAGCCCGCGGCAGAGCGCAGCAGCGCATTCCACTGGCTGACATCAAGCCGCGAGCCCACATCTTCCACGCTGGGCAGCAGCAAATGATACTTCACGTCCAGCAGCCGTGTTGTCTGGTCTGCGCGCTCGAGAGCCCGACCGGCCTCATACACCAACCACGCTTCATCACGCACGAACGTGCCTTCGGTGATGCCCGTATGGGTCTGGCACCCTTCCTTGACCTGGGCGCAGAAGGTTGAGAGTTTCTCCTCCGTTACATCGGTGCGGCGCTTGCGCGAAATCTGATTGTGAAACGTATTGATATGCGTCCACATCTCGGTGGATATGAGCGGCCGCAGTGCGCGCGCATTTTCCCGCACCGACTTCAATTGCGAGACGATGGAATTCGGATTGTCCGTATCCAGAGTATAAAACTGAATGACGTTATCGGTGGTTGGTGAGCCGCGCAGCTCTTTGAAGAGTTCTTCGTCCGAAAAAATTTCAATCACTGCCGCCCAGTTCTGTTCTCCAAGGGCGTTGCGCGAAAAGGTCTCGTTGACATCCAGCAGGCGCGCCAGATTCTCCGCCCGCTCTATATAGCGCGCCATCCAATAGATGTTCTCAGCATGTCGTGAGAGGAGTGCTGTCATGACTCTATTCCAGCACCCACGTGTCTTTGGATCCACCGCCCTGGGACGAGTTCACCACCAGTGACCCCTTCTTAAGGGCTACCCGCGTCAAGCCACCCGGCAGCACCCAGGTGTCTTCGCCAGTCACAGCAAAGGGGCGCAGATCCACATGGCGTGGTTCAACACCGCGGCTCATAAGGGTCGGTGTGACCGAAAGACTGATCATCGGCTGCGAGATGAAGTTGGCGGGGTTTTTCTGTATGGCTTTGCGCGTCTTATCCAGCTCGCGTTTGGACGCGCGTGGTCCGATCACCACCCCATACCCTCCGGACCCCCCCACCGGCTTGACCACAAGGTCTTCCAGATTATCCAGCGTGTAGGCAAGCCCTTCAGGTTCACCACAGATATACGTATCCACATTGCGCAGGACGGGCTTTTCACCAAGATAATATTCAATGAGGCGCGGCATATAGGCATAGACCGCCTTGTCATCAGCAACGCCCGTCCCCTCTTCATTGGCGTGGGTGACTTTGCCCTTGAGTTTACAGCTCTTGATCCCACTGACGCCATGCGCGCTGTCCGGGTTGATCACATCAGG
>ERZ1740067.641-NODE-641-length-27119-cov-6.053909_pt1 | contig 27119 bp, 18 predicted proteins | sample MGYA00581736_ERZ1740067 | MGnify/ENA primary metagenome ERZ1740067 (study PRJEB43018, sample SAMN04849236) | marine metagenome | isolation source: floating plastic debris | place: Pacific Ocean | collected 2008-08-27 | study: EMG produced TPA metagenomics assembly... | reverse complement strand
CCCAGCACCCTTTGCGAGCTTTGGAATGCGGAGTGGCTTAAGGGGCAAGGGGAAGAGAATAACATCAATGGCGACTTTCCCCTTAGTCCCGCGTCAGGCTCTGCTTGGGTGCCATGGCGTCCAACTGTATGGCGCATCGCTGCCAGGTCTTGGGCTCCCTACATCCTAATACGTTTTATAGGGCCTTATTTCATTGTCAATAGTATTTGGGGGCACGGTGCAAGCACAGCTTTAATCATCAATTTAATTCTGGCTGAAGTTCTGACCAATGTCCACGGATTCGTGACCATCGTTCCCAATCATGCAGGCGAAGACTTGTACCGTTTTACCGGTAAACCCAAAAGTTAAGGAGAATTTTACGTTAGGCAAATTCTCGGCAGCTGTAATTATCAAACAGGATCGTGGTGGGGTGATTTCTTGCAGGGCTGGCTTAACTACCAAATAGAGCATCATATTTGGCCCGACATGCCCCTCAGTCAGTACCAGTGGGTCCAGCCAAAAGTTAAACAGCTATGTGCTAGTTATGAGATCCCTTATATCCAAGAGCCTATCTGGCAAAGATGTTGGTCAATGGTTCGATTGGCGATTGGCGATGCATCAATGCTATCTAGCAATAACTTTCAAGGTGTCTCAACATAATAGATGAGCGATTCTCGGTGTGTAAGTCCCGACTGACAGTAATCTTTTTCAGATTATTTATGCCGTGCTACATAGCAGCTCTCCTCCGTATTATCTCCCGCATTATTTGCCGCATTCAATGCAGTAAGATTGAAGTTATTTTTCCTCCGAACATAGAGAGTTTTTCTGATTTTGGCAACTAGGTCTCCATTTTAGTTCAGGACTTGAATATCGAACTTGGGAAAGTAAGCCTCTCCAGAGCTAGTACGATGTAAAATTTCTTCTAGCTCATCTTCTTGTATAGAAATTGTGCTTTTAACCGTGCCTTTACCCGGACTCACAAACTCCACCTGAGTAGCCTTATCCCAAACAACATAATCCTCACCCAAAAGCTGCATGAGCATAAGCATCAAATGAGGATCTACCATGGAATACAAGCTTCCTCCAAAGTGAGTTCCCACTGCGTTCCGATTGTAACAGTGCAGTTTCATGGAAACTCTAATCTCTTTCCAATCAGGGCTGATGTAACGGATTCTCACGCCAGCACCAAGATACGGGCCGTAAAAATTTAAAAGCAGCCTTGAAGTTCGGGGACTCAGTTTAAGCATGACTCAAAACATACCACTTGGAGCGCTTGGGTAAAGGCAATAGTTTTCGCACACATCCCGCAGATTAAGTTTCTATTTTAAATGTTTTCCTTTTCAGCTCAAAGGCTTTGGCCATGCTCATTCAAAACACATGCCCGGGATTTTATATTTTCTTGGATGCTCCCAGAAAAATAGCTACTTGGATACCGGGTTCACGCGGATTCCATGTTAGATACAGTCATTGAATTGTACATTTCCTGAGTATATAAAATACTAGACTGTAGTGTAAAGCTAAGAGATTGCGTTAACTCAAAGAAGTGTTTTTCATCTTTGTGATCAAACGACGGTTTTCCTACTTTATTCAAGACCTCAACCACTGCAAAAACCTCATTTCTATCATTCACCATCGGTAAACAGAGGATATTTCGAGTGAGGTAACCTGTTCTCTGATCAACTTGGGGATTGAATCTTACATCATTGTAAGGCTCATCAATATTCAAAGTTTCCCCCGTTGTGGCCACGTGCCCTGCAACACCAGAATCTATAGGGATTTCAATACTAATTAACTGACCATCTTTACCTCGCGCATTCTTTGACCATAGAATGTTGCGAATAGGATCGACGACGAAAAAGGTGACTTGTTCAGCTTGAAGCAGTTGAGCAATTTTTGATGAAATAGTCTGAAAGGTAACTTGAAGCTTGGCTTTAAAGGACTGATCTCTGAGCAAGTTTATTGAACCCACAACTTGTTCTAATTCGTGATTCAATTTATTCAAAAAGTCAGAGAATTGAGATCCAGATAGGGGATGAATTAGGTTATTAATCTCATTGACATCAGTTTCTAAAATAAATGAAGTCAGATTACTTAGATCCAGCAAAAACTCACCTTTAGAAGCAGACAATCGTCCATCTTCCAAACTAATAATGCGATCGGCAATATCTAGAATACGGTTATCATGCGTTACTAAAATAATTGTGCAACCCTGATCCTTAGCCAGTTGTTGCATTAGTTCTACAATTTCACGCCCTGTATGTCCATCAAGAGAGGCTGTGGGTTCATCAGCCAAAATAACTTGTGGCTCATTAACCAATGCACGCGCAATAGCAACTCGTTGCTTTTGTCCCCCCGAAAGTTGATCGGGGCGTGAGTATAGATATTTTCCTAACCCGACTTTTTCTAAAGCTGCTTTTGCGAGAGCTTGTGCTTTCTTTGCTGAGATTGGATACAGTGCTGCAGCCATTTCGACGTTTTTGATCGCGTTAAGAGAGCTTAGTAGATTATGATCCTGAAAAATGAAGCCAATTTGCCGACGAATTTTCTCTAAACGGCCGCTACTGACCCCTCTCATTTCCTGACCTAAGACTTGCAAATGACCTGCCTGAACCTCTCGTAATCCGCCCATTAAGGTTAGCAGCGTCGTTTTTCCAGAGCCAGAAGGGCCTGTCATAATGACAATTTCCCCTGGTTGAATCTCAAGACGTATATCAAACAGTATTTGTCGCCGAAGGCGTCCTGTCCCGTAATAATGATTTAGCTGATTGGCGACAATGGTAGGTTCTAAGGCCATTGCTTTGTATATTTCAGTAGTTGGGTAAATACCTACGCAAAATGAAGTGTATTAATACCACTTCCCTAGGCTATTGGAAATTACTTAGAGAGTCTATGGGGCTGATTAGTATGGAGCTTACCTAGCTGAGATAGCTTACATCTTAGCTGCAAAATAGTGCATAGGCAGTAAGAAAACTTTTGAATTTATTTTGCTCCTATTGGTTGACCTGTCAGCCCTAGGGAACTCTATTAAGGTAGACAAAATTGGAAAAATAACTCATTCCTCAGCCAGTAAGCTATTAAGTTGCCTCAACTTGCACAAGCAGAGTTTTCACTATGCGGACTTCCATCGAACAGACTTCCAACAATAACGTTACAAACCCTTACCCAAGATCACTCATCCAGCAGCCTAAGCTCTGGATAATTGTGTTGGCAAGCCTTACGATGGCATCGGTGCTTGGTGCCTTTTTAATGAATCGGGAAGACAAAAGTGTTAGTCAGGTTTCCCCAAGTACCTATGTTGAACCTACGTCAGTTTCTGCCTTAGGCGTTTTAATGCCTGAGGATGAAGTGACTCATCTATCAGGGGCTGTTTTACCAGAGGGCGCAAGGATGGATCAGTTACTGGTAGCTCAAGGAGATCAAGTTGAAGCTGGTCAAGTTATTGCTGTTCTGGATAACAAAGATCGTTTAGAAACCGCCTTGAGAAGGGCAGAAGCTCAGGTCAACATAGCACGCTCTAGACTGCTTCAAGTAGAAGCTGGCGCTAAAGAAGGAGAGATTATTGCACTGGAAGCTCAACTGGGAAATTTAGATGCTGAACTGCAAGGCCAAATCCTCACCCAGCAAGCAACCATTCAACGGCTAGAGGCAGACTTAGCAGGAAATGCAGCCGCTCAGAACGCAGTAAACGATCGAATTGCCGCAGAGTTTATCAATGCGGAGGCCGAATGTACACGGTTTGAGCAATTATATGCCCAAGGAGCAATTTCAGAGTCCGCTCACGCCTTGGAGTGTTTAGAAAAAGAAGTTGCTTACAGGCAACAAGTCGAATCTGAGGCTACACTGACCCGTATTATCAGTAGTGGTCAGGAACAAATAACGGAGGCAGAAGAACAACTTGAGAGAACCATTAACACAATGCAATACCAACAGGTAGAAACTCAAGCGACCCTCGATCAGAGGGCTGAAGTTCGTGAGGTAGATATTGCAGTTGCTCAGGCGGAATTAGCAGATGCACTTGTTGGCGTTGATCAAGCTAAGGCAGAGCTAGAGCTTGCTTATGTGAGAGCACCCAGGGCAGGGCAGGTTTTGAGAATTAATACCCGGCCAGGTGAAATAGTTGGCAATCAAGGCATTTTAGAACTAGGTCAAACCCAACAGATGTTTGTAATAGCTGAAGTCTATGAAACAGATATCAGTCGAGTTCGATTAGGACAGGAAGTGACTATTACGAGCCGTGCTATCCCAGATGCATTGCAAGGAACAGTTGATGAAATTGGCTTGCAAGTGGGTCAGCAAGAAGTGTTTAGTACTAACCCTGCTTTTGATGTGGATGCGAGGATAGTAGAAGTCAAAGTACGTCTTAATCCAGAAGATAGTCAAAAAGTTTCAGCTATGACCAACCTGAGAGTTGAAACGGTAATCGAGACCTCTGGATAAGGCGATTCTTCTGGTAGGACACTGGAGTTAAGCGGATATAGAAATTAGCTACTATAACGCTATTTTTTCCATAAGCGAAGTATTTCTAAGAACAAATACTCGCGCTACATTAAGGCACTGTTTGAGAGGGGCATACTGTGCGAGTTAGACTTACATTCTGCCCTTCCCATTTCTGAGGTTTCAGTATGTTTCGGACATTCTCAGTCGCTTGGGCACAGCTACTACACCAAAAAGTCCAAACAGTTGTGACGATTCTGGGGATTGCAGTTACTGCCATTTTGCTATTTATGCAAATTGGCTTTCGCGTTGGTCTTCTGGAAAGTAGCTCTCAGCTTCCTGCCAGTTTTCAAAGTGATATTGTTCTAGTTAGTGATTCTTCGATCGCTTTTTCTGTTGCTGTACCTTTCTCAGAACGCCGTTTAAATCAAGTTTTGGCATTTGAAGAAGTAGAAGCTGTAACGCCGGTCTACATCACAATGATTTTTGTGAAAAGACTGGAAGAGCAGCCCAAGTTCATGTCTTCTATGCAGGTGATTGCATTTCCTCCAAAGCTAGGTGCTATTAATATCCCAGGGTTGGCAGAAAATTTAGACAAGATCAAATCAGAAAATTTTTTCTTGCTAGATGGAGGATCTCGCTCGGAACTGTCCTCACTCATTGATGAAGTCAAGAATGTTGGGAGAGTAAGAACTGAAATTACAAGCACCGGTTTTGAAAGGAGGAAAATTGATTTCGTAGGCCTATTTGAGATGGGTGCAAGTCCTTTCTATAACGGGAACTTAATTACAAGTGAAGCTAATTTCTTGAAAACATTTGGATTTAATCAAGGGGAAATTGTTGCTGGGCTAATCCATGTCAAGCCCGGCGTTGACGTTCCTCACTTGATCTCTCAAATACAAAACTATCTTCCCGATGACGTAAGAGTTATGTCTAAGGAAGAACTCATTCAAGAGGATAAAAAATATATAGAACACAGTTCACCAATAGGCATAGTTATTTTCTTTTCAATGTTTTTCTCAATTTTTATTGGAATTGTCGTACTATATCAAGTTCTCTATCAAAATATTTCAAGGTTTACCAAGGAATATGCAACCCTAAAAGCGATAGGCTACAGTCAAAGTTTTTTGGTAAAAATTGTTTTAGAGCAAGTATTATTTTTTGCTATTGTGGGTTACATCCCTGGCTTCATTATTTCCTGTTTTATCTACGATGCTTTAGCTTCAGCAACTAAAATGAAGTTTCTAATGAGCTTTGATATAGCGGTTGTTGTCTTGTTTTCAATTTTCTTAATCTGCGCAGTGTCTGGAATGATTGCAACTAATAAGTTGAAAGAAGCAAATCCTGTAGATGTTTTTTAACTAAGGCTCTGTTTGAATACAAGCATTTTTCATGATAAGTACTGTCTCATGGTCCGCTCAAATTTGCATGGGGATGAATGAATTATCCGGTGAGCGAGAGATAGACATCATCCGCAGTCTTCAACAACTGTAAGATGCGTCATTGTCGTTCAGATAAAGCAGAAGCCGGGTGTACAAGGGATTCGTGATAGCGGTATTCGTCGACGGTGGAGAGCTGGAGTTCATCGTTGAGGAAAAGGCGGGTGTCTTGGCCGTAGCGGGTGAGGATAATTGTTTTGTAGGGAGATTGCGGTCGCCAAACGACGGGAGCTTTGTAGAGTTTGTTCTCGAAGTTGGCACTGAAGGGGAGGACAGCAGGGGTGATTATGATGAGGGCGATCGCAGAGGTCTACAAGTCAGATATCGATCGCATCCAAGTCGGTCAGAATGCCACAATTGTGAGTGAATATGGGGGCTTTGACGGAAAATCAACGGGGGTCGTCGAGACGATTGGATTAGAGATTTTGAACAACAGGCTTTACGATCCCAACCCTACCAGCCGCAGTGAGGTCAGAATTGTTGAAGTCATCGTACGATTGGACGATTTAGATAGCAATCGCGTGAGTCATTTGACCAATTTGCAAGTGCAGGTCAAAATCGAACCTCAGCCCACACCAGCGACCTAGAGACCGCGCTGTTAGACGCCATCAGTCACACAGCAAGGGCCAAATGCATTTGGCCCTTGCTGACCACTTAGCTCTATATACAGCAAGGGTTTCACTGTTCGGATATGTATGGAGCTAAGTTAGGTACCCAGGGGTCAAGCAAACACCTGACCATTGTTCAAAGTGATTTGAACTCGCGCCACATTATTGGTTTCGTCTTGCTCCAGCAGGTTGTCATCAGGGTCGGCGATCGCCTCTAGCCAGTAGGTCCCATCCGACACGTTGGTGACATCAATCCACTGATCTGGCAAGTTGGCACCATACACATCAGAATAGCCCACATCAATACCTTGGATTTGCCCGCAGTCATCGCCACCCCGACCATCTGCAACCTGAGCAGCATTGGTTAGTTCTGGGAAAGGCTGACGGATGTTGATCAAACAGAAACTGGTCTTACCGCCACTAGCCAAGATAGAGCCCACCCCGTTTCCAGCCGTCACTTGCCGCAAACTATAGGTCGCAAAACCCTCAAAGTGTATATGACCATGAGCGGGGTGATAGACAAATTCTCCGGCTAACACATCACGAGAACCCCCCGTATCGTTATAGATGCGCTGTAATACGGCCTGGCTATCACCACTCGCCGAACCGCCCCAGATTTCTAAAGGTCCAGCCCCAGTATTGGCCACTTCAGTCGACAATCGTAGGATAGTTCGTCCCGATAAGGTTGTTGTATCCATCCGTAGGGCCTCTGTGAGCGTACTGGCAATGGGTAATAAATCAGGTAAGAGATCCCCAGGGTTGCCCGGTGTTGGCGGCGCATCGTCATTCAAAATAGTCACCGCCATACCACTGGTTCCTAAGGTTGCACCGCCTGTGGGGTCGCTCAAATTAATGAAGAAGGTTTCGTCCTCTTCACTGTCCGTATCATTCGTTATCGGCACCTGAATCGTTCGAGAGGTTTGACCCTCTTCAAATACCAATGTGCCAGAGGTACTGGTAAAGTCCTGACCTGGCGTTGCAGATACCCCTGATGTGGCGTAATTCACCGCCACTTGGCCATCACTACCATCGGTGCGATTGACCGTAACTGAAAGGTTGCCAGCATCCTCTTCAATTTCAACCATGGAACTGGCAAAGCTGAGCTGGCCTTCAAAAATGCCATCATTACTGACTGTGACGTAGGTCCCCGTCACCCCAAATTCCCCATTGCGTAAAGCGCCGGAGCTACTACCGTTCCAAACATTGGGGGTAACGGTCAAATCACCGGATTCATACCCAGCACGAATACCGTTGATTAAGCGATTTTGTCCCTGCAATACGGTAGCGGTATCAGCGCTAAAGTCTAATTCCGCTAAAAGTAAGTCTGTGCTACGGGGGGTGAACGCTCTTAGATTAAAGTTGTCATCATAGAACCACTGACCATTTTGGGACACCACCGCAATCAAGTTGTTAGCATTATCACCATAGGTTGTTGAACTATAAGGCGGATTATCAAGAAATCGAACAGGCAGCAGCTCCTCACTGTACATCAAATATCCCGTACCGGTTGCACCATCTCTGGCCGCAATGCCGGCATTGAGATTGCCCAAATCAATACGCCCTGCAATGGTGACATCGATATTCCCCAAGGTGACCGCATTCGCTAGGTTACCGCTGGTGTCGCCGACTTGGTTTGCCCGAAGTTCAACAGTGTAAATGCCATTGTCTGAACTATCCCAGCTCCCGCCAGGAGGCGTGATCCGGTATGTGGCGGTGCGGGATGGACCGTTTGTGTTGTTGTTGACACTAACAAACTGAGCCAGTTGACTAAAGCCATTGGGGCCAACAACGCTGATATCGTTGTTGGTTAATGTGGAAACATCTACAGCAGTGTCATCCTCGAACTCGATTTCAAACTCATAGCTTGTAGCGCCACTAGCGGTGATATAGGCATCAGTAAAGCTGGCACTAGGCGCAGTCGTGTCTACTGGTGGTGGTGGCGGCGTTGCTCCTTCAGTGGTGAGTGAGAGCTGGTCGAGGAAGCCTTGACCATTGCCGTTGGCCTTGTAGACCCAGAAGCGCACAAAGCGGGCATTATCAGGAGCCACGGCTTCACTTTCATAGAGCCGCCAGTCGGCACTGTTGACAGAGCGACCAGCGCCACTGCCATTGATTTTCTGGTTGTTGGCATCGTAGAAGGTAATTCCAAAGCCGACATAGCCATCACTGGACTTTTTGCCATAGCCCGATATTTGGTAAGTTTCACCGGCAACAGCATCAAGGATCTGCCGGGCCCCACTGCCTGCGGCAGTAAGCTGCAACGCTTTGGTGCCTTCAAATACCCCGGTCGAGGTAGTTGATTCGGATCCCGTGTACTTCTTCCATTGGCTTAGTCCAGCCTCAAAGCCAGCATTAGCCAACAATTCACTGCCATCGGTAGGGGGGATGGGGGGCTCACTGGAGCCTGAATTGAGGGCCAAGTTATCGAGAAAGAAGCTGCCGGAATCGTTAGCCTTGTAGGCCCAAACTCGAATCGAATGAGTACCATCGGGGGCGATGCGCTCAATCGAAAAATCATCCCAACTGCTGGCTCTGACCTTTTGCGCCTTGCCGGCGAGGCGATTGCCGCTGGCATCGTAGAAGGTCATCCCAATGGAGGTATTGCCATCAGAAGAGGTTTTACCTGAGCCAGTGAGCGTATAGGTTTCGCCGCCTACCGCAGAGACGGTTTGTCGGATGCCTCGGCTAGTGCCCGCAATCTCAAGCGCAGCACTGCCACTGACGGCATCTGTTGTAATCGATTCAGACCCTCTTAGGGCCCTCCAGCCAGATAGTTCTTGTTCATAGTCGCCTTTTTGTTGGAGGGCAAGTTCCCCGTCATAGAGATCCTGGGCATTCGCGCTGAGGGCGATCTCGCTTTCTATCTTCCCGGTGGCTACTTCTAGGGTCCAATCCCCGGCTGCGCCGGTTAGGTCATCAGAGGCGGCAACGTCCGCGCCGGTAAGTTTGCCCAATTGACTGAGCAGGGAGAGACCATCAGAACCAGCCGCTAAGTTACAACCGTAGATCATCAGGTCAGCTTCGGTGGAGAGCGCTTGCGCCCACTGCTCCAGCTGCTGGCCGTGAGCATCTATATTGTCATTAGAGAGCAGGATATTACCGAGCTGAAGCAGACCATCGGCCGCGTGAGAGATGATGTGGATCGCATCGAGATCCTGGTATTGCGCCAGGGTAGAGGTAATTTGATTGATGCCGTTCTTGCCGGTATCGAGTAAGATAACCTGCGTGTTTTCGAGTCCGGCAATCAGAGTATCGACAGAGTCAAGGTCTGCATCGACAAAAGCAATGTTTGATGGAGATGACTGCGTACTCAATGATGCTTCTTCCGTGAGAGGCATCGTAAGAGGTGTGCTAACAGCTGTGCCTATGCCGAGGGGAGCTGAGTAGGCACTAGCAAGCTCAGAGTTAAGTGGGCTCATATTGAAGGTAGATCAATAAAGAAAAACAGAACCTGTTGGTAATATGTATTGCAATATGCAACATATGAGGGTGAATGACGGGCCTGATACCGGGAGGTTTCTGTGCTCCGGATGCCGTTAACAATTCGCAAGCGATAGATGAATGTTTACGAAGAAAGAACAACTTTCTTTATTACAACAGAACGAAAGTTAATTCAGATCAGAGGCTTTTGCGGCTCTCTTTTTCGGAGAACCTAAAATACTGAAAGATCTCTGAATCAGCTCTGTTTTTTTTCAATCTGCGGATATGGCCATCTTGGCTTCTTTACTTGGATATAAATTCAATCGCGAGGATTGTGAGCGCTGAGAACGTATCAGCTAGTAAAATTCTGAAGAGAACAATCCTACGAGCCTTCCAGCAGAAGGTGCAAAGCTCGGCGAACATGAGCCTTCCAAGATTCAGAAGTTGGCGAAAAAATGCGTGCATAGAGCATAGTGCCGCTCATAACATCAAACACCAAGCCAGGATCTAAATCATTCTTTACTTCATTTCTAGCCTTGGCTCGGTCTATCACAACCGAAAAAGCCCGTCTGCGAGGCTGGAGATAGGTCTTCCAATAGAGCTGCGCGAACTGAGAATTTGTCGAAGCACTACTGATAATCATGGCGACTGCTTGCCTACCTAGGGGGCTGAGCGTCGTCTGTGCAGCATTCTCTATGATCGCATCTAGATCACCCCAAAGGCTGCCTGTATCAGCAATTACGACTTCTTCGCGAATGCTTTCAATCGCGGCAGCAACCAGTTCTTCTTTGCCTGAGTAGCGCCGGTATATCGTGGTCTTGCCGACACCCGCACGATTAGCAATTGCCTCAATACTCATTGCATCAAAACCCACCTCCGCCAATAGAGACAGCGTAGTTTCCAAAATGGCTTGATGAGACTCGATGCTGCGGGGACGACCTCGCTTTGGCTTGCTTTCGCTCATGGCTGCTATTATAAATTACGATACAGTATCGTATCGTTAATAAAAAGGATGGGGAAACGTATGGCTACATCTTTAACGGAACCGACAAAGCCTACACCACCGGGTCGCTTGGGGTTGCCTATAATTGGCGAGTCAATCAGCTATTTGAGAAACCCGGAGAAATTTATCCTTCAGCGGCAACAGCGGTATGGCAACGTGTTCAAAACCCATCTTTTCGGGTCTCCAAATGTCGTGCTAATTGGTGCAGACGCTGTACAGTTTCTGTTTTCTAACGACGGCAAGAAGTTAGAGATGACGAATACACCGAACTTTGAAACGCTGCTAGGTGAAAAGTCCATCGGCGTCCAGATAGGCTCAGCTCATCAAGTTCTACGTCGTCAGCTCTTTCAAGCTTTTCAGCCTAGAGCGCTAGCACGATATGCGGTCACCATGGAAGCCGTTACTCAGCAGTATCTGAAGAAGTGGGAGAAGATGGGTGACTTGACTTGGTATGAAGAGCTAAAGAAATACACTCTCGATATTGCCTGTCGCTTGTTTATCGGCGTTAGCACTGCAGCAGATGAGTCCTTAGAAAAGGTTTATGAGACCTGGAGTAAGGGGCTGCTAGCACCACCTGTCAGATTTCCAGGAAGTCGGCTCGATAAGGCCATCCGAGCCAGAGAGTCACTACTTGCTCGGTTTGATCAGCTCATTGACCAACGACAAAAGCGCTCATTAGAAGAACAGGACGTTCTGAGCATTTTGCTCGCAGCAAAGGACGAATCGGGCAATTTACTTGGCCGGGAGGACATTAAAGATAACATTCTCGCGATGCTCATCGCGGGCCATGAAACACTCACCTCAGCACTCACCTCCCTGTGCCTTTTGCTCGCACAGCATCCAGAGGTTCTGATGAATGTGCGAGCAGAACAAGAACAGCTAGGCCTGCCGACTCAACTAACGCAAGAGACCTTCAAGCAAATGACCTATCTAGAGCAGGTTATCAAAGAAGTTTTGCGTATGGTTCCGCCAGTTGTACGCAGCGGCTCTCGCAAGGTGGTAGAAGATTGCGAGCTGGATGGATATCTCATTCCAAAAGGTTGGGATATCTACTATCAAATCCATGAGACTCACCAGGACAGCCAAGTTTATAACCATCCTGAACACTTCGATCCAGACCGTTTTTCGCTAGAGCGGGCTGAAGACAGCCAAAAGATCTTCAGCTACATTCCATTCGGCGGCGGTATTCGAGAATGTTTGGGCAAGGCATTCGCTAAGTTAGAAATCAAGCTGTTTGCTGCGCTACTGGTACGTGACCATGATTGGGCATTGGTTCCTGGTCAAGATTTAGAGCGTACTGTACTGCCTTTTTCTCGTCCTCGCGACGGATTGAAAGTACATTTCAGCAGACGTCAAGCAACTTCGACAACAAGATAAACGTCCCATTTTTTGCAACATTGCCTTACCAACCTCACAGACAGCGGGTTTACGCCACGTTGAGATTAACAACCAAACCATTTCTAGAGAGATAGCCTTCAAACTCGTGTAAATCAACAGAACCATTGCGATCCTCATCAAGCGTTTCAAACAGGCGATCGGCCAGGTAAGAGCGAATATCTTCAGCATTGCGCTGGCCCGTTGTATTGTCTTCTATCAGCGGTAGCAATGCCATCAGTTCGGCTTTATCCAAGGTTTGGCTGCCATCCGCGTCTAGATTTTGAAAGAGTGCCTGGGCCTCGTTTGTCGCCATCCGTGAAGACCGCATCGACTCTCTTAGCATATTGCGCGTAAAGGCCCCCATAAACGCAATTTGCTCAATGAGCGGAATTGTAAAAAAGCCAAATGCACTCCAGAACAAGGCATAGCTCAATGTGTCTTGATCAACCGCGACACTAATACCGCTAAACAGCGCAGCCCATAGGAAGAAGTTTGGTGTCACTAACAAAATGTAAGCATCCTGTGCTTCCGCCTTATTGGTCCATTTCTTTGGCAAAAGAACAGTGCCTGCGGCGAACAAACGCATCATCATAAAGCTAAGTAGGGCGATGCCGAGCTGCTGCAGACAGGCGATCGCACCGTCTGCACTCGTACCAAAAAAAACGTCTGAAACAAGCTGAGCAGGGGTAAACTGAAAACCCGCAGCAAACGCCATCAAGACCCCAGCAAAGATACCAATGAATTTCCAATTCTTACTGTGATGATTGGAATCTACAGGCGATCGCCAGCGCCACACTTGAGCAACCATGCCAGGAACCGCAAGCCCCAAAATCAAGATGACATAGAAAAATCCCAAGCTTGCAGGGCTAATTGGCAACATCACAATGGATAACAATCCAATCAACGCTGCAGAAATAAAGATAGATAGCGTACGAGATAACACCGCTGACGGGTACAAATTGCCGCCCCACAAAATAGACAGCACTGGCGCCGTCAGCGCAGGTGGCACCATCCACAGCAAAATCCATAGCACCTTGTATAGATCTTCTGGTCCCTGATAGGCCCATCCCGAAAGCAACAGTAACGCACCCACAGCCCAGCGCACAATCATCCAACTGTTGACAACAGAAGAGACCATAGAAGAGATCTTGCGACGGCTGGCCTTAAAATCAATATCCAAATAAGAGTAAAAAGTCGAAACCGCCAAACATATAACAATGATGGCGGTAAATAAAGTCGAGTTAAAGGCGGTGGGCAAAAAGCTAGATTTTAGGAGTATACCGATGAAGAATGCGATCGCATTTAGCCAAACTCCCCTCATCACAGCCAAATCATTGATCTTCTTCCGCAGTGAGGCGACACCGCTAGACTCCTTATGCTGAAAAGCGACCAGCTCATCTACACTCAACGCTTTTCCATTCGGCAGCTTCAAATGCTGATACTGGGTAACAGGCTGTCCACTCAAATATAGGGCCAACGGCTCTAGCACATACTGGTGGCAAACCACCAAAACATTTTCTCCTCGCTCAATGCGGGGGACGACCTTCTCCTCATAAAATTCAGCAACGCGCTCATACACCTGCCCAATACTCTCACCAGAGGGTGGCGTTTCCTGATGAGAATGCAAGAACTCTTCGAAGCCGTCGTAGCCCAGCGCTAGTCGCAGGAGGTTCTTATTCCGCTTAGCAAAAATACCAAACGATTTCTCACCCAACCGATGATCCATTTGGGGCACCACGTCAGTTGATTCAAGTGCCCCACTGACAGACAAAGCAATATCACAGGTTTGCCTAGCCCGCCTTAGATGAGAAACATACACCGCATCAAAAGTCACTGACTTTCGCTTGATGTCTTGCCCAGCTTGACGAGCCTGCAGCTTCCCAAACGCCGTCAGCTCAGCATCAACAACCCCAGCAAAAATGTTGCGCTCATTAAAGGTGCTTTCTCCATGGCGAATAAAGTAAGCGGTTCCTCTCTTTGTTTTGGTCGCAGCCGTCGAGCCAATCGAACGACGCTTAGATGATGTAGATGTAATAGACGGCACTAGGGTATCGGGGGCCACACTCATAGGTCCTCTCTCCGGTTTCATATGAATTGAATAACAAAATCAGTCGTGAACTATAGCCTTGGTCACTTTGCTGAGGTACATTTCGCAGGCTGAAAGCTGTAAGTAACAACAGGCTAAGTGACTAGCCAGGCTATATTGGCAGGCGAGGACATCAGACGCATCGAAGCTCCCGAGATGCACCGCCAACATTCACTTCACACTATTTAATATCGTTGAGCATCCAGAAAGCAGTATGACCGGGCTATGAGTAAAAAATGAATTTTTTCTGAGAAATGATGACACCCCAAAAATGCGCTACAACCGTCATCTCTGAGAACCTTCACGATTTCTTTGACGAATGGGACGATTTAAATCGGTGGGGCAGGGACAGCACTGTCTGTCTATCTTTAAGCCAATTCGCAGTCATTGGCATCCACCATTTGGAATCATGTTGATTCCGCGGTCTGCTCCGCAGTGCCAGTGAACTGGGAAGTCCAAGAAAAAGGCGGCACAGACGACTTACTGTCCATAACAATTGTGCCTAAAAGCAATCTGTCCATCAGCCAATCGGGCAATACTTTCGGCTTCTATAATTGGCTTCCCTAACTGCCAATTGTGCTCAGTTGACTGCGTTTGTTCTGGTAAAAGTTGGACATTGCCCAGGCTGTAATTAGAGACTGTGCTGCTTCTAAGGGAATTAGGCGACTGACCTATTTCAATGGTAAAGCGTCCTTCCCCCGGTCTGTTGTGATCAATGCAGCTGTTAGAAATAAGATCATCGGAATAGAGAAATGTTTGGTCCAACGTTTCCGGCTCCGTGGTTAGAAACCGATCTAGCGCGTTTACAGTAATGTTGCCATCTGTACCTGTCCGTGAACTAGCACTGATATCGTTAGTAGTATTTCCCCTAAGCTCGTTTGTGGTTAACCCCTGCCGTTCAACAAATCCATAAACACCGGTTGCATTAATGGTTATCTCCCCTCCATTACCTTGCTCTGCATTGGCAATAATATTGTTGTTTTCATCCAGGCTAGCGATAACAAAATCAGCGTTGATATCAATGTCACCGCCATCAGCATTCCCCCCAGCATCTGCCAGCAGTGAGCTGTTATTCCTAAGTAAAAAGCTCCTCCCAGCGTTAATTAAAAAATTGCCAGCAAGGCCACTGCCTGAGGTACTCGTCGTCAAATCGGTTCGGTCGAGCGTAATGCGCCGAGGGCTGCTCAGTGTCATGTCGCCGCCATTGTCTGCGCTGTTAGTGTTGGTCAAAATTTGACTATTCACCAGCTCCATCGCTGATCCACTGGATAGGGTAACAGCGCCGATTCCGCCCTCACCCTGATTGGCATCACTGAGAATAATCACATTCTCTAAAGTCAAGTTTCCCAGACTCGTAATCTCTACATTGCCTGGTTGACCTGTTTCTGAGAGGACTACAGTGCGAATAGTCTGCAGATCAAAGCGATTGGGAATTTGGCTTTGCCCGGTGGGAATTAGCTGGGTGTTTTGAATAACCAAATTATCGCCCTCTATTACGATATCGCCTGCTGTACCTGAATTCGACAGGGTATAAAGTGTGAGGCCACTGATGCGATCGCTTGCCATGAGCGTAATATCGCCACCTTCTCCAGTGGGTAGTCCCTCCTCAGAAATCGTGAAGCTAAACAAATTGATCGGCGCTCCATCACTCGACTCTCCTAAGATTTGGCCGTTTTCTGCCACCAGCAAAATATCTCCTCCCCGATTTCTGTTCTCTCTTGGTGCGTTAGAATTCGAGATAAAATCACCACTGAGAACAAGATCACCGTAAGTAGAGGTTAGAGAAATATTCCCGCCATTGCCTGCACGGCCTTCATTGGAAGCAGAATTGGACTTAAAATCCTGTGATTGAAAAATGCTACCGTCTACAGATGAGATTTCGATCCTACCGCCATCTCCTGCACGGTTGCTGACAGAAAATGAATTAGAAATAATTTCGTCTTGCAGGGTAATACGCCCTTCCGTTGAAGAAAGACTGATATCACCACCATCACCAGCATTCCCGGAGAATGCAACAGAGCTTGATTGTATTCGAGCCTGACTGATAATTTCACCCGATGTCGTAGTGAGATGGATAGCGCCCCCAGTACTACTGTCACCGCCGTCTTGCCGAGTAATGGATACGCTTTGTAGGATATCGTGATTACGGATATCGCCTACAGTCGAGGTCAAAGAAATTGCCCCGCCAGTGCCTGCATTGCCAAGGTTTGAAAACGACCTTGAGCTTAACCGCCCATAGTTTGTGATATCTCCTTCGGTTGAGAACAGAGTAATGGGGCCACCATTGCCCGCATTGCCACTGCTATTGGCGTGTGCTCTGGTGTCTAAATGGTCCTGATTGGTGATATTTCCGTTGTGAGTGACCAGGGTCAGGGAGCCACCATTACCCGCATTGCCCACTCCTGAGAAGGTAGATGCATTGACCGGCCCTAAATTCAGGATGTTACCGTTAGTAGACAAAAGGGTGATTTCTCCACCATTGCCGACCTCACGTTGACCAGAAGCAGCTTGCGCATATACGCCGTTGGTCACGATATCGCCCATAGCCGTAAGGCGAATAGTCCCCCCACCATCGGCATCTGTAGTGTCGCGTTCACATACTGAAATTTGGCCTGCCAAGCTCAACAGCAGGATCTCTCCGCCCAGCGCGTTCAACTTGCCTGCAGTCGTAATATCGTCTTGAGCCAGGAGTAATAAACGATTGCCAGCCTCTAAGGGAGCTGCGGACTGAAGTGTTTGCCCCGAGAGGGTGAGATTTTGCCCGACACTTAACTCTCCCTGAACCAAGACATCTCCGGGGACGATGCCTGTGGCAGAGCTACTGAGATAGTTGAAAAAGGAGATTTCCGGGCCAAGGTCTAGCAACGGAGGATTGGGCGATGAGAGCTCTTGAAAAGTCTCGGCCAACAAGTCGAGTGTTGTTGCCGCATAAAACGATTGCTGAATATCTAACGCCGCATCAGGCCCAAAAATAATGCCATTTGGATTTATGAGCCATAGGTTGGCTTCTCCAATAACGCCTAAGGTCCCTAAAATATTAGACTGATTATTACCTGTTACTCGCGATAGTACGTGTTGAATAGACATACCAGGCCAGAAAAAAACGGATTGGCCTGAGTCAACATTGAATTCCAAGAAGCTGTGTAAGACGTGGCTTCCGCTGACTTGTCCACCTTCAATATATTGAGTTTGTGAATCGACTGTTCGCACCCGTGAGGATTCTGCGGCCAAGGTGTCATCAGGCACGATTTCACTCTGAGCCAATGCATTCTGAGTCAGTGAAACTAGAAGTAAACTAGCTGTGGATAGCGCTAGTCTAAGAATTGACACGTTATGCGAATACATGCAACAACAGCTCTCCCTGAAATCATTCAAAAAATAGGAGTTACCAGCAGCCTGAGTCTGGGAGCACCACAGCCCGATAGCTCTAGCAATGGCCGTCATTCAAAAAAATGCCCACCATGCAACTAGCCCAGAAGGGTGCTATGCCAACCTTTTTTCGCTAGCTTTCATTTAAACCGTACAATCCAGCTGATTAAATGTACAGCAGCATACGTAGCCGCATTTCAGCTACCCGCTAAACTGGCTGACCAAAACATTTTTTCAACATCAGTTCTCATTCGACAACTTCAGATTCCTTACCGCGTACCAGCTCTCCAGCATCATTTATGAAGATGCCAAAGAAAAAGACTATTACCCAGAACGAATTAACGCTTTCCTATCTCAGAATTTCTTGGGAAATCAGTTCAACGGCTCGCTTTTTTCCAAAAGCTGCACTGTACAACGTGTATTCTCCTGGCCGCTCTAGCTTCTCCAGCTCTCGATAGGTTCCACCGGCACCTTCAATCAGCGCCTGAGTTGCCGCAAAATCCCAAATCTTAACGTCATATTCCACCATTACGGCGACAGCGCCCCGGACTGCTAAACCGTGGGCATAAGCATCGTAGTAAATGCGAGAGTGGGGATGAAAACGGAGAACCTTCCAAAGAATCTCGGTGTGGCCACCCCGTTCAAATGTAGCAGGACAGTTTGTTGCGATGATATCTTTTGAAGTTAACTGGTGACTGTCTAGGTCTTGCAGTTTAATTTGCTGATCATTGTAATATGTGCCGCAGCTAGGTCCTCCGCGAAAGGTTTCTGCCAAAACTGGAAAATCGAGCCAGCCCTGAACCGGCTGCCCTTGGTGTAGCAGACCCACGATAGTGCAAAAAGTGGGAATCCGATTGATCAGATTTTGAGTGCCATCAATGGGATCGATGGTCCAAACAAATTCTGCGTTGCCTTTTTCGGTGCCGTACTCTTCCCCAATGATGCCGTGGTCGGGATAGTGCTTGCGAATGAGGTCGCGGGCTAATGCTTCGCACTTGAGGTCAATTTCACTAACGGGGGTGTCGTCATCTTTGAACTTAGATTCAAAAGCGTTGCTTTGCCACAGCGGCAAAATCAGATCACGGGTCTGGTTGAGTAAGCCATCGCCGAAGCTGAGGAGCTCCTGGTAGAAATTGCTATCTGGCGAGTCGGTCATAACGCATCTTTATTCATTATTGAGTGAGCCAAGTTACTACAGCCTAGCAATGCCCATACACACCGAACAACCAAACATCAAAGAGTACAGGGACAGCGTTTCATAGACCAATACTCACGATTAACGAACATTCCTTTATGAACGACCTCAAACCCATGCCGCTGATAGAATCGCACAGCTGGAGCAGTAGTCGTTTCTAAATAACAGGGCATCTTTTCTCGATCGGCCCTTGCCAACACCGGCTGAAGCAGCTTTCCTCCGATTCCTTGGCCCTGACATTTTGGCGAAACGCCTAACATTCCTAAATACCAGTGTGGTTCGGGGCAAAGTTTGTTATGCAGTTGAATTTCTGTATTTACAAGTGAAATGAAATCTACTATCCGAGTCCAACGCAGATAGAGAAAACTTGTAATGAGTCCCGATGTTACCGTCTTTCGTAGCTGTAGAAATGTTATTTGAGAAGCTTCTGGAGGCAACCAAATCGCTACTCCTCTGGGTTCATCAGCGGTAGTGTAAGTATGACCGTAGAGCTGCCCAAAGTTGAGAAATGCTTTACTTAGGTGCTTTAGCGCCCTTTGCTTGACAGTAGTGTCCTCGGGCAAAAAGTAACTGATTAACGGATCTTGGCTGAAGGCTGCTGCGAGAGTCTCTGATGCGATAGCAAAATCTGATGATTTTAGACGAGTAATCTCTTCATTCATCACTACGTTGACGTCTTTTTTAGCCGTATCTCGTACTTGGTAACTTTGCATGGATAGTCTCCTTAGGATTGGGTTGAAATGATATGAAAATTGCCAAAACAATCTTGCCGACCAACCTTCAAGGGCTGTCAGCATTCACTAAATCTGTTGCAGTCAAATTAATTTACTAAAGCGCTCTCGTCATAGACAACAAGGTTTCCACTACCTGAGTGCGTCTTTCTTCGGGAGGTACAGCCATTTGAAAGACCTCCGAAAACCAGAGTCCATCAATTGCCAACTGAATAATTGTGGCCTGAACCGGATCAAGGCCGTCGGCTTCGAGACGTTGATGCCATCGCTGCTCATAGACCTCAACCGACTGTAGTAGTTCAGGTGGCATTTCGACGAGAATGGATGATAAGCGAGCGAACAAGGCTAGTGATTCCTTACTCATTCGTGCCGTAGAACGCACATAAGCTCTAAGCCATTGCCCTGGTGTTCCCGGCGCATCATCTTGTTCAAAATCACTTTGTAGAGCCGCTTCAAAATTTTGAAGCAGCTGCTCGCCTAGGTTGATAATCAATGCGTTCTTGTTAGGAAAGTGATACAACAAGCCTCCTTTACTAACGCCTGCTTGCTTAGCAACCGCAGCAAGGGTTAAAGCGTCTACCCCCTTTTCAACAACTACCTGACTGGCAGACTGCAAAAGCTTCTCACGGGTTGCCGAACGAGCTTTGGATCTTTTACCAGTTCGCATAGCAATAACCTCAAAATACGGCGTGAACCACAAACATAATTCACGAGTCCACAGTCAAGTCGCGCTGATTAAACGCTGAATTGCAAACAGTGAGAATATGCTCATGAATTTACTATACCGTCTGGACGGTATAGTGTCAACTTCTTTCAGAAACGGATGCCTCCGCCTCATGCGTGTAGGAAAAGTATTCCTTTGCTAAACCTTTCATGCCGAGCAGTTCGGCTGCACTCAGTATCGTCTGTTGAGAAGTCTGTGCTTCCGGACACTCCTTGGAGCCGAATAATCCTGAGAGTAGAGAATTTGCCTGGAGAAATTAAAGTTAATTTTTAAAGTTGAATTCAAGGGTTCTTGGCAGCTGCTCAGCCACAGCGTTAGACTTTAAGTCGCAGGAAAAATTACCTGTGTTGCTATGTACCATCATCCGTTTAGACTGACAAATCGTTTTCCCGTACTACTTCTAGCCGTTTTCCTGTTAGGCTGTCTTCCTAGGCAAGTATCAAAATCTTCCAGTAGTCAACCGCCCCATACTGTAGATGCAAATTACCGGAAATTAGAACAGCTATTGCAGCAGCAGGACTGGCAAGCAGCCGATCGTGAGACTTTCCATCAACTGCTCGTGCTTTCCGATAGGGAAGACGCAGGTTGGCTAAGAATTGAAGACGTGGAACGTATTTCCTGCCATGCTTGGGCCACCATGAACCGACTTTGGCAGACACATAGTGAGCGTCGTTTTAGTTTTAGAACACAAGCCAGAATTTGGGAAAGTGTGGGTGGAAACGTTGGACAATATGACTCTGAAGTTGCCCTAAAGGTGGGTGAACTAGTGGGTTGGCGTAGTGCGGAACAATGGCGGACCTACACTGATCTGAACTTCTCCCTCTATGCAGAGCCTGGACATTTACCTGCGACCACTGGAAACGGTGTTAGTGGTGGAATATGGGGAGGCATTGCACCGATTTCAGGCCGAGTTGAGGCTTGTTCTTCTGATTTTGATGATTTATCAGAATCTCTTCAGTCTGCCTCGCAACAAGAGATACAACAGAATCAGCAGGCAATTCAATCTGAACAGTCCTGCACCGGCTGTAATCTTATTGGTGCTGATCTACAGGGGATGGATCTATCGTTCAAAGATTTGTCCCATGCTGATCTGAGAAATGCCAATCTTGAGGGAGCCATTTTGGGTGCTGCCAACCTAAAACTTGCAGATCTCCGGGGTGCCAATCTAGAGAACGTTGTCCTACGCCAAGCCAATCTCTGGGGCGCTTCTTTTGACGGTGCGAATCTGACCGGTGCTGACTTCAGTTGCGGTGGCGGCAGCTGCACGACTATGCAAGGAGCTTCATTTAAGGGGGCTAGCTTGATCAGGGCCAACTTAACTTGTCTTGACTGCACGGTATTAGGAAATCAAGGGTTAGTCAATGTCAACATGGCAGGGGCAAATCTAACAGATGCGCTGGTCGAACAGACTAGTTTTGAAGGCGTTGACCTTTGTGATGCCATTCTACCGAACGGTAAACAAGCCCATTGCCACTAACATCACCGTAGATGCAATGGGTCTTGTTGATGAGAGAGGTATTTAACGGCTTTGGAGAAGTGTGTGCGCGATTATAGAACTAATTTGTCGCTAACCAGAACACAAATGTTGATATATAGAACTGTTTGCCGGGTGAGTAGATGCGATCGCATTTACACGGCAGGAGTGACAGATAACTTCTGTAAACAGGGTAGTGCTCCATCAGTTTTGACCTCTAAAATCCTGATTAAGGCGCTTAGACAGCAGAGTTGACGTCGAACTATATAGCTAGGTTGGAGATGGGTCATGGCAGAAGAAATTGAAGCACGGATCAAGGCATTAGGAATAGAGCTTCCCGAACCAAGCAAACCTGGCGGAAGCTATGTCCCGTACCATTTTTCTGGGAATCTTTTGTTTTTGACCGGGCAGCTATGTCACTGGAATGGGGAAAGACTTTTTGTAGGAAAGCTCGGAGCAGAGTTTGATGTAGAACAAGGTAAGAAAGCAGCAAGAGTCTGTGCCTTGAATCTCATCTCACAACTCAATGTGGCGTTGGATAGGCAGTTGGACCGCCTCGTAAAAACGGTTCGGTTAGCTGGCTATATTAATTCGGCAGCCGAATTTCATGGGCAATCTCAAGTTATGAATGGAGCTTCGGACTTATTTGTAGAGGTCTTTGGAGAGCGGGGCCGACACACACGACTGGCGGTGGGTGTCAGCTCGTTGCCATACAATGTGGCAGTTGAAGTTGAAGGCGTATTCGAAGTCAGTGCAACCTAACCAAGTGCTTCGCAATCTAACCAAGTGCTGCAACAGACACAGATAAGCTTTGGCTGCTTTTCTTGGCATTCCGTCCGCGCCGCTGAGCTTGGTCGTTATACTGCGTATGAATGACCAAGCAAATAATGAAGCTACAGGTTGGGATTTGTTATATGAAAACAGAAGAGAGAACAAGCGTAAAGAAGAGAAATGCCTCTAAGCTCAACAGTCAGCACGCAAAAGCAATAGCTATTTTGTAATGCGCTGTTTCATTCATATTTAAATCATGCAGAATGATGGACATTTCGACAAAAGAGTCGCTGCGATCTATGACGCTGATGTTGGCTGTGGCGATTCTGAAGCGGTTGATCCTGTCGTCGATTTCCTGGCTGAACTTGCTGATGATGGTAGGGCGCTCGAATTTGGTATTGGCACAGGCCGGATTGCTTTACCGCTTACCATGAAGGGTATCGAAGTTCATGGGATTGATCTTTCTCAGGCGATGCTGAATAAGCTTGCTGAAAAACCAGGGGGCGATCGCATTCAGGTCACTCAAGGTGATTTTGCGAATACTTCGTGCGAAGGCTCATTCCCGCTGGTATACCTAATCTTCAACACCATCATGAATCTGACAACGCAGGACGAACAGATCAGAGGCTTCCAGAATGCAGCTTCACACCTAGCTCCAGGCGGGCATTTTGTTATTGAGGTTATGGTGCCTGCCCTTCAGCTCATTCCATTTGGCGAAACCAATCGTGTTTTTGAATTTCGTGAGGATCACTGGGGAGTAGATACCTACGATGTCGTCTCCCAGAGGCTAACATCCCATCACTTTAGGATTCGAGATCAACAGACAGAGGTATCCTCAGTCCCTTTTCGCTACGTCTGGCCGTCGGAACTTGACCTGATGGCAAAGATTGCGAACTTGGAGCTGAAAGCACGGTGGGGAGGTTGGAAAAAAGAACCATTTACAAACCTTAGTCGCTGCCATGTATCAGTGTGGGAAAAATCTCACTGAGCAACGACGAATAGATAAGCATCACTATAGATTGATTCGAGCAATCCACTGGACGGAAGCTAGAAAAACGCACATTTGTAGGAAAAAAAGAAGATTATTACCATAGCAAACGAGAGAGTCTGAAAGAACCATAGACAAGAATACAGCGTGTACCGGATGCATGCTCTGCGAAATACGATACACGCTAGTCACTTGACCTGCTGACGTATACAGCTTTCAGACGAAAAACTGTACCTCAGTCAAGTGAACAACGTTACAGTCAAGAGAACTGCTAGCGATCGCACTCAATTCAGCGGGGATTTTCCATTAGAATTTAAGAGACGTCTACTTACGGATAAACTAAACCGTTGGGAGTGATGAACTTGGAACGCCGCGAAAACGCTTCGACACAGCAATCTATGGCCGATAGGGCTGAGGCCAACACTCCAGACGTCAAGCGCATATTGATGTTGGGCGGGACGGGTAGCATTGGGCGAGCTACGGTTACCGCCCTTGTGGCGCGTGGCTATAAGGTTGTTTGTATTGCACGGCCTAAAGCGGGCAGCGGCGGCAAGTGGACCCAGGAAAAAACCAGTCATATTCTCAAAGAGACCGAAGTAATCTTTGGTGACGTCACTGATTCAAAATTTCTATCTGAGGAAGTTTTTCAGACTCAGTCGTTTGATGCGGTGGTGTCGTGCATGGCATCGCGGACAGGAGAGCCGAAAGATGCCTGGGCGATCGATTATCAGGCCCATGCGGACGTACTATCCCTTGCTAAAGAGGCCGGCGTAAAGCAAATGGTGCTGTTGTCGGCGATTTGTGTGCAGAAGCCGCGCCTAGTGTTTCAGCATGCCAAGCTCAAGTTTGAAAAGCAGCTGATGGAGTCAGGGGTGACCTATTCCATTGTTCGACCCACTGCGTACTTTAAATCACTGGTGGGGCAAGTGGATCGGGTGAAAAAAGGCAAGGCATTTTTACTTTTTGGGGACGGCACCCTGACCGCTTGCAAACCGATTAGTGATCGTGATCTGGCGGAGTATATGGCAGATTGTCTCCAAGACGAGGCTCTCCAAAACAAAGTTTTGCCCATTGGTGGTCCCGGACCTGCGATCACGCTGCGAGACCAAGGAGAATATCTGTTCAAAATTCTAGGAAAAGAACCTCGATTCAAAAGCATTCCGGCATCATTTCTTGATCGGATTGCAACCGTTTTAGACTGGGTTGGAAAGGTTGTGCCACCGCTGGCCGACAAAGCGGAATTAGCCCGAATTGGTCATTACTATGCGACAGAATCGATGCTTGTGCTTGATCCGGAGACGGGACTTTACGATGCGGACGCTACGCCTGAAACTGGCTCAGAAACCCTATTCGACTATTGCAAGCGTCTGATGGACGGAACCGAAACCGCCGATAAGGTCGATTACGAGTTGTTTGGATAAAGCAACAGCGTAATTGCTCGTTCTAAAGAAATTCTGACTCACTCTATGAAGATCGCACTCGTTCAGCCCAAACTTGTTGATAATATGGCAGAGAATCTTGCGAATGCACTCTGTTCAATGGAGACTGCTGCTTCGAAGGGGGCCTCGGTTGTGTGTTTTCCAGAAATTCAGCTAACACCTTTCTTCCCACAATACTCCAGTCTAGATGTGAGTGGCTATGCTATCGATATTGACCATGAGCTTATTAAACAACTTCGAGAGAAATGTCGAGAGTTCAAAATAGTTGGGTTCCCTAATATTTACCTCCAGGAAGATGCAAACAGGTTTGATGCCTCGCCTGTAATTGATTCAGATGGTTCGCTTCTGGGTATTTCTAAAATGGTCCATATTGCTCAAGTGCCATGCTTTTATGAGCAAGACTATTACACACCTTCTGATAGTGGGTTCCAGGTATTTGATACGTCTGTAGGTAAGATTGGCGTAGTGATATGCTTCGATCGTCACTATCCAGAAAGTATCAGAACTTGTGTTTTGAAAGGAGCACAGCTCATCATTATTCCAACGGCTAATACCAAAGTGGAGCCTCTCGAAATGTTTGAATGGGAGCTTCGAGTTCCTGCCATGCAGAATGGAGTATTTCTTGCCATGTGTAATCGAGTTGGGCTTGAAGGTGAAATGGATTTCTGTGGCGAATCCATCGTTGTTGATCCTAATGGAGACGTGATAGCCAAAGCTGATGATACTGAACAAATCCTTTATGCTGAATTGGATTTTCCGATGATTGATGCGGCGCGCAAAGCTCGCCCCTTTCTCGCTTTACGCAGACCAGAATCTTATGAGAAGTAAGCAATATAACAATGAAATGAACGAGACTTACTTGCAACAGACAATCTAGTGGAGCAATCAGCTACGCTACTTTTTACTACGGCAGATGTCGGAGATTATGCTCTTATAGGGTAAGTTAATGAATCACCTAATCCTACACAGGAGTGGACAGAATTTATAGTATAGACATCGATATAAAAAGTACCGGACGCCACTCATCTTCATCGATTAGCTAGTCGCTTACCTGTGCGTTTCTGACAAGTTCAATTTTTTTTGAGTAAGCACGAATAGTAACAATATGCCTCTAAGCAGAGCATCACGCTTTGATAATTTCGTTACGGTATTTTTTTGGGGTCAATCCTGTCCACCGCTTAAACGCTTTGCGGAATGCTCGAACATCGGCATATCCAACAAGCTGCCCTACAGTTTCAACAGTAATCTCAGGATTGTTTAAGAAGGCTTTGGCATTTGCCTGACGAATCTCATTGATGAGTTTTTGCACAGATGTACCGTGCTGCTGCGCTAAACGTTGTGCTGTGCGCAAACTGATGTTTGCAGCTGCGGCTGCCGCTGCCACCTCATAAGTACCCTGAGCAGCATTATCCATAATGCTTTGACGAAGTGGTGCAAGGGCTGTGGGATGGCGATCGCTATTGAGCTTTTGACGCAGGTTAGTAAAGTGCTGCCTAATAAAATCAAACATCTGAGCATTTGCAGAACGGACAGGAAGTCGAAGCGTATCTAATGAAAAAATAAGTGCATTATGTCCTGTGTGAAACGAAACGGGTGCTTGAAAAAATGCTTCATAGGGCTGTGTGGGGACAGATTTTTGATTAGCAAACTCAACCCTTTGCAAAGGCGCATTTGGATCTGCAATTGTATTGAGTAATCGCCAAATCAATCCTGTTGTAGCTTCTAGAAGATGTCCCTGGTCCATACCTTCGTGAGGATGGGTAACAACAAAGGCAACTTCTGAATCTGTTTTTTCAAGACGGATAACGCCCTGGTCAGCAATAATCGACGAATTTTCAACGAACCAACTGAGTGCGGCCTCAAAATCAGTTGCAAACATTGCGCCTTGAACCAACCCACCCAGCATCGAAAATGGGGCACAGCGAGCAATTTCCATTGAGATTGCCCGTCCTGGGAACCGGTTAACAAGCAAGTTCATGAGTCTTCCAATGAAAGGATCAGGAAGTCGGGCATTCTGGTCGGCAAAGTCGAGTTCTGAAAAGTCTACAGACAGCTCAATCTCATCAGACGATATCCCTTGCG
>ERZ1740067.638-NODE-638-length-27207-cov-7.023019_pt1 | contig 27207 bp, 19 predicted proteins | sample MGYA00581736_ERZ1740067 | MGnify/ENA primary metagenome ERZ1740067 (study PRJEB43018, sample SAMN04849236) | marine metagenome | isolation source: floating plastic debris | place: Pacific Ocean | collected 2008-08-27 | study: EMG produced TPA metagenomics assembly... | reverse complement strand
GCATCAGCCCCATCTATCCAATAGCGTTCCATGACCCGCGATCGCGACGCGGTACGCATCAAGTCTATTCCGCTCGGCCGCGCCCGCTCAGTCCTCCCGCGTCACACCGAGCTGGCGATACTTCTCGCGATACTTGTCCGCAAGCTTCGACTGCTTGTTCGACAGGTCGATCTCCCGCCCACCGATGAACGCCGCCTCGACCCGGCTGGTCACCTCCCAGGGCTCGCCATCGATCACGCTCAGCGTCGCGTCCTTGCCCACTTCGAGCGAGCCGACCCGCTCGTCGACGCCCAGAATCTCGGCCGCCGAGAGCGTCAGCCCACGCCACGCCGCCGCCCGATCGAGCCCGAACGCGATCGCCTTGCCCGCGTGGTGCGGCATCGACCGCTCGTGCCCCGGATCATCCCCGTTGCTCAGGCACCACCGGATGCCCGCCGCCTCCAGCTTCGCCGGCACCGTATACACCGCGTCATAGGGCGCATCGGCCCGCTTCGGGAACGTGTTGATCCCCGTCAGCATCACATCCACGTCATGGGCCTTGAGCAGATCGCTCACCATGGGCGCATCGCGCCCGCCCACGATCACTATGTCCAGCCCGCGCTCCGCACCCCAGCGCACCGCCGAGGTGATCTGGTCGATGTCCTGCGCCCGCACGAACACAGGCCGTTGGTCGCTATTGCCCTCAAGCGTGGGCCGCAACGCTTCCAGGCGCACATCAACCGCCCGCGCTGAGTCCGCGTCGCGCTCCGCGACGTACGCCTCAGCCTGCGCCCAAAGCCCATCGATCTGCGCAAGCTGCTCGTTGCGGCGCTTCTTCTGCTCGCCGGCGCTCATCTCCATCCACCACGCGGTCACCGGGCGCATGTTCGGCCAGTTCACCACGACGCCCGCGTCGGGCAGCAGCGCCAGGTCATGGTTCGTCCATCCCTCGAGCTGCATCACGCTCGCCCGCCCCGGCACCCGCCCGCCGCGGGGCATCACGCCCGCAACCAGAATGCCCGCCGACCGCGTCACCGGCATCAGCGTCGAGTCCGGGTTGAAGGCAACTGCGGGCAGCGCCTCGGGCGTGATCGCGCCCGTCTCGTCGTAGTCCTCGGTCTGCTTGAGCGCCTGGATCTCGCTGAGCCCAAGCGCCGTCGTGCCCGAGATCATGCCCGGCATCACGTGCTTGCCCATCGCGTCGATCTGCCGCGTGCCCATCGGCAGGTTCGTGCGGATCGGCCCGACGTACGTGATCACGCCGTTCTCGAAGATCACCATGCCATCCTCGATCGGCTCGCCCGCGATCGGGTGCACCGTGCCGCCGAGAATCGCGATCGCCTCGGTCTGCTCCGGTGCCGTGACCGTGAGGTCTTGCGCTCTAGCCGTGCCGGTGATCGTCGCCATCGCAATCGCGCCGCGCAGAGTGCCGCGAATCATGTTCGGAATCATGTCAGTCACTGCCATGGCTTAGTGCCCTCCCAGCGTGTGGATGCCGCCGACGCCGCACACGCCGCAAGTCGCGAATGTCGGATCGTGCCCGCGCGCGACCTCTTCGATCAGATGCTCCATGAGGTGCGCGATCTCGTGGTCGAGCCCGCCATGATCGTGCGCATGTCCATGACCAGGGTCGTCGTCGCCGCCCGGCTGCTCACCGACCATGTCCGGGTCTTTCGCCGAGTCACCCGCGGATGCCATCATGCTGTCCGGCCTGCCCTCCGCGAGAATCTTCTGGATCAGCCGGGCCCGCTCCGTGCGGTTCGCCTCGCGCATCGCCAGGTCCCGGTCCTCGGTGTAGTACGCCCGTCCATCGACGAACGTCGCCACGCACTTCGTCGTTGTGCTCAGCGGGTGCCCGTTCCAGATCGCAAAGTCCGCGTCCTTGCCCTTCTCGAGCGACCCCACGCGGTCGTCGATCGCGAGCTGGATCGCCGGATTGATCGTCACGAACTTCAGCGCCTCCGCCTCGTCCATGTCGCCGCCGTACCGCACAGCCTTGGCAGCCTCGGTATTCATCCGCCGCACCAGGTCATCCGAGTCGGAGTTAAACGAAACCGTCACCCCCGCCTCGTGCATAATCGGCCCGTTCTGCGGGATCGCGTCCTGCACCTCGACCTTAAACGCCCACCAATCGCTGAACGCGCTCCCGCCGAGCGACACCTCGCGGATGTGCTCGGCGACCTTGTACCCCTCCAGCACGTGCTGGAACGACCCAATCGTGAATCCAAACGCCCGCGCGATATCGCACAGCATCAGGATCTCGTCCTGCCGATACGAGTGGCAGTGGATCAGCCGGTCGCCCGCAAGAATCTCCGCGATCGGCTCGAGCTCCAGATCACGCCGGAACGGCGCTCCGCTCCGCTCGGCCGTGGTGCGTGCCTTCGCATACTCCTGCGCCGCGAGGAACCGATCACGAATAATCGCCTCCACGCCCATGCGTGTCTGCGGATAGCGCGTGCCGTCCGAGTTCCAATTCTTCTGCGTGACGTTCTCGCCGAGCGCGAACTTGATGCCGAGCTTCGCGCCCTCCATCCGCATCTGGTCCGGGTCGGTCGAGCCCCAGCGGACCTTGTGGATCGCGTTCTGCCCACCGATCGGGTTCGCCGAGCCGTGCAAGCTGTTCACGGTTGTCACGCCGCTCACGAGCTGGCGGTACCAGCTGATGTGCGTCGGATCGAGCGCGTCGCCGATGCGCACCTCGCTGGTGATCTGGTCGCCGCCCTCATTCACGCCGAAGCGGAAGAGCCCGCTGTGCGAGTGCGCGTCGATGATGCCCGGCGTGACGTGCATGCCAGCACCATCGATCTCGATCGCGTCGCTCGGCACCCGCAGGTTGATCTTCTGGTCCGACCGGCCGACCCATGAGATCACGCCGTCCTCACAGAAGAGCACGCCGTCCTCGATGACGCCCTGGTCCCCGCTCGTCCAGATCGTCGCGCCGCGCACGATCACCGCGCCCTGCTCGGGAATCGCGCCGGCATACGGCCCGAACGGCATGCCGAGCTCCTCGCGGGCCGGCTCAAAGTCATCGGCCTTCTTGCCCTTCCACGCGACCCACGAGAACGGCTGCCCGTCCGAGCGATTCCCATCGCCCACGAGCCGATCGCCCATCACACGCGCCCGCATCGGGAAGTCCCCGCCCCAGCCGAACGGCCCGTGATCAAAGATAAAACTCAACCGATCGCCCTCGAGCGAAACGTCCCGCGCCTCAACCTCCACCGGCTCGCCGGCCGTGTTCGTGTCAAACACCGTGACCGCGCCCTCTTTATCAACCTCAAGCCCAAGCGTGAACCGCCCGGCAAGCCTCGCGTGCCAGGTGCCGGCAAGATCCGCGAGTTCCATTTCCGCATCCGCCCGCGTTGCGCTCCACTGAAACGTCCGCTCGTCGGCAAACCGCCCCTGCCCGATGATCACCTCCTCGCCATCGGCCGACGACCGCGACCCTGCAACGACAAAGCTGGCTGCGTCGCCATCCTCGCCCGCCGCGAGCACATCAACAACAAACGCGATCGACCCCTGATCGATCACGACCTTGCGCGCCTTCTCACCCTTGTCGGCTTCGGCGTCTTCATCGCGCTCGCCAGCAAGCGCAACCCGAACGCTCTTGCCATCAACGGTCATGCGATACGTGTTTGGCCCGGCTGCGAGATCCCACGCACCATCAAAGCCGCGATCGGCAACCGCCTTCACCTCGTGGCGGTGCCCATCGACCCACACATCAAGCACGCTCGCGCCATCCGCAAAGATCGGCCGATCCGACACGAGCAAGTTCGCCCGGCGACCGCTCTCGACCGTGCCGACCTGATCGCCCACGCCCAGCAGGTCCGCCGGCGTCGTCGTGAGCATCCGCAGCGCCTCGCGCTCGGAAAGCCCCTCGCGCACCGCCTTGCGGACGTTCTCCAGAAAGTCCTTGCGCGACTCAAGCCGATGCGTCGTCAGCGCGACGCTCGCCCCCTCGCTGTGCAGCCGGCGGGCGGTGGTCGGTGCCTGCTCCCACATCATCAGCTCGCGCAGCTCCGCCGCATCCGCAGCACCGGGCGTGAAGACATCGGGCGCATCCGGGTACACCACCGGAAGCACGATCGGCCGCCCCGTGTTGACCACCGAGTCCAGCCGCTCCAGCTCCCGCCCGCTGCCCACGAGCACGCCAAGCCGTCCCGCTTCCTCAAGCGTGCGATGCGCCAGCACGGCCATACCCGCCTGCTCGCAATCAAAGAAGATCAGCGCGTCAGCCGCGAGCGCGTCGAGGCTGTTGGCGGGCATCGTCTCGCCCGCCTCGCGCATGTCCGCCTGCCACGCCGCGTCGATCAGCGCCTGCCGCTGCAGCGCAACCGCGCCGATCACGCTCGTCGGATACGTCCCATTGCGCCAGCTCCCCGTGTCAAAGCCCAGCACGTGCACGCCGTCGGCCCGGTACACCGCGCTCACCTGCTCGCTCGCCCGCCCGGCAGGTTCGCCGAGCCCCATCACCGCGCCGCGTCCGCGGACCACGCCGCCCTTCGGCGCGAGCCCCGCGGTTGCAAAGCCCTGCGATCGAAGCGACTCGCGGAGCGCCTCGCCCGCGCCCTCGCCGTGCAGCACGTGCCGCTCTGGTGTGGTCATGCTGTTCCAGTGCGTGCCCGGCGCGTCGGCATCCGGCTTGGGCGCATCGACCTCGACAAACGCGTCGACAAACGCCGCGTACACATAGAGCCCAGTGCCATCGTGCACCTGCGCGCCGTCGGCATCGCCATCGACGCGCACCGACGTGATCCGCCCGTCCTCGAAGCGCACGGTCGCGTTCTCGAGCACCTCGCCCGGCCGGACGAACACCGTCGCGTTGGTAATCGCGTGCGCTGTCGGCCGCGCCGCGTGCGGGCCGTTGGGCGTCGGGTTCATCGGGCTTCGCCCGAGTCCCGTCGGCTGGGCCGCAGCCGCGGCAACCACACCCGCGAGAGCAAGCCCTCGCACACATACAGCTCTGGAAATCTTCATATGGAGATAGTACGGCCCGCACGCCGCGAACCGCCACCGAGCCCGTGGGCCGCGTCGGCCCCAGCCCCTACCATCCGCGCCGGCGCATTATCACACGCCGCGACCTACCGGAGACACCCACGATGACCATCGCCCCCGCCCCCGCCAGCCCCCTCGATCTCATTCCGGGCAACGCCGCCATCGGCCAGTCCGGCGGGCCCACCGCGGTCATCAACCAATCACTCGTCGGCGTCGTCGAAGGGCTCCGCGCGTTCGGCAACGCAGGCCGCGGCGGCCCCATCACCAAGGTCCTCGGCATGCGCCACGGCGTCTCCGGGCTCACCAAGGGCGACTTCCACGACCTCACCGAGACTCCCCAAGACTTCCTCGACCGCCTCGCCTGCTCGCCCTCGGCCGGCCTGGGCTCGACCCGCGACAAGCCCGACGCCGCTTATTGCGAGCGCATCCTCGAAGCCTGCAAGACCCACAACATCCGCTACTACTTCTACGTGGGCGGCAACGACTCCTCCGACACCTGCCGCATCGTCAACGAGCTCTCCACCCAGTCCGGGTACGACCTCCGCTGCTTCCACGTTCCCAAGACCGTCGACAACGACCTCATGGAGAACGACCACACCCCCGGCTTCGCCTCCGCCGCCCGCTTCGTCGCCACCGCCTGCATGGCCGATTTCCTCGACAACATCTCCCTGCCCGGCATCAAGATCAACGTCGTCATGGGCCGACACGCCGGCTTCCTCGCCGCGTCCAGCGCACTCGCCCGCCGCAGCGATCGCGATGTCTCGACCGACGGCCCGCAGCTCATCTATCTCCCCGAGGTCCCCTTCGATCTCGAACGCTTCGCCCAAGACGTCGCGAAGCTCTACGAGTCCAAAGGTCGGGCACACATCGCCGTCTCCGAGGGCATCAGCGATAAGGACGGCACTTCCATCGGCGCCAAGCTCATCGAGGCCGCCCAAACCGACGATCACGGCAACGTCCAGCTGTCTGGGTCGGGCGCCCTCGGCGACGCCCTCGCAACGCACCTGAAGAAGGCACTCACCCCCGCCGGCGGCAAGCCGCCCCGCGTTCGCGCCGACACCTTTGGGTACGTCCAGCGCTGCTGGCCCGATGCTTCGCCCATCGACCAGCGCGAGGCCCGCGGCGCGGGCCACTTCGCTGCAGCTCTCGCCTGCAACGGCCACGCCGACGGCTCGGTCGCCATCCGCCGCGACTCAACCCCGGGCCCGCTCGAGCACTACGAGGCCGGCTTCAAACGCGTCGAGCTTTCCGATGTCGCGGCCAAAACCAAGCACATGCCCGCCGAATTCATCGACGGCCACAACAACGTCAGCAAGGCCTTCCTCGACTACGCCCGCCCCCTCGTCGGCGAGCTCCCCCGCTTCGAACGGCTTTAGTCTGAGTCACGCCCGTCCGGGCGTGAGCGAAGACCTCCGCGCGATCATGCGAGCCCTCGGCGTAAGCCGAGGGTTTCTTCGCGCAAGGCGTCCCGTGCCACGGCTTGACCCGAAGGGCAAGCCGTGTCTTCGGCACTCATTCCGCCGGCGAATACGAAATCTCATACGCCTTGACCATCTCGCCACCTGGCCCTGGCGACATCAGCGTGTAGAGCATCCCGTCCTCGGTGAAGGCAAGTGTCACGCGCACCTCCACCGCCCCCGGCCCATCGCCAAAGAGTCCCGCGAACGTGATCGTCTCGCTCACACTGTTCCATGTGCCAAGCGCCGTCGTGATCGTCGCCGAAGTCGAGTCGAGCCAGCTCATCGTGAAGTAGCTCCGCTGCGTGTCGAACCCGGTAAAGCCGAGCCCCGCGACGGGACGCCCGCCGAACTCGCCCTTGAACGCCTCCTGCACGAACCGCCCGCCCAGCGCCATGGAGTACGTGCTCGTGCCACCCGTCACAGACTGCGGCTCCGGCTCGCCGTTGTGCTCGCGCACCTCGAGCGACCAATCGCCCACCATCCGAAGCATGATCTCCTTCGCCTCGCTCGCCGCGAGCGGCGGCTCGTCCGGCGGCATCGGCCGACTCGGCTTCGAGGGTTGCGATGTCGCACCGCCACCCGCCGCGCCAGGCTGCATGCCGATCTGCGGCATCGAGATGTCAGGCGCACCCCATCCCGATCCGGGCGCGCCGGCTCCGGGCATTCCCGCGCCAGGCATGCCCGCACCGGGGAACCCCGCCCCCGGCATGCCAGCACCCGGCATTCCAGCGCCCGGCATCCTGGCTCCGGGCATGCCCGCTCCGCCGCGACCCGCAGCGCCGCCGCCTCCGATGCTGTCGGGATCGATCCCCGCCTCGCGCAGCCGCTCCTTCATCTCCTCGCTCATCTCAAAGCCGCCCGACTCGGGCACCGCCGGGCGGTCGGGTCGCGGTGCGCCCGCAGGGCTCGTCGATGGCGCATCGGCGGGAACCGGCTCGGCCGCCGGGGTCGGCGTCGGCGCTGGTTCGACAGGCTCGGCGTCCTGCGCCAACGCCACCGACGCCACACACGCAGCAATCAAAATGCTCATCGTTCCGTTCCTCTCACGTGTCGCCGCGTCTCACCAATTCACCGCGACTCGACCCGTTCCACGATCTCGAGCCCGAACGCCGTCAGCTGCGGGTACTCGGCCTCGGTGTTGCTGATCAGCCGCAATCGGCTCAGCCCCAATGATCGCAGAATCTGGCTCCCAATCCCATACTCAACCATCCGGCCCGCCGAATGCTGCGGCGTGTCCTCCCGCGCAACGCCCGCAGGCCGCACCAGCCGCTGCCGCAAGTCCTCGCCCATCCCCTCGGGCCGCAGATACACGATCACGCCCCGCCCGGCCTCCTGGATCATCCGCATCGACGCCCGCAGCGTGTCCCCGCTCGAAACATCCCGCCCCTCGCGCCGCTCGCCGAAGATGTCCCCGAGCAGGTCCCGCCGATGCACACGCACGAGCGTCGGCTCGGCCGTCTCCGCGACCGTGCCGTCGGCCGTCGCCTGCCCAATGCCGCCACAGACCAGCGCCAGGTGCGGCAGCGGATCGACCACACTCCGAAACGCGATCAGCGTGAACCGCCCCTCCGCGGTCTCGATCTCCGTCCCATCGATCGGGTCCAGCCGCTCGACGATTCGCTGCCGACCGAGCCGATGCTCGATGACCTGCCGGATCGAGCACATCTTGATCGAGTGCTCCGCGCAGAACGCTTCCAGATCGGGCAGCCGGGCCATCTCGCCATCGCCGCGCACGATCTCAATCCCCACGCACCCCGGCGTGAGTCCCGCGAGCCGGCAGAGGTCCACCAGCGCCTCGGTGTGACCCACGCGCACGAGCACGCCGCCATCGCGCGAACGCAGCGGATTGATGTGCCCGGGCCGAACGAAGTCGCCCGGCCCCGTGCTCGGATCGATCAGCATCTTGATCGTGCGCGCCCGCTCGTGCGCACTCACGCCCGTCGTGAACCCATGCTTCGGGTGCCCATCCACACTCACCGTCAACGGCGTGCCTCTCGCCGACGAGTTCACCGCGCTCTGCCCGTGCAGATCCAACCGATCGCAGTCCGCCTCGCTGAGCGATACAAACATGTACCCCATCGCCTGCTTGAGCATGAACATCACGCGCTCAGCATCAATGAACTGCGCGGGCAGAATCAGGTCGCCCTCGTTCTCGCGATTCTCATCGTCGGTGACCACGACCATCCGGCCGGCCCGCAACTCGTCGAGCACCTCGGGGATCGTGCTGAATGGAGATTCTGGCGTAGTGGTCGGCATGGCCCGCATGGTACGGAGCCCGCCCCACCGCTCGGGGGTGTCCACAGACTTGTGTGGACGATCCGGGCGCGGGTGCGCCTTGACCCGGTCGAAAACGCCGCGGGCGCGGGCCAAATCGGTGGCTCGGGTGCGAAACCGGTGGCATGCTGCACCCGCGGTAGCCGCTCGGCCATCGCCCCGTCCGATAACCCTCGCGCAGCCACACGCATCATGCGAGATCTCAGAGTGAGGCCTATCCGTCATGCCGACCTTCAAGCCGACCCACGCCATCGCCGCCGCCATCGCCGCTGCCACCATCACCTCAGCCCTCGCCCACCCCTTCGGCTGGCGCGTGAGCAAGGACTCGGGTGAGGAAGGTGAGGGTGCTCTGCAAATCGAGTTCCTCTGGGATGTGCACCACCGGATGAACGACCCGCTCCTCCCAGGGCTCTCGGGCTGGCTCGACGCCGACCTCGCCTTCGAGGAGTTCCCCGCGACCGACCCCGCCCGCAACATCTACCCGATCGACGCCGGCACCAACATCGTCCTTGAGATCGTCGGCTTCGAGCCCGGCGTCAAGCTCCGCGACCCGGCCAACACCGACTCGTTCATCTCGATGCCCGGCGAGACCTTCGACGTCGGCAAGGGCGGCTCATCGTTCTTCACCTACCCCGTCTGGCACATCGACGACACCGCCGAAGGCTGGACCCCCAAGGCGACCTACGCCGCCAGCTTCCGCATCATCGACACCACGGGCCTGCTCGACCCCAGCCCCGCCTACACCTTCCTGATGGACCCCGACCCCGCGATCCCCGCACCGGCCACCGCCGTTGTCGCGTTCGCCGCCAGCCTCGGTGCCTGCCGCCGTCGACGTTGATCGCTCGATGAATGCTGGAGCGATGGCGCGCGAGCCGTAGACTCGCTCGATGGCCTCGGACCCCAACCCGACACACCCACACACCCCCGACCAACTCCGCGACACCGCGGCCTTGGTCGTGCGCACGCTCTCTGGTGCTGGCCACACCGCCTACTTCGCCGGCGGCTGCGTCCGCGACGCACTCCTCGGCACCCCGCCCGCCGACTACGACATCGCCACCGACGCCACGCCCGACCAGGTCCGCGCACTCTTTGAGCGAACGTCACACGTCGGCGCCCACTTCGGCGTCGTGCTCGTGCACATCAACCGCGCGAGCATCGAGGTCGCCACCTTCCGCGCCGACGGCCCATACACCGACAGCCGCCGCCCCGACACCGTCGAGTTTTCGACGCCCGAGCAAGACGCAAAGCGCCGCGACTTCACCATCAACGCCCTCTTCCTCGACCCGCTCGTCGACACACGCACCACCATCCGCGGGCGCGTCGTCCGCGGCGAGATCATCGACCTCGTTGGCGGCCGCGACGATCTCGAACGGGGCGTCGTCCGCGCTGTAGGCACGCCGTCGGCACGCCTCGCCGAAGACCATCTCCGAGCCCTCCGCGCCGTGCGCTTCGCAGCACGGCTCGGCTGCGAGATCGAGAGCGACACCGCCGATGCCATCCGCGCCCACGCCGCCGAGCTCAAGGGCGTGAGTCGCGAGCGCGTCGGCGACGAGTGCCGACGCATGCTCTCCCATCCCGAGCGAGCCGTCGCCGCATGGACGCTGCAGTACCTCGGGCTCGACGCGGCAATCCTCGATCGCCACACCGACGCGGCCCCGTCCCTGCTCGGTCGGCTCCCCGCCGACGCCGACTACCCGACGTGCCTCGCCGCCTGGGCCGGCGATCGAGGCGCGGTCGTCGAACGCTCCCAGATCGTCGGCCTTGTCGCCGCCTGGCGCGCTGCCCTCGACCTCTCCAACGACGAGCGCGACGCCCTGAAGGACACCCTCGAAACGTGGTCCGTGCTCGAGCGTGAGTGGGGGGGCTTGCCGATGGCGGCACAGAAGCGCGTCGCAGCCCGGCCGCGCTTCATGCCCGCTCTCGCGCTCGTCGCGAGCCGATCGCCCGAGGAAATGGTCCGCATCCGAAAGGGCGTCGACCAGCTCGCCGCCACGCCCACCGGCATCGCCCCCGAGCCCTGGGTCACGGGCCAGACCCTCCGCGATCTGGGGTTTACACCGGGCCCGGCCTTCCGCGAGGTGCTCGATGCGGTCTACGACGCGCAGCTGGACGGCTCGGCCGAGGACGCCGCCGACGCCAAGGCGCTCGCCGCCCGCCTGCTTACCCAGACGGCGCGAGAGGACGATCGGGCCGAGGATCAGCCCTGAGCGTCTGCGTCACCCGCCTGAATCGGCCGCCGGGACTCTGTGAACCCGATTGTCACTCGCCCGTACAACCCCATGCCGCAGCGGTCTTTGAGCGATGCTCGCCAGCGCTTAGAATAAAGCCCGCGGTCACGGTCTTGGTGAAGTAGCAACGCACCGCCGCGTTCAGAGGTCGTTCTGCGCGAATCGCCCGATACGACCGCGTCGCCTCATGTCTCTGCCCACGCGATTCTCTGCCCCTGCCCTATAGAGGAACCACGCCAATGGCCATCCGAACGATTCTCGCCAGCGCCGCACTCGCAGCAACCGTCGCGCTCGCGCCGCTCCCCGCAGCCGCAGCGACCGCCGAGGCGACCGACAAGGTCATCTTCCATTCGGGCAACATCATCGAGGGCAAGGTCCTTGAAGAGACCGCCACCGAGATCAAGATGCTCGTCGTCATGGGCAGCATGTCGGCGGAGATGACCTATCCCAAGGCCGACATCCTCAAGATCGAGCGAGACGTGGTCGATGCGACGGCCGTCGCATCAAGCGATATCCCCGATGCCGACGTCCCTGCGCTCGATGCCCGCAACGAGCGAGACGACGAAGCCGACCTTGACGGGTCGTACCGCGTGTACCACATCAAGCTCAACGGCCAGTTCGGCCGCGACATCAGCGAGACCCCAATCCGCGACTCGATCGAAGACGCCCGCGACGAGGGCGCCACGCACATCATCATCGAGCTCAACAACACCTGGCAACGCCGCGGCGAGGACCTCAACGACAACGCGGCAAACTTCGACGAGTTCAGCCGGGCCGAGGCCATCACGCCGATCTTCACCGAAGAGATCCGCACCGAGTGGTCCAACCCGCCCGAGGTCGTCTTCTGGGTCCGCAACGCGATGGGTGGCTCGGCATTTCTCCCGTTCTTGTCGCCCAACATGTACTTCCATTCCGAGGGCCGGATGGGCGGCGTGGGCAACCTCGCCGGCATGTTTGGCAACATGGGCGATGAGGTCGTTCGCGACAAGCAAGAGTCGCTCCGCGCCGGGCGGGCCCGGGGTCTGGCGATCCACGGCGGCTACGACGGCCGGATCATCACCGCCATGACCGAGGTGCCCTATGAGCTCTGGCTCCGCTTCGAACGGGGTCAGCCCGTGCTCATCGACAACCCCGACGACGTCCTGCCCAGCGACATCCTGCTCACCGATGACGGCGAGGACGAGAACGCCGACACCGTCGTCGAGCTCGTCCGCGACGAGGGCAACGACGTGCTCACCCTCCGCGCGGATACCGCCTTCCAAATGGGCATCTCCGACGGCACCGCCGACACCCTCGACGACCTGCTCTTCGACCTCGGTATCCTCCAAGACTCGGTCGTCATCGAGGGCCGGGCCGAGCGCATCAACGACCGCTGGCGCACCACAATCGACCGCAGCGAGCGCGAGCTCCGCAGCCTCTTTCAGGACTACACCGAGGTCCCCGGTGGCGGCGACCGCCGCGAGCGCGCCCGCTCACGCGGCCAGCGGTCGCGACTACTCGACCAGATGGAGCGCATCCTCCTCCGCTTCGGTGAGGCTGTGATTCCCGGCCGTATCGGCGTGCCGATCAACATCACGTGGATCGAGGACCAGCGCAACGTCATCAAGGCCGAAGCGATCGCGGACCGCTAAAGCGGGCCGCCTGCCCCGATCGCGAACCCCCCGCACGCCGCACCGAACACACACCCAAAGACACACGCCACGAAGCACCCGGAGAACGCAATGAATCCCCTGAAGACACTCATGTTGGTCGCGGTGCTCGCCCTCGGCTGGGCGACGAGCCTCGCCGGTGCCGCAGACAAGCTTGTGCTGACCGACGGCACCGAGATCACCGGCACGATCGCCCAGGAAGTCGACGGCTACGTGTACTTCACGTACCTGAAGTCTGGCATCGAGGTCCAAGAGTTCTTCAGCCCCAATGACTACGTCGAGGTCGTTCGCGATGCGGGCAAGGTCGCCAAGGCGAGGGACGCAACGCCCGACCAGGTCGCACGCCCGAGCATCGAGAAGAAGTCCGAGCCGCGTGCCCGCACGATCGGGTCAGACGCGCCGCGCGCCGCCGTCATCAGCCTCGGCGCTGGTGGCGATAAGAACATGGTCGGCATGTACATCACCGCCAAGAAGCTGCGCGAGCTGATCCCCGTGCTCGAGGAAGAAGAGATCGACGTGGTCATCTTCCGCGTCAACTCCGGCGGCGGCCTGCTCTACGAGCTCCAATTCCTCCACGAGGTCATCCAAGAGGAGTACAAGCCCCGCTTCCGCACCGTCGCCTGGATCGAGAGCGCCATCTCGGCCGCCGCGATGACAAGCCACGTCATCGAAGAAATCTACTTCATGAAGCGCGGCAACTACGGCGCGTGCACCGGCTGGTCCGGCTCGCTCAACGCGATGAAGGGTGAGGGCCTCGAGCAGGTCCTCCACATGATGGAGAAGGCATCCGACCTCGGCGGCTACGACCACGCGATCATGCGCGCCATGCAGATCAACGAGCCGCTCTCGGCAACGATCAACGACAACGGCACCGTCGACTTCTTCCTCGACACATCCGGCGAGATCCTGCTGAACCCGGGCGACTACATCCTCACGCTCGACGCCGAGCAGGCCGAGGAGGTCAAGTTCTCCAAGGGCACGACCGACGACCACCGCGAGCTCGGCCGCCTCATGGGCTACAACGAGATCGACTGGGTCGGCGAAACCGTGCCGGGCATCCCGTATCCGGTGAGCAAGGCCGAGGCCGAGATGCGTAAGTTCCGCGACCGCACGCATCGCGACGAGCAGCGGGTCAACGTCTACATCGCCGACTTCCAGCGGGCGTTCGCCTCCGCCCAGGGCGCACCCGCCGAGCGCCGCGGCGCGTTCGTCAACCAGGCACGACGGGCCCTGCGCAACATCGAGCGCATGGTCGCCAACAACCCCAACTTCGCCCTGCTCAACCTCAACCTCATTTCCGACGAGCAGTTCCGCCAGTGGGTCCGCGACCGCGAAGAGGAGCTCCGCGAGCTCTCACGCCGCTGAGTGCAACGCCACACACCGATCACCCGAAGCCCACGGACCGATGTCCGTGGGCTTTTTCGTGTGCCCAGCGAATCAGCCCACACGCCCCTACGCTTGTTTTCCAGAGCGAAACGCTCTGCCGTACCCAACCAACCCCGCTCGGCCCCGCCGCGCGTTCTCAGACGGAGCCGACCCATGTCGATCGCCAGCAGCACGTTCGTCCCCGCCCAGCTCGACGCGACCGAGTGGTCCAACATCGAGCCCCTGTTCAACGCGCTGCTCGAGCGCTCTGTCGAGTCGGCCGCCGATCTCGAAGCCTGGCTCTTCGACCGCAGCGAGCTTGAGAGCGCCTACAGCCAGTCGCAGGCCAACCTCTACATCTCGACCACCTGCGACACGGGCGATCAAGCGGCGCAAGACGCGTTCACCAAGTTCATCGAGACCGTGCCGCCCAAGGCAAAGCCCGTCATGTTCGCGATGGATCGACGCCAGAAAGAGCTCGCCGAACGGTTCTCGCTCCCCGCCGATCGCTACGGCGTGCTCACACGCGACACGGCCGCCGACGTCGAGCTCTACCGCGACGAGAACGTCCCCATCGAGACCGAGCTCGACAAGCTGGGCCAAGAGTCCGACACGGTCTCCGGCGCACAGTCCGTCGAGTTCGAGGGCAAAGAGCGCACCATGCCCGAGATGGCCCGCTTCCTGGAGGACACCGACCGCCCCCGCCGCGAGGCGGCATGGCGCGCGATCAGCGATCGCCGCCTGCAAGACCGCGAGAAGTTCGACACGCTCTACGACGCGATGATCGGCAAGCGCGACCAGCTCGCCCGCAGCGCCGGCTATGACAACTACGTCGGCTACACCTTCGCCCGCATGCACCGCTTCGACTACACCCCCGACCACTGCGTCGCGTTCCACGACGCCGTCGAGCGCGCGGTCGTGCCCTTCAACAAGCGGCTTGACGCCAAGCGCGCCGAAGCGCTGGGCGTCGACGCACTCCGCCCGTGGGACCTCGCGGTCGATCCGCACGGCAGGGCGCCGCTCCGTCCCTTCGACGGCGGCGTCGACCTCATGAACAAAACCAACGCCGCCTTCGAGCAGCTCGATCCTCGCCTCGCGTCGATGCTCCGCGAGCTGGGCGACGGCAGCGGCGTCGGCATCGCGGGCGGCAACAACCTCGACCTCGACAGCCGAAAGGGCAAGGCGCCCGGCGGCTACCAGTACATGCGCGACCGCGTCCGCATGCCATTCATCTTCATGAACGCCGCCGGCCTGCACCGCGACGTCGAGACGATGGTCCACGAGGCCGGCCACGCCTTCCACTCCATGCTCTGCCGCGATGAGCCGCTGCTGCACTACCGCCACAGCCCCATCGAATTCGCGGAAGTCGCCTCCATGACCATGGAGCTGCTCACCATGCCCTACTGGGGCGGCGAGCAAGGCTTCTACCCCGACCCCGCCGACCACAACCGCGCGATGCGCCAGCAGATGGAAGGCTCAGTCAGCCTGCTCTCATGGATCGCAACGATCGACGCCTTCCAGCACTGGATCTACGCCAACCCGACGCACACCCAGAGCGACCGCACCAGCGCCTGGCTCGACCTCGACGCCCGCTTCGGGCACGACATCGACTGGTCGGGCCTCGACGACGCCAAGGCCGCCGCGTGGCAACGCCAGAGCCACCTCTTCCGCAACCCGTTCTACTACATCGAGTACGGCATCGCCCAGCTCGGCGCACTCGGCCTCTGGGTCACGTCCCTTGAGAAGGGCGAGCCGGCTGCGATCGACGCCTACATGAAGTCCCTCTCGCTCGGCGGCTCGAAGCCCTTGCCCGAGCTGTTCAAGGCCGCGGGCCTGCCCTTCGACTTTGGCTACGACACCGTCGCCCGCCTGCTCGACCGCGTCGAGACCGAGCTTGAAAAGGTGCCTGACGCGTGAGTGCGTCGTCAGCAGAATCAAGACGCGTCCAATAACTGGCCCGATATTCCGGCTGGGTTTATCCGATAGGCCGCGGAACCCGACTGCATGTTCATGCGGACCGATTCCGTACGCTCGCCTGTGAGGGGGAGGAGGGGGCCGTTCTGGCCGCCTCGATTGATCTGCACGTGCCGGCCCGCGCGCCGGCGACCCGTGAGGAGTCAGCGAATATGAGTCTGTCCCACTTCCCCGCGCTCGGGGCTGCCGTTGTCGCCGCTGGTTTGTGTGCCGGTGCTTCTCCCTCGTTCGTGCCCGGCCCCGTCGCACCGCGCGGCGAGGTGCCCGTGCCCATGTCGGCGCACCTCCCCGACTTCTTCCAGGACGACGCCGGCCAGGTCATGGTCGACGGCTTCGTCTTCGATTCCCTCGACGACTACATCGCCTCCGACGCCTTCATCAACAACGGCGGCCGCTGCGGCCATCGCCCCGCCGACCACGCCAATCTCAATCTTCGCGACGCATCCGATTGTTCCGGCAATCGCACCAACCCGCTCCCCGAGTACATGCCCGTCAACGGCCCGATCTACCGCATCCCCGTCGTCGTCCACGTCCTCCGCACGAGCAGCGGCGGCAACGACATCAGCCCCGCCCGCGTGCAGAGCCAGATCGACATCCTCAACGAAGACTTCCGCGCCATCGCCGGCACCAACGGCGCACCCGGCGTCGACACCCGCATCGAGTTCTTCCTCGCCACCGAGGACCCCCAGGGCAACCCAACCACCGGCATCACCTACTCGAACAACTCGACCTGGTACAACGACGGCGGCAGCTACTGGAACTCCCTCTCGTGGGACCCCGACAACTACATGAACCTCTACGCCAACTCCGCCTCGGGCAATCTGGGCTACGTGCCCACGCTGCCCCAGTTCGGCATCGCGGGCGCATCCAACGACCGCGTCGTCGTCCTCTCCGCATCCTTCGGCCGCAACGCGCCGATCCAGAACTACAACCTCGGCCGAACCGGCACCCACGAGGTCGGCCACTACCTCGGGCTCGAGCACACCTTCTCCGGCGGGTGCGGCTCGAGCAGCTGCTACACCACCGGCGACCTGCTCTGCGACACCAATCGCCAGTCCTCGCCCACCTTCGGCTGCCCCGGCAACCCCAGCTCCTGCGGCTCGTCGGACCCCAAAGAAAACTACATGGACTACTCGTACGACGCCTGCATGAACGGCTTCACCCTCGAGCAGGCCAACCGCATGCGCTGCACCCTCATGTTCTACCGCCCCGATCTCGCGATCGTCGCCGCAGCCGCCTGCTCGCCCGCCGACCTGACCACCACCGGCAACGCCGAGGGCGAGCCCGACGGCACCGTCGACCTCTCCGACTTCTCCTACTACCTCAGCATTTGGTCGAGCAGCGACACCGCCGCCGACGTGACCACCACCGGCACCGCCAGCGGCATCCCCGACGGCACCGTCGACCTCTCCGACTTCTCCTTCTACCTCTCCCTCTGGTCGGCCGGCTGCCCGTAAGTCGCGCCCTAGGTCCCAACCCGCTACACGATGCAATCTCATGCCGCCGGCGCAGCACGCGTCGGCGGTTTTTTCTGCGCCGTCTACCCTTGCCCATGCCCGACGCCCACGCCGAAGATCCATCCGCTTCACAGACCGGTCCGCACCCCGTCCCGCACATGACGCCCGACGAGTTCGCCGACATCGGCCACCGCATGATCGACGTCATCGCCGACTACATGCGCACCGTCGAGTCCATGGCCATCATGCCCGACACCAAGCCGGGCGAGGTCTACGACGCGTTCCCATCCGGGCCGCCGGATATGGGCGACACGGGCGACGCGGGCGACTGGTCGGGCATCTTCGCCGACATCCAGCGTTCAATCATCCCCAACATCACGCACTGGCAGCACCCGAGCTTCTTCGGCTACTTCCCATGCAACGCCTCGGGCCCGGGCATCCTCGGCGAGCTTCTCGCCGCGGGCCTGGGTGTGCAAGGCATGCTCTGGCAGACCTCGCCCGCGTGCACCGAGCTCGAAACACTCACGCTCGATTGGCTCGTCGACCTGCTTGGCCTGCCCGACAACTACCACTCGCGCCGCTCAGATGGCACCGGCGGCGGCGTCATCCAACACACCGCGTCCGACGCCACGCTCGTCGCCATGCTCGCTGGTCGGCAACGCCAACTCCGCGCGGGCGCATCACCCGATGCCATCTGCGTCTACGCGTCGCAGCAGGCCCACTCCTCGATCGTCAAAGCCGCGATGGTCGCGGGGCTCGCCAAGAGCCCCGAAGACACCTCGTCCGTGCGCCTGATTGCGACCGACGCCCAGCACCGCATGGATCCTGCTGCGCTCGCCGAGGCGCTGCGTGAAGACGTTCTCGCGGGCCGAGCGCCCGCGTTCGTGTGCGCCACGCTCGGCACCACGAGCAGCGAGGCGGTCGATCCGATCGACAAGATCGCGACCGCCATCGACGAGGTCTCTGCCTCAACCTCGCCGCGCCCGTGGCTGCACGTCGACGCCGCCTACACCGGCGCCGCGCTCGTCTGCCCCGAGCATCGCCACCTCGCCAAGGGGCTCGACCGGGCCGAGTCGTTCTGCTTCAACCCGCACAAGTGGCTGCTGACCAACTTCGACTGCGACACGATGTTCACCTCCGACGCCGCGGGACTCACCGCAGCCCTCTCGATCACGCCCGAGTACCTGCGCAACCAGGCGAGCGATGATGGGGCCGTGATCGACTACCGCGACTGGCACGTGCCGCTCGGTCGCAAGTTCCGCTCGCTGAAGCTCTGGATGGTGTTGCGCCACTACGGCCGTGGTGGCTTGCAGGCCTACATCCGCAACCATGTCGCCATCGCCGCGTCGCTCGAGCAGCGCGTCGCACGCGATCCCCGCTTCGAGCTCGCCGCACCACGCACGACCGCGCTGGTCTGCCTCAGGCTCGCGCCGCCCGGCACCACACCCGAGCGGGCCGACGCCCTCACGCGATCGCTCATGGACTCGCTCAACGCCACCGGCGAGGTCTTCCTCACGCACACGACGCTCACGATCGCTGACCAAAACGGGGCTGGCGCACCCCGATTCGTCCTGCGCATCGCGGTGGGGGGCACGCACACCGAGCAACGCCACGGCGACCACCTCTGGCAACTCCTCACCGAGCACGCCGACCAACTGATACGCTCGCGAGCAACATGACCATGCAATCTGCCACACACGCAACGCTCGCCCGTGCGCTGCTCACGCTCGCGTGCGTCGCCGTCGCGCCGCTCTCAGGCTGCGCGAGCTCCGAGCCAACCGAAGAGCTCGCCGTCGCCGCGACCGACTACGACGCCGCCTTCGTCGCCGTGCGAGAGGTCTTGCGCGACTACCGGTTCGACATCGACCGCGTCGACGCACGGGCCGGCGTGATCAGCACAACGCCCAAGTCCACCGCCGGCTTCGCGACCCCCTGGGATGGCGAGCAGCAGACGCTCGGCCAAGAGTGGGAAGACCTCACCAACCGCCAGCAGCGCACGGTCCGCGTGATCTTCGAGCCCGGCTCGGCCCGGCTCGGCCGAGAGACCGGCCCCACGCCGCAGTCCGCGCCCGGGCCCGCCCGCGCCGATATCCGCACGCTCGACGAGCCCATCGGCATCCGCGTCGAGGTCATCGTCGACCGCATCAACCGCCCGCATTTCCGCGGCGAAACCGAGAACCTGCGCTCAAGCACCTACGCCCGCGAGCCCGCGCTGCGCGCTCGCGACATGCAGCCGAACTACGCGGTGCCGCGGGACCGCGATCGTCTCTTTGAGCAGACGCTCCTCGGCGCGATCGAGCGCAAGCTCGCCACGATCGCGCCCGAAGTTTCCGTGTCGGCCGCGGACTGACTTAAGACGCTGGATTGTCTCGGAACGCTTACGCGTCGCTGCTGCGGATCGCGGTTGCCTTCGTGCCGACGCCCGGCGTCGTGACCACTTCCGGGTTGCCGCCCTCTGTCGGTGCCGCGGGCTGGATGTGCCCGAGTGCCCGCGCGATCAACTCGCCCCGGCTCGACGCATCGAGCTTGCGGTGCAGGCTCTTCACATGGTCGTGCACGGTGTGCGGGCTGCGGTCGAGTTCTTCGGCAATCTGCCGCACGCTCTTGCCGAGCGAGAGCTGCTCGAGCACCACCTGCTCGCGGCCGGTGAGCCACTGCGTGCTCGAAGCACGCTTCGAGCCGATCGCCATGACCGCGCGCTTCTCGACGAGTCCGAGCACCGCGCCGAGCATCGCCGACAGCGCCTCAACCTTGCTGGGTGAGGTCTCGGGCACCGCCATCATCGCGATGACCGCGCGGCCGGGCTCGGCCGTGCCGATCGGGCGGATGCCCGCCAGCACGGTCTCGGGCTCGATGTCTCCCCAGACCTTGCCAGCCGCGGTGTGCCGCCAGCCTTCGCCCGCGAGGCGGGACATCGGGGCGGCTGCGCCATGGCGGACAACCTCGGGGCCGACAGCCCAGCCGAGTGTGCCGAGCCGTTCCAGGCGGGCACGCAGGCCCGTGAGCCTTGCATCTTTCGTGGAGAGCTCGACCGCGGCATGTGCCGAGCCGAAGCCGGCACCGGCCGACGGATAGGCCTCGGCCCGTCCGGCAACGCCCGCCGCCTCGATCTGGCCGAGGGTGCCGTCCGCCTCGAGCGTGCCAATGAGCACACCCGTCAGGGCCGGAGACGCGAGATGCGTCAGGGCCGATGCGGCGCCATCGCACCAATCCAGCGTCGCAACAGCGGGCAAGCCACAAACCGCCGAAGCCGCATCGCAGATCACGGCGTAGCTCTTGGGTTCAATCATTCGTTCGGGACCCATCGTTCCTCCCCGGGCCAGCACGGGCCCCGGTTCCCACTCCGGCTCGCGATCCTTCACGCGCCGCTCTGGCGCTCACGCGCCGCCAACCCCAGTGTCCCGGCACCGAGCACGCCTCGTGCCCGAGCTCGGGACAGTTTACCCATCAGAGCGGGATTTCCCGCCGAAGTCCGTGCCGACTCGCGTCGTCATCGACCCCGGCAATCCGCCCGCCCGATGGCCATCCCCTGCACGGGCGAGCGTATCACAGTTGTGAACCTGGGCAAGCAACATCATGTGGGGGAGCCCGCGCAGCCGGTCGTCTGGAACGGGTGCGCCGATTGTGCCGCCACGCTGGATACCCTTGCCTACACCCAGTCCGCGCGACCCGCCCAGACGGCCCCCCAGAGGCCCGCCGAGTCCACCCGCTGGAAACCGGAGCCATCACCATGACAAGCACGCCCGCCACATCCAACCCCGCCGAGTGGCCCGCCCTCCGAGGTAAAACCCCACGCATTCTTATTGTTGGCGCAGGCCCGACAGGCCTCGGCGCCGGGTACCGCCTCAACCAGCTCGGCTACACAAACTTCACCATCGTCGACCGCCATCCGTATGCCGGCGGCCTCGCCCACTCCTTCACCGACGACGTCGGCTTCACCTGGGACATCGGCGGCCACGTCATGTTCAGCCACTACCAGTACTACGACGACTGCTTCGACACGCTCATGGGCGACGACTTCACCATGAACAACCGCGAGTCATGGGTCCGCATGTTCGACCGCTGGGTGCCATACCCGTTCCAGAACAACATCCGCTACCTCCCCAAGCAGGCCGCCTACGAGTGCCTCTCCGGACTCATCGCCGCGCAAACCGGCCAGGGCAAAATCAAGCACTACGCCGACGCGACCAACTTCGGCGAGTTCATCGATGCGGTCTTCGGCGAGGGCATCGCCAAGCACTTCATGCGGCCGTACAACTTCAAGGTCTGGGCGCACGAGCCCGAGATGATGAACAAGCACTGGATCGGCGAGCGCGTCGCCACGCTCGATATCGACCGCGCGCTCAAAAACGTCGTCCTCGAATCCGACGACTTCGGCTGGGGCCCCAACAACCAGTTCAAGTTCCCCCTCAAGGGCGGCACGGGCGAGTATTACAAGCGAATGGCCGACTCGATCGAGCAGTTCATCCAGCTCAACAAGACCCTCGAGTCCATCGACGTCGACAAGAAGATCGCCACCTTCGCCGATGGCACCACCGAGCCTTACGACATCCTTCTCTCGGCCATGCCCGTCGACGTGCTCTGCCGCGACATCCTCAGCGGCGACGTCCCCGACGATCTGCGAACCCGTGCCCAAGAGCTCAAGCACTCCGGCGGCCACATGATCGGCATCGGCCTCAAGCGCCCCTGCCCCTCGACCAAGTCCTGGATGTACTTCCCCGAGGACAACTGCCCCTTCTACCGCGTGACGTACCTGAGCAACTACTCGCCCTTCATGACGCCCGACAAGGACAAGTACTACTCGCTGCTCTGCGAGACGAGCTACTCCGACCACAAGCCGGTGGATGCCGACGCGATCATCGAAGAGACGATCGCCGGCCTCGAGAACGCGGGCCTGCTCGAGCCCGGCGAGCGCGACGACATCGTCACCACCTGGCACTACCACGCCGACTACTCGTACCCGACGCCCTCGGTCGAGCGCGACGAGATCCTCGCGGATGTCATCCCTTGGCTCGAGCAACGCGAGATCTACTCGCGTGGCCGATTCGGCATGTGGAAGTACGAGGTGTCCAACACCGACCACACGCTCATGCAGGGCGTCGAGCTGATCAACCGCCTGCTGTTGGGTGAGGCCGAGACAACCATCGGCATCGTGTACGAGTCCACCGAGGACGGGCGCGAGGCCGCCCGGCACGAGCGGTCCGCCAAGGCCGGCTCGGGCGAGAAGCGGCGCGCGGGCTCGGCCGCGGAGGCGAAGCCGGCTGGAACGTCGGCAACTATTTCTGCGAGCCCCGATGCGGGGGATCAGCCCGAGGCCGAGCTCGCCGAGGAAGAACTCGGCGTCGGCAAACTCGGCGATTGACAGGGTCGTCCATTCGGCGGACGCCGTCGGAAATGTTTGCGTCCCATAACGTTACGCGTCATCCGCGCACACCCGCTCTGGAATCACCTGAAGCGGGTGTTTTTGCGTTCCCCTGATCTGGCTAGCCTTGTTGGGGCAATATCGCGGCGAAATTGGCTGGTAGTGGGCGATTCCTGAGGCACATTTGACGCAGACCTCGCAAACGGAACTGCAAGGTCCGGATAGGTTACTCTTGACCAGCCTCCGACCCTATCGCTTTGCGAACAGGTGGGCTGCGAACAACCCGATCCTCTCCTCCACGGAGGGAGTTATGGAGAGTGTGTTGCCATGAGCGCGATGCCGCGCCAACACGATTCACCGCTGGCAGCCACGGACTGGCACGCCGACACGGTGACATTGGCCGACGAGGCCCACCTCGTCGCGTGGTCTGAGGACCCCTCGCTGCGAGTACATTTCGCAGCCTCTTTGGGGCGGTTCCTCGAAGCCCAACGCGACGTCGAAGTTCTTCGATTCCACGGCCGACACATCGGCAACCTCGAAGATTTCTGCGCCCAGCTCGAACGCCTCATGCCCGGCCCGACGCTCGATCGCCGGGTCGACGGCCCGCGCGGCGTCACGAACCTCCTCCGCGCTCGCCCGACTTTCCCAGGCAGGTCTGCCGGCAAGTGGCGCTACTACGTCTGGCACGACGCGGACGTGCTGCTCGCGGAGAACCCCGACCTCTTCGCACGCGTCGCCGACGCGATGGCGGGCGTTGCCGCCGAGGCCGAGTACGTCTCCGACGACATGCTCATCATCCACCGGGCCGTGCTCGTGGGCGGCCCAGCCCTCCTCGACGCCGCCGCCACGCCCGGCGGCCCGCTCGCCTCGTGGTACGACGATGGGCTCGGCGAGCCGTTCTGGCAAGTCGTCACCGGCATTGATGCCCCGGACTACATGGCCTTCCACATCGACCAGCTCATCCGCGACTGACGTCCTTGGGCGTCACGCCCGTCGCTGTCCCGACCTGACCCCCGCACGCCGAACCCCTTGTCGGCGTGCCAACACAACACGCACGGACTCGAACGAATTTTCCCGAGCCCGCCCGCAGCAACGCACCCGAGCCGGCTCTACCGACTCGGGTGCGTGCTCTTTTTGCAGATCGGCTCGCGCTCGCCATCGTGTGCACGATCCATGCTCGCCGCCCTCGGGCTTGATTCGCCGCGTCCGCGGGGCTTGGCTCTGCTATGCGCATCATCGGCGGCAGCCACAAACGTCGACATCTCATCACCCCGCCCGACGCGGAGGTCACCCGCCCCATGCCGGACTTCGTCCGCGAGGCGGTCTTCAACATCCTGCGGGGTCATTCCGAGGGCGCAACCGTCGTCGACGTCTTCGCCGGCACCGGCTCGATGGGCCTCGAAGCCGCCTCACGCGGCGCGAACGAGATCCACTTCATCGAGCGCGACCGCCGCATCGCCGACATCATCGACCAGAACATCGAGCAGCTCGGCTTCGAAGACCGCGCCCAGCTCATCATCGGCGACGCGCTGGGACCCGCCTCGGTCGCCCGCGTGCCCGACGGTATCGACTTGCTCTTCTTCGACCCGCCCTACCCGATGGTCACCGACGCCGAGACCTGGCCGCGCGTGGCCGCACAGTTTGCCCGCTTCGTGCAGAAGCTCGCCCCAACCGGCTTCGCCGTGCTCCGCACACCCTTTCCCGCCGTACACCGCGTGAAGGAAGTCGAGCCCGAGCTGCCGCCCGGCGCTCGCGTCGAGCACGGCTTGAACGACGATGGCAGCGAAGGCGACGGCCAAGAAGAAGTCATCGTGCTCGAGGCCGACTCGGTCGATGGCATCGACGACGCGGCCCTCGAGGCCTTCGAGCGTGCCGCCCGCGAAGCCGAGCAGCAAGCCCGCGAGCGCGCCCGCCCGGTCGACATCGATCTGGAAATGCCTGGCGCAATCGGCCCCGAGAGCCACGCCTACGGCACGACCGTCGTGCACCTCTACATGCGCGAGCGCACCCCGGAAGAGCACGCCGAGCTCGGTTCAGCGCCGACCGCTTCGGCGTAAACTCTCGCGGTGTCCGACCCCGCCTTCCAACTCAACGAGGCCCAGCAGCAAGCCGTCGAGCACGACGCGGGCCCGCTGATCGTTCTCGCAGGTCCGGGCACCGGTAAGACGGCCGTGATCACCCGCCGCATCGAGCACCTCATCACGCGTCGCGGGTGCGACCCCGCGACGATCGTCGCGCTCACGTTCACCGTGCGCGCGGCCGCAGAGATGCGCGAGCGCGTAGCCGCCATGGACCTCCAGGCCGCCGCCGAGCAGATCCAGGCCTCAACGTTCCACGGCTTCGGGCTTGGCATCCTCCGCCGCTTCGGTGACATGCTGGGCCTGCCCGCCAAGCTCACCATCGCCGACGCCGCCGAGCACCGCCGCGCCTTGCGCGAAGCCGCCCAGTCGCTCCCCGGCACCACGATCGATATCGAAGGCGCCGACGCAGCAGCCGATCAGGCCCGCGCACTCGCAACGCAGATCGCCCAACTCGGCCTCAGCGCCAACGACCTCCGCACGCGTGTGGCAGCAGCGCGCGAAGCACTCGAAGCGGGCGACAGCCCTGAAGACAGCGACGCGAAGAACCCGGTGCCCGTCGCCGCACGACGCGCTCGGCTCGACCGCTACGCCGCCTACGCCAGCATGATCGAGCACGCCGAGCGCGACCTGCTGCGCCGCGGCAGGCTCACCCTCGACCACCTGCTCACGCTGCCCACACACCTGCTGCCCAAACACCCCGCCGCCCTCGCGATGGTCCGCGAGTCCGCCCAGCACGCGCTGGTCGACGAGTACCAAGACTCCAACCCCGCCCAGCTCGCGATGCTGCGCGTCGTGTGCCCGCCCGATCAACCGCGCGGCGTCGGCCCCGACCTCGTCGTCGTGGGCGACGACGACCAGTCCATCTACGCCTTCCGCGGCGCCGACGATCGCGCGTTCCATCACTTCCAGCAGGCGTACCCAACCGCCGAGACCGTCGAGCTCGTCGAGAACTACCGGTCCACGCCCGCGGTGGTCGACATCGCAACGCGCGTGATCGGTGCCGCGATCGAACGCTTTGCGCCGGACAAGTCGCTCGTTTCGCGCGTTGCTGTGGACAACGCGGTGAACGTGCTGGCCGTGCATCTCGAAGCCGATCGGCATGATGCCGATGTGATCGCCGCCGACATCCTCGCGTCGCGCGCCAAGGCCGACGCGGCCGGCGAGCCAGTAAGATCAACTGCAGTCATCGCTCGCGGTCATGCCGATCTCGATCGCATCGCCGCCGCCCTGCGTGTCAACGGCGTGCCCTTCCGCATCGCCCGTCGCCAACGCGTGCTCGAGCTTCCCGCGATGCAAGACCTGCTCGCATGGATCGAAACGCTCGTCACGCCCGACGCGGCATGGCCCGTGCAACGCCTGCTCGTTCGCCCCCCGTTCTCCGTCGACGCCGACACCGTCGCGCAGTGGCACCGCCAGTATCGTCGCGCCGCAGGTCTCGCAGATGCCAGCCGGGGCGACGCGCCCGGCACCTTCACCGAGTGGCTCGAAGCCCGCCCCGACGCGAACCTCGGCGGGCTCGGCCGATTCGTGCACCTTCGCACACTCCTCGCCGAACGCACAGCCCACGTCCCAGCCCACGAGGCGATCTTCGAGATCATCGCCCGCGGCGAGCTGGTCGCCGCGGAGCTTCCCGATAGCGCAGGCCTCGTCGCGAACGCCGGCGCGCTGGCCGCCGCAGTGCGATACGCCCGCGACGCGCGCACACGCATGCCCGAGCCCCGAAACCTCGCCGCGTTCTGGGCGCACTACCAAGACCTCGACGAGCAGGGCCAGTCCTTCGGGCTCGCCGAGGAGCAACGCGTCGACGTGATCGATGGCGAAGGCGACGAGCCGCAAGGCGATGGTGTCGTGCAGTTGCTCACGGCCCACGCGTCGAAAGGCTTGGAGTTCGACACGGTCTACGTGCCGCGCATCGGCCCAACGGCGGGCTTCGGCTGGGTCGACCACAGCACACGCGATCGCCCGCCGCCGGGCGTCGCCGACGAGCTCGTCTTCGATCCCGAGCGACAGCGCGCCGAGCAGAGGCGGCTCTTTTATGTCGCCTGCACCCGTGCCGAGCGTCGCTTGGTATTGCTCACAAAGAAGGCCAAGTCACGCAGCAAGAGCACACACTTCTTTCACGAGCTGACCTACGCCACGCCCGCGCTCGAGTTGCTCGACATCATCGAGGCGAGCGATCTGCTGGCAGCCGCCGCAGGCGCCGGCGTGCACGCCGGGTCGACCGATGCACCCGATGAGCTTGCCCAGCTCGCAACGCGGCGCGACGCGATCGCCGACGCCCGGCGTCGCGTGCGCACCGCCGCAGCCCGCGCGCTCGCCTCGGTCGACGAGCCCGAGGCTTCGCAGGAGACACTCCGCGAGGCGCAAGCGGTGCTCTCACGCGCAG
>ERZ1740067.637-NODE-637-length-27235-cov-6.062987_pt1 | contig 27235 bp, 24 predicted proteins | sample MGYA00581736_ERZ1740067 | MGnify/ENA primary metagenome ERZ1740067 (study PRJEB43018, sample SAMN04849236) | marine metagenome | isolation source: floating plastic debris | place: Pacific Ocean | collected 2008-08-27 | study: EMG produced TPA metagenomics assembly... | reverse complement strand
CCGGCGACCTGCGGCCGCGTCATGATACGGGCCCCCGCCCGCGGGATCAACGTCGGGATCGGTAGTCTGCCTGCCTTTCGTCGTCTTCGAGGCGGCCTATAGGCGAAACCGTATGAGCGCGGTAAGCCTACCCCATGAAGCGCGTACTCTCTTTTCTCGTTTGGGCGGTGCCCGCCCTCTTGCTCGTGGCGGTCCTTGTCATTTTTGAAGTGGTCCCGGCGCGCATTGATGCGTCGATGAACCCGGTGGTCCCTGACCCCGAAGCGCCGGCGCCATCTGCGGCGGCTGCGGCGCTGCATGACACTCTTCTGGTGGCGGATCTTCATGCCGATGCGCTTCTATGGGGTCGGGATTCAACACGGGCTCAGGAACGGGGGCATACGGATTTTCCGCGTCTGCGCGCGGGCGGTACCTTCCTTCAGGTCTTTTCTGTGGTGACTAAGTCCCCGTCAGGCCAAAATGATGTGGAGAACAGCGCCGACGCCGCTGACCAGATCACGCCGCTGGTGGTGGTCCAGCGCTGGCCCCGCCGCACCTATGGCTCTTTGAAAGAAAGGGCGCGGTACCAGGCCGAGCGCCTCAGGGCTTGGGAAACGAAGGACGAGAATTTTCGCATCATCCGGAGCCAGGCTGATCTACGCCAAGCCCTCACCGATCATGAGACGAACCCGGACCTTCTGGTGGGGGTTCTTGCAACGGAGGGCTCCCACGCGCTTGAGGGCGACCTTGGGGCCATCGAAACACTCTATAATGACGGCTACCGCATGATGGGGCTTCATCATTTCTTCGATAATCGTCTTGGCGGGTCCCTCCACGGGACATCAAAGGCGGGTCTGAGCGACTTTGGCAAGGCCGCGGTCGATAAGATGGTGGCGATGGACATTATGATTGATGTGGCCCATTCCTCCGAGGCGGTGGTGTGGGATGTCCTTGCCCGCACGGGCCGCCCCCTGGTGGTGAGCCATACCGGCTTTAAGGGGGCATGCGACCGTCCCCGGAACATTAGTGATGAGCTGATGATCGCGATTGCGGAACGCGGCGGCCTTATCGGTGTGGGGTATTGGCAGGCCGCGATTTGCGATCCCACTCCCGATGGGGTGGCCCGCATGATCCGTTATGGGATTGATTTGGTGGGCGAGGATGCGGTGGCCTTGGGGTCCGACTTTGACGGCACTGTGGCTGTACCGTTTGATGCATCGGGTCTTGTACAGCTCACCGATGCTCTCTTGCGGGCGGGATTGACCGAAGCGCAAATCACCAAAGTGATGGGCGGCAATCAAATCCGCTTTTTCCTGGAGCATCTGGCCGAGGGTGATGCCGCCCTATGACCCGTGCCCTGTTCCTCGCGGTCGCGACCGTTCTTTGCGTGCTGTCGTCTGCCTTCGCTCAGGTAAGCCCGGCGGTGACAACCAATAATGCCACAACCCGTTTGGTAGCCGAGCATGTTTCTGCCGCACCGGGGGAGACCATCACCCTGGCCCTTCTGCAAAATCTGCGGGAGAAGTGGCATGTCTATTGGCGCAACCCGGGGGATTCAGGTCTGCCGCTCAACCTCAGCTGGAAGGTGTCGGAAGGGTTTGAAGCGGGGGAGGTGCTTTACCCCCTGCCTCACCAATTGCCGTTGGGGCCATTGGTCAATTACGGCCACGAAGGGGAGCCGACCTTTCTCATTCCCTTGACGGTACCCCAAAACGCCGTGCCCGGTATGAATGTATCCGTGACGGTCGATGCCACCTGGCTTATTTGCGATGAGGAACGCTGCGTGCCGGAGGATGGGACCCTCCGCCTCATTCTGCCCATTACGGCTGAGCGTGGGGCCCTTAATACCCCGTACCAGGAGAGAATTGCGGCAGCCCGCGCAGAGCAACCCACGCCTCCCTCCTTTGAAGTGAGCTATTTTCATACGGATGAGGGGCCTGTCCTTCGCCTGGAGGGCCCGCCTGAGGGCACTCTTGAATTTTATCCCTACACCCCGTCCCTGACGGAGCCAGCGGGCGAAGTTCGCCTCGCACAGGAGGGGGAGACTCTCTTTATGGGGTTCACAGCGGCGTTCGCCTATGAGGCCGCGCGTCCCGAACGGTTAGGTGGGGTCTTGGTGGTTGAGGAGGATGGTACCCGGACAGGGTATGAGCTTTTCGCGCCCCAGGTGAAGGCACCCGCCACAAGTCCGTTCCCGGTACCAGTGCCGTTGACAAGCAGTGCGGCGGCGACGCCCGCCCCACCGCTCCTCGGCGTCACTCTAGGGCTCGCCTTTCTCGGCGGTGTGATCCTCAATCTCATGCCGTGCGTCTTTCCTATCGTCTTTTTGAAGGCGCTCGGATTTGCCTCCGTTTCGCGGGAGGAGCGGGGGATCGTTCGGCGCCATGGTCTTCTTTATACGGCGGGCATTTTGGTTGCCTTCCTCGGTCTGGCTGGGATGTTGCTCGCTTTGCGTGCTGGCGGCGATGCCCTTGGGTGGGGCTTTCATTTACAGTCTCCTCTCGCAGTGGGGGTGTTCGCCATCATTATCCTCCTGGTGGGGCTTAATCTGTCAGGGGTGTTTGAGATGGGCACCTCCCTCCAAGGGGTGGGGGAGGGGCTGGCGCGCCAAGGCGGCAGTGCAGGCTCGTTTTTCACCGGCCTCTTGGCGGTGGCGGTGGCGGCGCCCTGCATCGGGCCGTTCCTTGGGGGCGCCGTGGGGGTGGCCCTGGCGCGTCCTGCGGTGGAGGGTCTCCTTATCTTCGGCACCATCGGTCTGGGGCTCGCGGCCCCCTACCTCCTCCTCAGCTTTGTGCCGGGATTTGTCAGCCTGCTGCCCAAACCGGGCGCGTGGATGGAGACCCTGAAACAGCTCTTTGCTTTTGCGATGTATGCGACCCTCGTCTGGCTCGTCTGGGTGGTGAGCACCCAAGCGGGCAGCGACGGCGTGTTGCGGGTGGGGCTGGCGCTCTTGGTCACGGGGCTTGCCGCCTGGACTTTTGGCCGGGCGCAAGGGGCAGGGGGCCTGTTCGGGCGCCTGGCCAGTATCGTGCTTCTTCTTGGCGCGGTGGTGCCCCTCCTGGGCGTGACGCCTAAACCTGTATCCGCCCAGACCGAGACGTCGGAAAACGCGCTCACAGGAGTGCCCTATGATGAGGACGTGCTCGCCACCCTCCGTGCCGACGGGGTGCCTGTGTTCGTCGACTTCACCGCCTCCTGGTGCATCACCTGTCAGTTTAACAAGAAAACCGTGCTGGATACGGCACAGGTGCGGAAGGCGTTTGCGGTGAGCAATGTCACTTACATGGTGGCCGATTGGACCGTGCGGGATCCTGTCATCACCGCCGCGTTGGAGGCCCAAGGGCGGGCGGGCGTGCCGCTGTACCTCTACTACCCCGCCGCGGCGCAGACCCCGCAAATCTTGCCACAGCTCCTCACGGTGGAGGGGGTTCTAGAAACCTTGGAGTAAACACCCTATTATAGGGGGTCAGGCGACTTTGAGAGAGATGTCATGAGGACTTTAATTGCGAGCCTCGCCAGTGTTTTGCTGGCGGTCGGCGTGGCCGCCGCGGCGCCCAAGGTGGGCCAGACGGCGCCAGATTTTTCCGGGACCACGTCGGGTGGTGAGACCATCAGCTTGGACCAGTTTGCGGGCAAGCGGGTGGTCCTGGAATGGACCAACCATGACTGCCCTTATGTGAAAAAGCACTATAATAGCGGGAACATGCAGTCCTTGCAGCGGCGGGCCACCGCCGATGATGTGGTGTGGGTATCGGTGATTTCGTCGGCGCCAGGGAAGCAGGGGCATGTTTCCGCCGCTCAGGCGAATGACCTCACTGCCAGCCGCCGCGCTGGGCCCTCTTATGTCATTCTCGATGAGAGTGGTGAAATTGGTCAGCTCTATGGAGCCAAAACCACCCCGCACATGTATGTGATCGATGAGGCCCGCGTGCTGCAATATTCGGGGGCCATCGATTCGATCCCAACATCCAACCAGGCTGATATTGCGCGGGCGGACAATTACGTCTCCAAGGCGTTGAACAGCCTCCGCAATGGCCAGGGTATCGTGACCAAACAGTCCAAGCCCTATGGCTGCTCGGTGAAGTACGGGTCTTAGGGCGACCCCAAAACCTCATCTGAATTGGGCGTTCCCCACGGCTTGTCCGTGGGGTCCATGCTGTTTGATGTCATCGGCCTTGGGGAATGAAGCCAGGCAATGCGACCCTCACCTGATTGAGTGAGCTATTCTCACACGGTCAACTGGATGCTGCGACCAAGCCGTGGCAAACGGTTGGCCAGTGTCCGTCGTCACCAAGGATCCACAACCATGTCCAGCCGTCCCACCCTACCCGAATGGCAAGACCTTCAAGATTTGAGCGAAAGTGACGGCCAGCGGCATTTGCGCGATTTGTTTGCGGAGGATCCGGGGCGATTTGGGCGGTTCTCCGGCGAGGCGGCGGGCCTTTTTGTCGATTACTCCAAAACGCGGATCACGTCGCGGGTGTTTGAGGGCCTGGTGGCCCTTGGCAAAGCCGTGGGGATCGAAGCGCGGCGGGATGCGATGGTGGCCGGTGAGCGCATTAATGTCACCGAGAACCGGGCGGTCCTCCACGTGGCCCTGCGGGACACGGCCAAGGGAAAATATCTCGTGGACGGCGTGGATGTCATGGGCGACATTCAAACCGTCCTTTCCCGGATGGAAGAATTCTGTGGAGAGGTTCACAACGGTACCCGAACGGGCGCCACGGGCAAGCCCCTCACCACGGTGGTGAATATTGGTATTGGCGGCTCTGATCTTGGCCCCGTCATGGTGACCGAGGCGTTGAAGCCTTACGATATTGAGGGGCGGCGGACCTTTTTTGTTTCCAATGTGGATGGCACCCATATGGCGCAAACCCTCGCGCAGCTGGATCCGGAGACCACGCTGTTCGTCATCGCGTCCAAGACCTTCACCACCCAAGAAACAATGACCAACGCCGAAAGTGCCAAGGCCTGGTATTTAGAGAAAGGCGGCACTGAAGCCGGGATCGCTAACCATTTTATCGCCCTGTCCACCAATGAGGAGGCAGTGAGCGCCTTTGGGATCGACACGGAGAATATGTTTCCCTTTTGGGATTGGGTGGGGGGGCGTTACTCCCTTTGGTCGGCTATCGGGTTGCCCATTGCGCTGCAACTGGGGTGGGACAATTACCGCGCGCTTCTCGATGGCGCTGCGGCGATGGACCGGCACTTTGAAGCGGCACCCCTTGAAGAGAACCTGCCTGCATTGCTTGGCTTGATTGGCGTTTGGCATCGCTCATTCCTTGGCATGGCGACCAATGCTGTCCTGCCTTATGACCAATATTTACACCGCTTACCCGCCTATCTTCAGCAGGCGGATATGGAGTCTAATGGCAAGGGCGTGACCTTAAGCGGTGCGGCGGTTTCCTATCCCACGGGGCCGATCCTGTTTGGGGAGCCGGGGACCAACGGCCAGCATGCCTTCTACCAGCTGATCCACCAGGGGACGGATGTCATCCCGTGTGATTTCATTGCACCGGCCCAGTCTCACAATCCGTTAGGGGATCACCATGAAAAGCTGTTGGCGAACTTCCTAGCGCAGCCAGAAGCGTTGATGCGGGGCAAGACGGTGACGGAGGTGACCACAGACTTGCAAGCGGAGGGCCTTGAGGGCCATGAGATTGCGGATCTTGCCAATCATAAGGTTTTTCCCGGAAACCGGCCGACCGTCTCTATTCTGATGGAAAAACTAACCCCCGCCACCCTTGGCGCCCTTATCGCGCTTTATGAGCATCGGATTTTCACCCAAAGCGTGGTCTGGGACATTAACGCCTATGATCAGTGGGGGGTGGAGCAGGGTAAAGTGCTGGCCAAGTCTATCTTGCCGGAACTCAAAGGCGGTGAGGCGACTCGCCATGATGCGTCCACGGCGGGGTTGATTGAGAAAATCAAGGCGATGCGCGGTATGTAGCTTATTCCGCCGTAGGGGGGTCAATCGGTGCGATGGTGTGCGATACGAGGAGGGGAATGTCCGTTCCCTTCCATATAAAGGGTCTCTCCTCAACCTTGGCGATGAGACGCGCCATTTTCGCGGCGGCCCCGTCTTCGTCAGCGTAGGCGAGGACAATACCAAACGTCCCGGTGCCCACGCGACCCACTGTGTCCGTGTCCCGAATATGCCCCGCCAACACGCCCGCAAGATGCCGCAGGGCACCGTCGGTGGCTTCGTCACCGTGGCTCTCCAAAATATCCCCAAGGTTGTTCAGGCTCACCCGCGCGAGGCATCCGCGGTTGCCCTCCCTCCCTAAGCCGACAGCACGCGCGAAGGCGTCTTTTCGCAAAACGGGTAAATCTCCGTCTGCGGTGAGCTTTGCCCGCATGGCGGCGAGCTCCTGCTGGGCTTCGTTCAGCCTGTCGCGCAGGCTGGCAATTTCATCAAGGAGCGCTTTTGCCCCCGGTACGGCGCTTGCGCCCCCAGGAATGGTAAGCGTCGCGCGCTTGCGCCCGGATGGTTGTGCGGTGTTACCCGCCTCTGGCTCGTCTGGTTTGGTCCCCTGGGCCGCCATGCCACTCACCTTTGACATTATCTGACAGCATTTTGTGGCCTATGAGCCAAAAACGCCGCTTAAGTCTCAAATTGCGCATCCGTCCGCAAAACTGGTTTCCACCCTTTGCGGACGGGCATTGTCTACTCCCTAAAGGCGCCCTTACGCCCCAAAGGATTGGCGCCGGGTCACTGCACAGTCTCGCATTTGAGTGAAATTGCGTACTTTTGATGGCAAACAGAGGCACTCCAGCAGAAAGGGGATGCGTTTTTTCCCGTAATGATGTAGTGGCCCCGTTTTCCTGAGGAGCGGGACAAAATGAGCCTTGAGACGCCACCGGTTGCCATTGTCATGGGGTCGACATCTGACTGGCCCACCATGAAGGCTGCCGCCGAGATTCTTGATGTCTTGGAGGTGGCCCATGAGGACCTCATCGTTTCTGCCCATCGGACACCAGACCGATTGGTCCAGTTCTCAAAGGCGGCGGCGGGGCGCGGGGTGAAAGTGGTCATTGCGGGGGCCGGCGGTGCCGCGCACCTGCCGGGGATGGTGGCGTCGATGACGACCCTGCCGGTGCTCGGGGTACCGGTCCAAAGCCGCACCTTGAGCGGCCTCGATAGCCTTTTATCCATCGCTCAAATGCCTGGCGGCGTCCCCGTGGGAACCCTCGCCATTGGCGAGGCGGGCGCGAAGAATGCGGGGCTGATGGCGGCGTCCATTCTGGCCCTTGGGGATGAGGATCTGTCGTCGCGTCTCACGGCTTGGCGGCAGGCCCAGACAGAGGCTGTGGTGGATATGCCCCCCGCAATGCCGGTGGAGGCCTAATGCCCTCATCACCGCTGGCCCCCGGAGCAACGATTGGTATTCTTGGGACGGGCCAGCTGGGCCGTATGTTGGCGATGGCTGCTGCGCGGCTTGGATTCCGTGTAGAGACATTTGGTCCCGAACAAGATCCGCCCGCGGCCCATGCGGCGGCGGCGCACATGAGTGCCGACTATGAAGATGAGGGCGCGCTTGGAGCTTTTGCTCAGAACGTGGATGTTGCCACCTACGAGTTTGAAAACATCCCGACAAAGACAGTTTCTATTTTGAAGGCTGCGGGCGTACCGGTGCGGCCGGATGAGCGGGTGCTTGCTGTCTGTCAGGACCGGTTGGAAGAAAAGCGCTACTTTGAAAAAGCTGGGGTACCCACCGCGCCCATTTGGCCTGTGGAGAATGCTGAGGATCTGGCGGCCGCGATGAGGGAGGCGGCGGGCCCAGCGATCCTCAAAACCCGCCGGTTTGGTTATGATGGTAAGGGGCAGGTACGGCTGAAGCCTGGCGATGATCCGAAGGCGGCCTTTGAAGCCTGCGGCGGCGTGCCTTCTATTCTTGAAGGGTTCGTCGACTTTGATTTTGAAGTCTCCCTTATCGCGGCGCGGGGGCTGGGTGGCTATGCGGCGTTCTTTGACATCCCCCGAAATACCCACCGGGATGGAATTCTCCACCAAAGCCATTTCCCGTCAGGCTTACCCAAAGAGGCGGTGGATATCGCCCATCGGACAGCGAAGGCGATCCTCGATGATCTCTCTTATGTTGGCGTGTTGACGATCGAGTTTTTCTGGTCAAAGGCAAGCGGGCTTATTGCCAATGAGATGGCGCCGCGTGTGCATAATTCAGGGCACTGGACCGTTGAGGCTTGCGACACCAGCCAGTTTGAACAGCATATTCGTGCGGTGGCGGGCTGGCCCTTGGGGCGCCCCCGGCGCCATAGCGATGGGGTGATGACCAATCTCATCGGCGCCGAGGCTGGTGACTGGCCAGCACTATCCGCTGAGCCAGGCTTGGCGCTCACCCTCTACGGCAAGGGGGAGGCGCGGCCGGGACGCAAAATGGGGCATACGGTGGTGTTAACGGCGCAGAGCCCCTAGCTTACCTCTATAATCCGTCGTTCCTCAGCACTTTGGTAAATGGCAAGTATGGCTTTGAGCGACTTTAGGCCATCATCATAGTCTGCTGCCACCGGGGTATTTTCGACAATAGAGTGAGCGAACGATTCCATTTGAGTCTTGAAGTGGTTGGGTCGCGGCAGGGAGGGTAGGGGAATTTGCTTTAGCCCATCGTTCGTTGCGTGAAGAAGGGCATTTGCATAAGGATAAATACGCAACGCCCCCGTCGATCCATAAACCAGAAGAGTAGTCGGCTGAGGGTCCCAGCCTCCTTCAGGAATAAATCCGCTGACGTTCCAGCCGGCCCCCTCGGTGAAGATGCCTTCATTCGGCGGGACTAAGCTCACGGTGCCTTCATCGTAGGTGAGCTGAACCGCAACACCGTTTGACAGTTTCATGGTGACGATTTCCGGGACCGGGGCCTGGCCCGTAATGTTGCCCTGGCCCACCACATCGACCACATGGCTGCCTGTCATCCAAGGAAAGGCGTCAATCATGTGCACCCCATGGTCCACAAGGCCCATACCGGTACCGCCGGGTCCGCCTTCCGGGTAATGGATAGGAGACAGGAGTTCGATATTCTCTAAACCGTTGCCGCCGATCACTGTCTCTGTACAAAGACGGACATCTCCAATGGCGCCACTGATAATAAGGTCTTTTGCGGCCTTCATGGCAGGCAAATGACGGTAAGAGGCGCCAAACAGAAATTTGACGTTGGCCGCTTTGACCGCTTTCCCAATAGCGATGGCGTCTTCTAAAGATGGCGCCATGGGCTTTTCACACAAGATGTGACACCCCTTTGCGGCGGCGGCTTCGACCACAGGGCGGTGAAAAGCTGGAGGCGTTAGGACACAAACAATGTCAAGCTCTTCTGTTTCCAGCATCGCTTGGTAGTCGGTATGGGGAGTAAATTCATATCGTGACGCGGCATCTTGTGCACGGGCTTCATCAATATCCGCACCAGCCACAATGGTCACCGCGTCCGACGCCGCGTAACCTCTCATATGCTCCTGGGCGACACCGCCAAGCCCCACCAACCCCACTTTAAGGGGGTTCTTGCCCATTCCCGCTGCCATGTCCGCCTCCTTGATCGTCGATCATAAGGATCAAGGTGGGGCGGGTAGATTTGTCAACGCCTCAAGGAAATTCCTTTGCTATCAACCTATACCCAGTCCGAAAAGACAGATGTCAGCTCCTGACGACAGCTTTTTCTTGAACTCGGCTGGCCGAGAGGTTAGGGGAGTTGCCCTTAGCGGGTATGGTGAAAAGGTATCACGCGAGCTTCCCAAGCTTAAGTTACGAGTTCGATTCTCGTTACCCGCTCCACACTTCTCTCGCGACATTTTCGCCATATCCGACAGGCGCATTTGGGCCCGCCATTATCCTTTCCGCGACTTTACCAACGGTTCTCAGGCGGTAATTCCCTTTTGAGGCTTTTTGTCTAGAATTTTGCTGGAAACTCAAATTTCCGAGGAGGTGGGGGCCTCGGGAGCAATGACAAAGCCGGCAATGTGGGGCTCTCAGTATGGCGTTGAATAAGAACTTGGGTGCTCTTTGGTTGATTGCCCTGATGGGTGTTGTTGGATGTTCGGGTGGCGGTAGCTCTTCTGGAGGCGAGGGGAGCAGCGGTGGTTCTGGGCCCATGACGCCCACGGAGCCCGATCCCCCAACGCCTCTTCAACAATGTGTCGGGGCGATCACCACCGGTCTTGATGGCTGTACCGCCGCGGTGAGGGACGCGGTGAGGACTTGTTTCGTCGCCGGCGGTTCGACGTGCACTAATATTTCTTTGAGCGCCGATGCTTCAATGGCAATCTCGATGCTGACAAATAATGTGAGCGCTTCGTGCGACGCATCGCTCCTCACCGAAGCGGGGTATACTATCGGTGTTACTGAACTTAATGCACAGCTCACCGATCAATGTGTTGGCCTTAACACAACGCTGGCGACTCGAACATTTGGGGGCCCTCGTGGGGCCGTCTTGCAAAGCGCGGATGTTCAAAATAATGCTGCTGATCCGGCCTGCCTAGAGACGGCGTATACGGAATCTTCTTCCTTTGCGGAGCAGACAGTGAACGCCTATCAACAGTGCCTCGAGGCGGGGGGATGCGGATCGATCCTCTCCGATGTCGCCACATTGGCGAATGCGGCTGAGGCCGCTATCGCCGCGGCGTGTACCAATGGGGATCGGCTAGAAGCCTTGGTGGGGACCACCCCGGCCGAGTTGCTTGACCGCACGCGCGTAGATGCCGAGTGCCAGGTGGCGAACACAAATCCTGGCGCAACGGGCATATCGTTAGAGTGCGCGCCGATAAGGGAGGTGCGAGCGATCCAGGCCTATGAATATAGCACCGGCAGCGCTGTGGAGGTTTTCCCCGGGACGGAGACCCGCGACACCACACCATCAACAATTATACCGCACACGATTGAACGGGGTGAGTACGTGCAGATCGAGATGGACCCGGCGACCACCGGCGCCATGTGCGGTGACGGTAGCCCCTACCGCTTTTGGATCCAGCCCGCGCCCGAAGGACAGCCCCTTGATAACCTCGTCGTCTTTTTAGAGGGTGGTGGTGCTTGCACCGGAGCTGACTGCACCAACAATATCTTGACCGCGATCGACGTGGCAAATGGGGGGGGCGGATCCTCCCGCTTGAATAATTTTTTGAGTGACAATGTCGGTGAGAATTCTGGCCGAAGCGGTTTCACCTCTGTTACCCTCGCCACGAACCCGTATCGCAACTGGTCCAAAGTGTACCTCAACTATTGCACCCAGGACGTATATGCCGGTGGTGAGGGGGGCGAACAGATTATCACGGTGAACGTGCCTGGGGCGGGGAGTGTCGACTACCCCGTTCAGCGTACCGGCGGACATAATGTCCGTGAAGCGATGAAGTATACACGAAACGTCCTCTGGGGCCTTATGAATGAAGAGGGGATAGCCTACGATCCGGCCGCCTTCAAAGTGGCTTTTACGGGCTCCTCTGCTGGCGGGTGGGGCTCACGCATCAATTATCATGTGGCGGCTGATGAGATGCGGTGGACCAACGCCGCTCTCGTTAATCTCTGGGGGCTTGCCGTCGATGATGAGGGGGTCTTTGGCGCAGGGTTGCGCGCGCTATTCTCAACCCTCACGCCGCTGTGGAACAGTGATTCCACTTATGCCCCTTATTGCCAGGTGCCAGAGTGTGTGCATGCTGAAGATCAGGCGCTTCGTATCTTGGAGCAAATGGATACGAGCCGTTTCCCGCGTCAACATTATTCATTGGCAACCGCACAGGTGGATCAAACCCAATCTAACTCCACCGGGTTTGGGAACAGTCAAACCGCTTTAGAAAGATGGGGCAATGCCTTGCGCGCAACCTATTGCCGGATGCGCGATCCAGCTCTTTTCCCGAGCCAAGACAATCTACACTTCTTCCTCCCCTTAGTGCAGCGGCACAATCTGGGGGCGGTCGCCGTATATGCGCCCGACAACATCACTTATGTTCAGTGGCAAGCGAATTTTGAGGCTGCTTTGGCTGTAGATGACAGTGTTGACAATAGTGGTAACGTCATCAATCCGGGTGCGTCAAATGAACTGACGCTAGACCCGTTCCCATGTACATTTTAATCGATAACAATGATGTATTCGTCTCACCATAGCGAAATGCGATCTGCTTGAATCACTTCCTCGTCCTTCGAGACGCCGCCAATAGAGGCTCCTCAGGATGAGGAAAATGGTTCAATGTGATCGCCCGGCGTTCTAAACAAACTCGCTTAAAATACTTCCCACGCGGGCGATGTCATCGCGCCGGAGGCCAGCAATATTGATCCGGCCTGACCCTGGGATGTAAACCCCTTTTTCCTTCAAGGCGTCGGTACCGCCGGGAACGAAAGGCAGCTGTGAGAACATCCCGTTCTGCGCCTTTAAGGATTGAGGATCGTAACTGTTGGATCGGGGGCTGAGGGCATCAGCGAGGGAAGCCCGCAACTCGGCCATGCGGGCGTTCATCGCTTCAAGTTCCTCACGCCATATCGCGGTGAGGGCTGCATCCCCTAAGATAGTGGCCACAATGGCGGGGCCATGGGCTGGCGGCATCGAATAGCTCGTCCGAGCGATATCTGCGAGGTGTGTACGGACGGCCTCACTGGCCGCCTCGCTGCTGGACTGGACGAGCACTGCACCGGAACGATCGCGGTAAAGTCCAAAATTCTTTGAGCAAGAGTAAGCAAGGATCGCTTCAGGCACTCCCGCTAAAAATGTACGCACACCCTTTAAATCTTCGTCAAGTGATTGAGCGAACCCATGATAGGCCACGTCAAGGAGGGGTAGAAGCTGACGGTCGGCGCAGAATTTGCCAAACGCCGCCCACTCATCAAGGGTGAGATCGATGCCTGTCGGATTGTGACAGGGCCCTTGGATGAGCACGCCATCACCGGGCTCCGCAGCGCTGAGGGCAGACATCATTTTGTCGACGTCGACCGCCGGCGCAGCAGGGTCCGCATACGGATAGGAGGCCGTTGGCAAGCCTAAAGTCGCGGCTACGGCCAGGTGATTGGGCCAGGTGGGGTCCGACACCCACATTTTGGCTGTTGGGGCACTGCGCTTGATAAGGCTCATGCCCAGGTAAAGCCCGCCGCATCCGCCTGGGGTGGCGAAAGAGATAAGACCCCCTGGCCGGGCTGCGTCGGCATAAACGAACGCCTCGATAGCTGCACAATAGTCAAGATTGCCCCTTGGGCCCTCATAGGCTTTGGTCCCGCCCGCTTGGGCGAGGCGCTCTTCAGCGGCCTTGACCGCAGCCATTATCGGGGTGGCGCCATTGTCATCCCGATAAATCCCAACCCCTAGGTCGATTTTGTCCTCTCGTGGGTCGGCCTTGAAGGCGGCCATCAAGCCCAAAAGGGCGTCGGCGGGGCGGGGCTCTAAGGTGTCAAAAGCAGTCATGGCGTCTTCCTTCCATCGAAGGGTCGCCATAGGGGATCATGAGAGGTGTGGAAAGGTCCGGAAGTTACCCTGCCATCTTGGCGAATTCGGGCATCTCCTCTTCTGCGTCACTGCCCGGGGGGTCTTCTCCAAAATCCATGGGGGCGGCGGCAAAACCATCGGTGATGTCGTCATCGCCTCCACCGGCCTCTTCATCGCCCCCTCCATCACCGAAGCCATCGGCCATCGGGGCGGGTTCGAAGGGCATGTCGCCCGCGTTCTCCGTCGTGGTTGGAACGGGGTCCATTGCCATGCCCGAGGAGAATGCTGAAGGGGTTGAAGCACCGTCCTCTGCTGGCTCACCAATCCGTATGCAGCGCAATCCGCCATCGGTGCCGAGTTCTCCTTGGCCGACGGGCAACCGGCCGCCGGGGGTATCAACGGCGATGGTGACCATGTCGCGGCGCGCGCCCACAAGCTGGAGCGTGTCTCCGGGTTGCCACGCCTTGACGGTGGCGACGGGTACTTTTTGTTCTGGTAGGATTGCGACCCCTAAGAAATCGAGTTGCTGACGGGCGGCCTCTGGCACAGTGTCGCTAGGCGGGCTCATCCCATCGGACAGGGGACGCGCCACCTCCAATAGGGGGTGCACTTCTTTGTCCTCGCCAATGGCGAAGGCGTAGCGCGCCCAAAGGGTTGGCCGGTCTGACAGGGTTTTGTCCACCGCTTTGACCACAGTGGTGTCTGCGCCGAGGCTCAAGGCTTTCATCGAGATGGCTTCGGCGAGGCGTTTCACCACGGCTTCGGCCACTTTAACCTGGAGCATCGGCTCTTCGACCTCACCTTGGAACAAGGCGCCGGTGAGCACGCTTAGGTCATCTTTTGTCAGATGAATGCGTAAGGCGGGCTCACCCGCCACCATCATGGTGTCGTAATAGTCGGCATTTTCCCCATCAGCTTCGGAGGAGGGCTCTCGGGTAACATCGCACCCTTTGGTCTCGACGGGGCAATTCAAATATTCCGTTAACGATTCACTAATTGCGTCCGAAAGTTCGCCCAGTTGCTCGGTTACCGGCCGCAGATAGACCGGTACGCGCAAGGGATGCGCGATTAGCTTTTGAAGAGCGGTCTCGGCGTCAGCCATTTTTTGGTGCCTGCGTCATTCTTGTTCGACATGGTTCTCGCCCTAATGGGGTTAAAGCGAGATTTACGCCTCTAGGGTAAAGATGATCCCTATTGTCCGTTTGCGCGAGTTCGCTGATGTCTGATCAGGCACCGATTATTATCAAACGTAAGAAGGTGATCGCCGGGGGCGGGCACCATGGTGGCGCGTGGAAGGTGGCGTATGCGGATTTCGTGACCGCAATGATGGCCTTCTTTCTTCTGATGTGGCTGCTAAACGCCACCACAGAGGATCAACGCAAAGGCCTTGCTGACTATTTTAACCCCAGCCTGCCGATTGCGGCGGTCTCCGGTGGCGGTACCGATGCTCTTAATGGTGACAGTGTGACCGCCGAAGCCAAAATGGCGAAAGATGCGGATTATGAGTCTGTCGATCCACGGGAAGCGCCCTTGCCGCCTGAGGATGCGATTAAGGCTCAGATCGAAGACTTAGCAACCGAAGCCGGGATTATCGACGCCGAGGGACGGGTACGGGTTACCAAAACCGATGAGGGCACGATGGTGGAACTGGTGGATACGGAGGGCAAGCCGCTCTTCGGGTCAGGGTCCGCTGTCCCATCCCCGGATCTTCAAATTCTCATCGATGCCACCGCCGAAGTGGTTCGGGCCACCGGCGCGAGCGTTAAGATCACGGGTCACACCGACGCTTTAGCATTTGCGTCAGACGGCTATACCAATTGGGAGCTTTCAGCCGATAGAGCCAACACGGCGCGCCGGATGTTGCTGGCCACAGGGGTCAAACCTTCTTTGATCCAAGAGGTCTCTGGCCGCGCTGACCGCGAACCCATTTCCGATGATCCGAATGATCCGGCAAACCGCCGTATTGCGATCATTTTGGTCAATCCCAAAGAAGTGGCGCACAGCCAGTTAAGATAGCGGTCATATTCGTTACCCGGATCTTAATTCTCGCATAAGGAAGCGTTAACCGCGTCAGGCGATGCTATGTGCAAACTTTGGCTATGCAGGAGCTTGCCCCATGACCCTCTCTTCTTCCATGAATGCCGGCATTATGGGCCTGTCGGTGAATGCGACCCGACTTGGGACCGTTGCTGACAACATCGCGAACTCCGACACGTTCGGGTATAAGCGGAGTGTCACGGACTTCTCCTCTATGGTGATTAGAAGTAATTCCAACGCATTTGCGGCTGGCGGCGTCCGGGTTGAGGCCTCCCGCGAGGTGGATGAGGAAGGGGCGCTGATCTCGACAGGCAATTCCACCGACATCGCTGTCGGGGGGAAGGGGCTTCTTCCCGTGACGGACGAAGCCGGGACGGACCCGCAAAATACGAACCGCAATAATATGTTGGTCGCGACCGGCTCGTTTACGCCAGACGAAAACGGGTTCCTGCGGACGGAGAGTGGGCTCTTTCTCCAGGGGTTCCCGATAGATCCCACAACGGGGGAAATTGGGTCGGTATCTCGTTCTGGTTTTGGCAGCCTTGAGCCAGTTCAGGTGAACGCGACGCAATTTGAGTCTACACCAACCTCTCGGATTGAACTTGGGATCAACTTGCCAGCCGATGCCACTAATCCGGGCGCTGGTACAGGCGCCTATGAAACAAATGCGCAGTATTTTGATAATTTAGGTCGCGAGCAGTTAATGCAGCTCATCTTTACGCCAGATGACACCCAAGCGACGGCATCTAACCGCTGGAATGTCCAGCTATTGGATAATGCGACAACGCCCGCAACAGCATTGTCGACATTCGACATCACGTTCGCTGATACGAACCCAGGTGGGGGCGCTCTTGATGATGGCCTGACTGCCGGCACTGCAACAGCTTTCCCCGGGTATGATGCGACGACTGGTGAGGTTCAAGTCACCCTCGCAAATGGCAACGTCGTTGATGTCTATATCGGTGGCGTTCCGGGTGGTAATCCACTCAGTCAGTTTGCAGACGATTTTGCACCTAACAATATCAGCGCGAACGGTTTGGCCATTGGGGACCTGATTGAGATTGAGATCGATGCGCAGGGAAGGCTCCAGGCGGTTTACAACACTGGCTTCCGTCAGGATTTGTTCCAGATTCCCGTGGCTGACCTGCCGAACCCGAACGGGTTAGTGGCGACCAACAACCAAGCGTTCCAAATATCGCAGTCAAGTGGTGACGTATACTTTTGGGATGCGGGCACTGGTCCGGTGGGTGAAACCGTGGGCTTTGCCCTGATGGAATCTACCACCGACATTGCTTCTGAGCTCACCCAGCTCATTGAAACCCAGCGAGCATATACATCTAACGCGAAGATTATTCAGACTGTTGATGAAATGCTTCAGGAAACCAACAATATTATCCGTTAATGAGGGCTAAGCCTTGACCTTCACAAATACCCTTTCGATCGCCACTTCGGGGCTCAACGCTGCGACCGCTCGTGCGTCCGTGGCCGCAAGCAATATCGCCAATGCGAATACGGAAGGGTATACGAGGCGAACGGTCTCCCTCGAGGAGCGAATAGTTGGAAGTAGTGGCGCCGGTGTTCGTATTGTGGGCACGAACAGCGTTGAGGTGCAGTTCCTGACGGCTGACCGGATGCGGTTAGCGGCGGAAAATGCTTATACGTCGGAAAAGGCCACTGGGACGGAGCGGATCACACAGCTTATCGGGGATCCGGGCGTTGAAAATGGTCTCTTCCGCTCCTACGCGCGATTTGAGACCGCGCTGAAAGATGCAGCGGCAACTCCTGAAAGCCCCGTTCTTCTCAGGCAAGCGGTCGATTCCGCGCAGGACTTAGCCAATACGTTCAATGAACTTTCAGCCCGTGCGGATCAAGAACGGACGAATGCTGATCGACGTATTGCTGAGTCTGTTGGTTCGATCAATACTGCCTTGCAACGTCTTGAGGATCTTAACGCAGTCCCCCAGGGCGAAATAACGCCAGAGATTACGGACGAACGCCAGCGCCTCGTTGATCAAATTAACGAAGAAATTCCGGTCACCGTTCGGCGACGCGAAGGGGGCATCGATCTCATTACGGATGGCGGTGTTTTCCTTTTACGGGAAAGCGCTAGCTTCGTTGAATTTTCAGCGACGGGCAGTGTTGGGCGGTCCCAAACGCTAGGGGCGCCGCTCTCGGGTCTGGTTGCCGACGGCATTGACATTACGCCCGGTGGCAGCAGTCCGCAGCAAACCACAGGGGGGCGGATTGCAGCCCTATTCGAACAGCGGGACACGATTGTCCCCGGGTTTCAAGATCAACTCGACGCCCTTGCCTCTGATGTGATCAATCGGTTTGCGGATGACACGGTCGATCCGACAAAGCCGGTTGGGGAAACAGGCCTGTTCGTAAATGGTGCGAGCACAGCCCCACCAGCGGTCAATGAAATCGGTGTAGCGGCCAATATTCGTATCAATGCGGCGGTTGACCCGGCGCAAGGCGGTGAGAATTATCGCCTGCGCGATGGTCTTGGCGCCACCGTTGAAGGGCCTGAAGGGGCGGGCGCACAACTGAACCGTCTTGTGGACGCCTTTGTCGGTGGACGAACGGCGCCGGCTATCCTCGGTGTCGCGGGGGAGCGAAGCGCCGCTGAGCTGGCGGCGGAAGTCGCCTCGTCTATCAGTTTTGATGATCGCAATGCCGCCGATGCGGCACTCTTTGCTGCGAACCGCTTTGACATTGCGCGGGATGCAGAGTTGCAGGCGGTCGGCGTCGACACCGATGTGGAGTTGCAAGATCTTCTTATTATTGAGCAGGCCTATGCTGCGAATGCACGGGTCATCCAAACGGTCAGTGAAATGATCGACACCCTCTTGAGTATTGGCTAATGACCATCAACGGCTTTCCAAACATTCTCCAACAATCCTTGTTTGAGCGGACGATTATCACCACCAAACAGGCGGCCACCGTTGCCTCGCAGGAATTGGTGACGGGGGAGAAAACCGATCTTGCTCGCGCCCTTGGCGGTCAAGCGGGTGAGTATAATCTGATCACCAAAGCTTTGGCTGATATTGAAACGGACGGCACACGAATAAATCTTGCTGATAACCGTTTTGGGCAGATTGATGCTGCTCTTGTGAACGTTAGGGCAACGGTCAATAATTATTCCGAGCAGGTCTTTATCAGCTTGAATACGGGCGGTGCCTTTGGAGCGGGCGAGATTCAAGACACGTCCCGCGCCTATCTTTCCTCTCTCGTCTTGGCCCTTAATACCTCCCACGCGGGGCGGAGCCTTTTTTCAGGCGATGAGACGGGCTCTGCTGCATTGGCCGGTGTCGATACGCTTCTGACGGATATTGAGACAGCGATTGGCGGCGCGACGGATGAAGTCAGCATTGAGGCTGCGATTACCGCCTATTTCGCGCCTGGCGGCGACTTTGAGACCAATTTCTATCAAGGGGGCGCGGGTCAGGCCGCTGATGTAAAGCTGCCTAATGGCGTTGATGTGTCCTACTCTCTGAAGGCGGACAACCAAGCCTTCCGCGACCTTTTTGAAGGCTTTACACGGATGGCCTTTGCGCCTGACGGGTTTTCTAGGGACTATGTTGAAGATGCTTACTCAAAAGTCGTTGCCGGCGAAAACGCGTTGACAGCACTCCAAGCGAATGTGGGGCGGGAGCGTAACCTCATTGGTGAGGCGCTTGAACTTAATCAGGCCGAACGCATCGTGCTGCTTGCGTCAAAAGACAACTTATCCGGGGTAGATCAGTTTGAAGCCGCGGCGCGTCTTCAACGCCTCGAAGTTCAGTTAGAAACGGCGTACACGGTCACTTCTCGATTAACACGATTTACCTTGGCGAATTTCCTCTAATGATGAAATGCATTTTCTCCGTTCTAAGCGTCCTTCTATGTAGTTTTGGCGTTTCCATTGGCGCTGAAGTGCGGCTTAAGGATCTTGTGACCGTTGAAGGGGTTCGGGGGAACGATCTGATCGGTTATGGCCTCGTGGTGGGCCTTAACGGTACGGGCGACACGTTACGAAATTCACCTTATACGGAGGAAGCACTTGCAAGCCTTCTGCAAAGGTTGGGGGTGAATGTCCAAGATGAAGAGTTCCGGCCCGACAATGTTGCGGCGGTCCTGGTCACGGCGACGTTGCCGGCCTTCTCCCGCTCAGGGTCGGAGGTGGATGTGACAGTGGCATCCATTGGCGATGCGTCGGACCTCACGGGCGGTGTTCTCGTGATGACACCTCTCACCGCGGCGGATGGCGATGTTTACGCCGTGGCCCAGGGGCCTGTCCTCATCAGCGGGTTTCGGGCGGAGGGCGATGCCGCCCAGGTGACCCAAGGCACCCCCACTACCGGGACGATCCCTGCGGGCGCGCGGGTGGAACGGGAAATTGATTTCGCTTTTGCAGAGATGCCGGGTGTGGATTTGGCGCTCAAACTGCCTGATTTCACGACGGCGGCGCGGATTGAGGAGGCGCTTAACACCCGCCTAGGGCCAGGGGCGGCCCTTATGATGGATCCGGGGACGGTCCACCTTCGGTTTAATGTTGGGTCAAATCCCGCCCGGGTGATGAGTGCCGTGGAAACAATCACGCTGAAGCCTGATACACCCGCGCGGGTGGTCGTGGACCAACGGTCAGGCACCATTGTTCTGGGGTCTGAGGTGCGCCTCTCCTCTGTTGCGATTGCGCAGGGGAATCTCTCCATCGCCATTGCCGAAACACCAGTGGCGTCCCAGCCGAACGCATTTGGTGAGGGGCAGACTGTCGTCCTTCCCCGGACGAGTATCTCGGTGGATCAGGGGCCAACGGGGAATGTGGCGTTGGTAAATGAAACCGTTTCGCTCTCTGATCTCGTGGGGGCGCTTAATTCCTTAGGCGTTACGCCGCGGGAGATTATCGATATTCTCAAAAGTATGAAGGCAGCGGGCGCGCTGCACGCAGAGCTGGTGCTGCAGTAGCGGGCTGTTTGCCTCAAATGAGTTTGCTTCTCCGCTTCCCTGGCGCTCCCTGAACCGTCGAGGTGACGTGCAAGACAGGTGGATTAATAGCGCCTCTTGCCTTTGCTCCAGCGGTATGGCCTTTGCATTGTGGCAAACTCGCCAATGGGGCCAGCCACTATGTCTTATAAAACGAACACCGACTTGCGGGAGCTTGACATCGAGAAGGATGCCGAGGCCCTTCACGAAATCTTCGGAGATCCCGACAGCTGCAAATTCCTGCGCAAGGGTCCAACCGACTCAGTGACGGAAACCGTAGAGCGCCTAAAAGACTGGGCCGGCGGCTTCCGGGCGGGCAAATGGGCAATCGCCGACACCCAAACCGACAAGGCTCTTGGCCTTGTCAGCCTATTCGACAATGGAGACAGCGTTTGGGAGATCGATATCATGGTGGCTCCCTCCTGGCGGGGGTGCGGTATCGGCGAAGACTCCTTGAAGACGAGTATCGACTATGCGTTCGGCCAGCTTCGCGCCCGGCGGATCGAAGCCGATATTGATCCCGACAACGATGTCTCCCTCCGGCTGTTTGAGCGCTTAGGGTTCCAACAGGAAGGCTATCTTCGGGAGGCGGCTGAAACCCATCTAGGGGTGCGGGATACGGTTCTCATGGCTCTTCTCAATACCGATGAGCGGCCTGAATAAACCCGGTCATCCCCCTCAAAGGGGCCTTTTACGGGGTGACTTCACGTCAATCCCTTCAAGGAAGAAACGCTTCGGCGACGGATGAGCGGGACGGTTTTAATCCCCTATATCGTCCGGTGTGGCCTCAAGCAGGCGAACTTGACCATCGTCCGCCATTTCTAGGACTTTACAGATAACGGCGGATTGAGCCTTTTCCCCTTCCTCCGTGTAGATCGTGGGCAGGGCGTCCATCTTCTCCCGATATTGGGCGGCCATCCGCTGGGAGATGTTTTTGAGAAGGAATTCACCAATCGGCATGCTCTGGGTCAGAGCATATTGAATGGCGGTGAGCAGAAGCTTTTCGGGGACCTCCCGGAACAGGATGGGGATCACATTCCGCGGCAGGCGATCTTCGAGGGCCTCAAAGCTTAAGACCTTGCTGGCAATATCTTCGAGATCATCTGGAGACAGTGTTTCTTTTAGGGCATCCAAGATCGCTTCCCGCCGAGTGGAGGTGAGGCGGTTAAGGATATTGGCGATCTTTTGGGTGCTTTCGTTTTTGGCTTCCGCCTCGCCGTCATCTTCTTGAAACAGCTCATTTTCGACCAGCTGTTCTACGGCCTCAATCGCGAGCGGATTAATGGGTCCGGCTGTTGCGACCTGTAGCATGGCCTCGCGCGCGACTTCCTCGGGAAGGGCGCCGGTCACTTCACTGGCTGCATCTTCAGGCAATTTTTGCAGCACGATACTCAAAATGGCGGCGGGCTTGTCGGCGAAGAAGGCTGAGAGCTTCTCGGTATCCAGTTGCCCCACACGTTCCCAAAGGGGTAGCTCGCCGCCGCTAAAGTCGAACTGGTCCAGATCCTCTGGCTGCATGGTGGGCAGCGCAAAGCCATCATCCTCATCCTCATAGAGAGTGTTGACGAGGCGATCAGCCACCTCTTGGCTGCCGCGCACAGCGTCCTTTTGCTGCTTAAAGCTGAGGGCAAATTCCCGCGCGATCTTTTGCTGCTCAGCCACCGTCACGCTACGGAGGGCCATAACGGAGTTCATCAGCCGGTCGCGATGTCGGTCTGGTAACCGGCCCGCTAAGCTGTTCAGTGTACCTTCATCAAGAAGAGCGAGGAGGGCGGCTGCCTTGTGTGCAGCGGGTCGTGCAGGGGCCTGCGGTACAAGGGCCGTACCCGCCTCATTATCGTTACCGCTTGGCACTGGCAGTTGAGGCTTGGTCTCGCTCATCCCGCATATCCTCTTAAGAGCGCCGCAGCGATTTTCGTCCACCCGTCAGCCATCACGAAGAAGGCCAGCTTAAAGGGCAGGGACACCACCGCGGGCGGCACCATCATCATCCCCATGGCCATCAGCACCGCGGCCACCACTAAATCGATAGCGAGGAAGGGTAAGAAGATGGCAAACCCAATTTGGAAAGCTGTTTTGATTTCTGAAAGCATGAACGATGGGATCAGGAGTGACAGGGGCGGGTTGTCCATCGCGCTTTCATCCCACCGGCCGGGGATGGAATCGGACAGAGCCGTGAGGGTCGTGTCGTGCACCCGCGCTTCCATGAAGGCGCGGAAAGGCACCATTGCGCGGCTAAACGCATCGGCCTCGTTAATGGCCCCTTCCCGGTACGGTGCAATTGCACTGGTCCAGGCGTCCACAAACACCGGTTCCATCACGAAAAAAGTGAGGAACAACGCAAGGCTCGTGATCATCATGCTGGGCGGGGATTGTTGCAGCCCAATCGCTTGGCGCAAAAAAGAGAAGACAATGACCATCAGCGGCAGGCAGGTCATCATCATAATGATGCCGGGCGCTAAGCTGAGGACCGTGACAAGAATAATCAGCGGGACAAGTTCCGCTCGTAGCGACCCTTCTGTGGGGAGACCTAATGCTTCCAGGGTGCCGTCGATGAGTTCTGGATTAGGGGCAGGTGTTGCCTCCTGCCCAAAGGCAGGGGCGAGGAGGGTGCTCAGAACAAGAGCGACTAGGACAAAAAACCTGATCACGCAGCGTCCTGATGAATGTCCAAAATCCGAATGGCGAGGGAGTCAGAACCCCCCTCGCCTTCGCACAATTCACCGGTCGCGATGACTTTACCGCTGACGCAGATTTCAAGGGGCTCATCCGCGCGGGCGGCGAGGGCCACAATGGAGTCAGGCTTGAGGTCTGCCACATCTTGAAGGGTAAGGGCCGTTCGGCCGATCACCACCGTCAGGGGGAGTTCTACCTCATTGAGGGATCCGCGGCTCGTCTCTGTCATCATTTTTCTCCGTCGGTTGCGCTAGGCTTGCGCAGGTACCTGTTCGTCTTCGAACCATTCATCCAAAATGGCCGCTACATCGTCAGGGTTTTCTTCGGTTAGCATGGTGAGAAGGCTGGCAGCATCGGTGGGCAACGCCTGATTCCCTTCGGCAATCTCAGCCTGCGCCACGGGTGACGGCGTCAAAAGCGGTTTCACCACAAAGAGGCCAAGAATAATCGCAATGAGACCCACCAGGATCATTTGCCCAATATCCACCGCTCGGGGCATCACGTAGGTGTCAACGAATGTCGGGCCTGACCCCAGATCCACTTCCGGTACCTCGAAGGGGAGGGTGCGAAGGGTGAGGGTGTCGCCTCGATCTGTATCAAGACCTGCGGCACTGGTAACAAGGGCTTCAAGAGCGGTCAGCTCGGCCTCACTGCGCGGGGCTGAGACAATATTGCCTTCCTCATCAAGGGCAGTGGGTTCATTCAGCAGAACGGCAATGGATAGGCGGCGGATGGCACCGGGCGCTTGTTCGGTGACACGCTCAATCTCACCGCCAGTGTAGACCACTTCTTCGTTACGGCGCAGGCGTCTGACAGCGTTTTCGTCCTCTTCCCCCTCTGCAAGCTCGGCATCGCCGTCGGGCAAATTACTGGCCACGGTCACTTCGCCGCCTGGGCGGTCTTCCACATCGCGTTCTTCCATCAGGTTGCGGGAGGCGATTTGTCGGGAGTCAGGGTCCACCAGCCGCTCGGTCTGGGCAATCGCTGTACGGTCAATATCCATCGAAACCGACACTCGGGCATTGCCATATCCCACATGGGCTTCCAGCAATTGGGTCAGGCGACCCTCAAGACCCTCTGTGCGGGAATCTACATCAAGACCATTGCTGCCTGCCATTTGGGCTTGAGAGCCGGGCCCGGCAATGAGGCCGCGTTTGGTGTCCACCACCGCAACCGCTTCGGGCGGCAGGTTGGCAATGGCGAGGGCGGTTAAATATTGAATAGAGCGGGCTTGATCTTCGCTAAGGCCCATGGGGGCATCTACGGTAACGGATGCGCTTTTGTCGCCCCGCTGGCGGCGGAAGGCGGACTGTCGGTTCACACCCAAATGGACACGTGCTGATTTTACGGCGGGCATTGCCATAATGGTGCGGGTGAGTTCCCCTTCTTTCGCGCGCCAATAGGCTGCATCGAACATATCAGCGGTCGTCGAAAAGCCATTAAGGGAATCGAGTAACTCGTACCCGCTCGAATCGGCGGAGGGCAGACCTTTACTGGCCAAATCGATCCGTAACCGATCCCGCTGGCTCGCAGGCACATAAATGGCTGACCACTTGACCGTATATGGCACCGAATCGCCATCGAGCTGCGCCGTTACTTCCCCGGCTACCGAAGGGTCCAACCCGGAAAAGAGGAGCGCTTCACCTTCGCGACTGGAGAAAACAACCAGCATCCAAAAGGCGGCAATCATCGCCACCGTGGCGCCGACGGCCATGATTCGTTGTCGAAGACTAAGCGCTTCCCACGTTTTTTGTAATCCGATCGACTCCACCGCCTGCCAACCCGTTGTTCATCTTCGTTAACGAGCTACGAACAACTGCTTAACAAACCCTTTACCAATGCGGGCCATTAACCAGTGTTACCGAGCATGAGTAGGTAAGTTGCTTCGGTTGGCGAGGGCTAGGGGCCCTGACGCGAGAATTTGCTGCAAGAGGCTGAGGCGGAAATGGCAGACGAGAAACCAGACGAAGAGGCACCCGCACCAAAAGGGCCCGGACTGATGTCTTTCTTACCCTTGGCGGTGATCGCTGGGGGGGCCACGTTTGGTATGGTGTGGTTTGCTGCGACACCGCCGCCGCCCCCGGAGCAAGTCTTGGTGGGCCAAAACGAAGATGGCGAGATCATGGCTTGCCCCATGGTCAAGGAGCCCGACCCGATCCCGATCGAGGAATTAGAGGCGCGGGCCGCAAAATATGTTCAATTAGAACCGATTACGGTCAGTTTGGGGGCTGACGCAGGGGCGAAGCACCTTAAAGTCACGATTGTTCTGGGCACGCCGCCAGAGAGTAATGATCTGACGGACGTGCAGTTTTTGCGTCTTCGGGACCGGTTTTTGGAACGGTTGCGGACGGTGGACTCGGCGTTGATTAAAGATCCTCAGGCGATGCCGGCGTTAAAACGGTCTTTACTGACACAGGCCAAGGAAACACTAGGACAGGATTCCGTGTACAGCGTGCTGATCACGGATTTTTTGATGAAGTAGGCCATGGACTTATTATTTGACGCTACCTTGGTCCTGATTTCCGGTTGTTCAGCCGTGTATTGCTACGTGCTGAGCCGACGGCTTCACGCCTTGCAAAACCTGAAAAAGGGCATGGGTAAGGCGATGGTGAACCTGACCAAGTCAGTGTCAGCCGTCGAAACCAATGCGGCGAAGCTGAACCGTGAGGCAACGGCCGCGGTTGTTGAGCTCAAAGACATGTTGGCCCGGGTGGATGCGGCTGAGGGTAAGGTCGACGATCTTCTGGAAACCATGGACCGCCAGGCGCGGGAGCAGTGGAAGGATTATCGCGCAAAAACCACTGAAGCGCATACGGCGGTAGATACCCAGACTGAAACCCTCCGTGAGCTTATTGCCGATTCGAAGGTCATGGCGTCGCTGATGAATGATCAGCTGATCACCCTCGCTAAAGCCAACGATAAAATTAAAAAAGCGGCAGCGAATGCAGCGAAGAAGGCGGCAACCAAAGCCGCCGAAGAGGCAGCTGTTCAGGCGAAAGCTGAACAAGCCAAAGTTATCAAAGCCGTGAAGGCTGCCCAAGCCAGCAAACCCGCGGCGGCACAGCGGGTGGCGCCGCCGGTGGTCGCCAAGGCGGTTGCCGACCAACAAATTGCTGACCGTAACTTGGCCTATAACGCGGCAAAGGCGGCGAAGCTGGCAGCCTTGCGGAAAGCGGCGCGCGCTGGCCTTCAGGCCCAAAGAGCTGAAGAGGCCGCTATCGCTCGGCGCGCGACGGATACGTCAGCCTCCGACGCATTGGCTACCCTCGCAGCGAGCATTGATGGCGCTGCAAAGGACAAAGCAGGCGCTTCGCCAAAGGTGGCAGCAGTGGCGCGCAAGATTGCGGCCCATGGGGGAGGTGAGGCAGCTGGCCTGACGGTCCCGCAGCCAGGTCTGTCGCCAAAGCTTCCAAATCGCGGCAACGCTGCGGCGGGTGCGGTTAATCCGTTTACCGCCAGCGCGATGAAGCGAGCCGCCTCATGAGTGATCGGCGGATCCTTCACACCCTTGGCGCGCTTTTCGTGATTGCGGGCGCAGGGCAACTTTTAAGTGCCGCGCCCGGGATTAGCGAAGTGGCCGCCCGCATGAACGATGCAGGTCCCAGCGTGCCTACTGCCGCGCGGCGGGTCATTCCCACCGAGCCGATCCGGATCGTGGACGAGCGAACCCCCACAAAGGCACCCATTCGGTTGATCCCGGATGAAGAAGTGAGCGATGGGGAATCGGTTGCGGAAACAATGGTGACAGCTGAAGATCCAAAACCGGCAGTGGCGCCCACGACGCCGGTTCGCTTGGCATCTGCGGCGCCGGCGAAGGCTTTGGCATCGGTCAAGGCGGTGCCGACAGCTCCTCAATCGATTAGCCAGGTCGCGCCAGTGAAAAACCCGCCGATGCAGCGGCAAAAGCTGGCGGACATTTATGCGCAGATGCCGGCCAATAAATCGGCAAAAATTCTCTCAGCGTTATCGCCAGCCGAGGCTGCGGCTTTTATCGGCTTGATGCCGCAAGAGGCTGGGGCATCAGTACTGTCTGAGATGTCCGCAGACGCCGCGGTTGCTATCACCCGCGAAGTTCTTCGCGAAACAAGGTAGAGCCTAGCCTGTAGTTTCATTTTAAGGATTCCTACTCGTCCGAATTCTGATTCCTGATCTTTATTTGCGAGGAAGGCGGATCG
>ERZ1740067.636-NODE-636-length-27278-cov-9.039085_pt1 | contig 27278 bp, 24 predicted proteins | sample MGYA00581736_ERZ1740067 | MGnify/ENA primary metagenome ERZ1740067 (study PRJEB43018, sample SAMN04849236) | marine metagenome | isolation source: floating plastic debris | place: Pacific Ocean | collected 2008-08-27 | study: EMG produced TPA metagenomics assembly... | reverse complement strand
TGGTCAATCACGACAATGCGCTTTTTCAACCCGCCAATGTCAGTGTCGCGTAATAACGAAGGATGGAATGTATCTTGCATTCCATGGGTCAACACCAATCGTTCGCCACATAAAGGTGATAGGCGACCGGAGTTTCTTTGATGGTGACGTCATTTACTGGAGTATCCGCAAAGGCTCGCATCCAGAACTACCGAATCGAGTCGCTAGACTCCTGAAGCGGTACAAGGGTCGGTGCCCGGAATGTGGACTAAGGTTTATGGGAAATGCGCTGATTGAGGTTGACCACATTCTTCCTAGACAGAAAGGTGGAACAGATAGATTCGACAACCTGCAACCACTTCACCGCCATTGCCACAATGCTAAAACTGCTCGCGACAACGCAGAGCAAGGTGCTGATGACAACAGCCGTACTATCGAGGAGCCGGATGCACGTAAACGGGCAAGTCCGGTTCTGAACGGGAGGGTGACAGGGTGACCTGTCACTCGACCCTGACGTATTAGTTATCTGGAAGCTGGATCGTGCCAGTCGCTCAACAAAGCATTTGATCGAGCTGGCCGAAGACTTAGAGAAAAGAGAGGTTGAGCTAAAAAGCTTGAAAGAACGGATTGACACAGCTTCAGCAATGGGAAAATTTTTCTTTCGGATGACAGCATCAATTGCTGAACTGGAGCGCGATATCATTCGAGAACGAACCCTAGCAGGACTCGCGGCAGCTAGAGCCAGAGGACGTAAAGGTGGTAGGAAAAAGAGTATTACTGAAGGACAGATGCTAGAAGCCAAGCGTCTAGCTGACGAGGGAAAGCTAAGCATTACAGACATCTGTGCGAAGGTTAGCATCAGTCGCGCCAGCTATTACCGTCTCGTTGCTTCAGAGACAGCTTCGTGAGAAGTCACGTCTAGCTAACTGCGCGACCCCTATATTGCAAATAAGCCCACAATATCTTATAGTACATTTGTACCTTAAAGCATCTACTGTAGCCAAAATATACGGGGAGTAACTTCTCATTCTCGTACATTCGCATAAACTTTTCCGTTTCTATCCCCTGAAGCCGCTTCGACAGCGCGTATTAGAAGGTATAGAACGAGGAATTTTTATGCCTACACCAGAACCTCAGAATCCAAAGAATGGCCTACCTGAATACATAGCATTCATAAGCAAAGAGATGCATAATCCTGATAGAAAAGACCTAAGTGACATTCGCAAACGCCTTAGGGACGGCGTTTTCAATGTCTCTACCATGCTTGATGAGTATGAAGAAAAACTCAACGAGTACTATGAAAATCATCCTCCTTTTGTTTCACATAAAGAAAGTGAAAACTTTTCGGACTTCAACGAAATTGTCAGAGATGCCTTTTCCGCAGGTAGTTACAAGCTGCTGAAAACATGGGCTGTTGACTATCCCCTGAATAATGAGACTCAGTTAGTACATCCTATTTCTCACTATATAACAGGGTTTGAGGGCTTTATCGAAAACTGGGAGACGGATGCATCTGCAAGTGGATGGCCACTAGATGCTAAGGCGTATTGGGAATATCTAGTAATGTCCTTGCAGCCTAAACCTTCATCAATGCCAGTGAATTGAGAGTTATAGAAGCTATAACGAGGATTTGTTTTGAGGCATCGCTTCTTTTGAGGCATTGGCATACTTCATCATGTCCTGCGCGGACTTCTTCGTATCGATATCCTCTCCGAGTCGTCCAAGCCAGCGATCTATCTCTTGCTCTTCATTTGCTAGATGATGCGCCAATGTCTCTATCTGATATGTAAGCTCCTGTGCATCTTTTCCAGTGATGTGACCTGCTTGAATATGCTTGTCAATGCTTTTCTTTAAAGGCTGAACATCATTTGATAGCTGTACAAACGTTTCTCGTGCTTTGCGGAGACGACCTCGAAAGTCGTATCGAATAGTATTTCTCTCTTTTCTGGTATCGTCGTTTTCTTTGAATGAAAATCGGGTGACAAATAAGCCCGATATCAAAACAACCGTAAGCAACCAAATTACAAAGATTAAGATGACCCCAGGCGTTCCACTTTCAGAATTAGCGGCTTGAATGACAAGCACCATTGCGGGAATAGCAACTACAATAATGCCGACTACTAAAACAGCTAAAAGCTGCGTGTCAGTTTTGACAGCTTCCCCTACCTTTGAAAGTGATTCGGCTAGCTTAGCTGGACTTGTAAGAATGTTGTCTGATTGAGAGGGCTTTTGATCTTCAGGCGGAGTAGAAGGTGACGTGTCATCTGCCATCGTTGCAACTTAGGTATTTTTCTGATGCTGCGTTCAATATACCACCTAACTTTTCTAGCAATTTTTGTCTAAAAGTAGATTTATTAAGGCTTTTGAAGAAACTGATAGTACAGTTTACATTCATACGTGCACAAGCTGACTCCTAGCCGACTACACGGGTCTAAAACCGATAGACTTTAGAACATGACTTATGTTTTAAAAGTATAGTCCTTGCATCTTATGAATAAGAAAGTTGGCGTGGTCGTAGTACACGGCATCGGCGATCCAAATCCAGGGGAAGCGCTTAGAGAATTGACTGTAGCGCTCACTTCAGCAAACATTATTCAGTTAAACCCAAACTCACCTGAAATCAAGGAGCACTGGATCGAGGCAGGCCCTACCACCAGTATGCATGAGTCTGCGCCTAAGCTCTTAAACTTACCGCTTCAGATGGGTCAACTTAAGGAAGAAAAGCCAGCGGACTCTAACGATTTACCCAACGGCGGCACTAGCGACATAGACATTGTTTTTGCAGAGGCATTTTGGGGCGCATCCAGCAAATTATCAGGTGGATGGATCGGCGTCATTATGGGTGTCGGGCAACTATTTGCAGGTATGCAAACGATTATTACTGCCGCCGCCCCTAACGCTAGTCATCCAAAGAATCTAAAGTCTTTAGAGAGGTGGTATTACCTGCTCGCTTACAGCGTCTCTATCATCTTATCTGGACCGATTTTAGCCATCAATGTGTTGCTCGGCACAGCCCTTGTTTTACAGCTGACGTTAGCAGAGCAACCTTATACGCCCTGGCTAGTCATGATTCTGAGCTGCCTATTAGTGGGTGCACTATTCAAGATATTGCCTGTCCTGCAATCAACGCAGGTCAAAGCCCTGCGAGTCTCTGCATATGGATGCATACTCCTGTGGCCGATCATTGCCTGTATTCGCCAAATCTTGAACACACCTCTCCCATTGAATAAAGCAATCTCTTTGTCTCTTCTATTGCCCCTGGGCGTCTTCTTTGCTCTGGCAACGATGCTTCTGGTGATCGTGCTACTTACCTTTTTCGGCGTTGCTCTATTCAAGCCTAAATCAATCACGCCCAGCCTTAAAATTGCAGCAACCGTGGCATCTTTGCAATTTGGACTGTGGCTCACTGCCAGTATCGCCGTTTGGGGCGGACTCAAAGTCCTTTTTGATAACGAGGAAAAAACACGCTTTATTTGGGACATTTACGATGAGTATATTCGCGTCGTTCCCGCAGGAAAATCAACTTCAGACCAGTGGAATGCACTGGTCACTGCAATTACATTTGTAACGCTGCTGACACTGTTGTCCATTGTGATAGTGATTCTTTTCAGAGGACTATGGAAACGGCAAAATGCTCACACAGACCAGAGAGCGCCTCGACTCATCCTTTCGGATATCATCGGTTACACTCTCACGGCAACTCTATTATCGGCAATTTTATTTACGCAGCTAGGTCGCAGCGGTGCTCTGAACGGTTCCCCTCTTCTACAGTCGCTTGGCTTTGGCAAGGTTGTCGATGTGCTCAAAGACAATGCCTTAGTGCCACTGTTGATTCCGCCATTGCTAGGTTTGCTCTCGCAGCCTATCCGAGCCATTTTAGATCTCGCTAACGATGTGGTGTTATACCTGTTCAAGGCGTCCCAAAACGATTTGAGCATTCGCCAGGCATTTCGCCAAACCGTTAACTATCTTGTGACAGAGCAAAATGTCGAGCGTCTCATCGTCATCGCCCATAGCCAAGGCACCATTATTGCTGCCGATGAACTGGCAGACCCATCGCTGGAACAGCTTTTTCAAAATCTACCGATCACACTGGTTACGATGGGCTCTCCACTCAGTCACCTCTATCAGCACTACTTTCCATCTCAGTACCCCGACTTACAGCATTCCAAATGGAAGAAGCTCTTCTCTAGGGTCTCTATGTGGGTAAACATTTTTCGTCGAGATGATTATGTCGGTACGCAGATCGATTTCCCTAAAAGAACGGACGTGACTCTTCACAACCAGGCCATCGGGTTAGGTGGGCATCTCGGTTACTGGCGAGATAAAAAGGTGATCTCAGCTCTACGCCACTACAACGTATTTTCTCAATCAGAAAATGACAACTCTAAAATCTAATACGGTTCTGGCTTTCAGTAGCTACAGTCTGATGTAAGCGTTTATAGATAGATCTTGCTGACGTGAAAAAAGTCAGGCAACAGTAGTTAGATAGTGGCCTAACCTACGGACTGTTGAATGGCTCAATCAGTACGCTAAAAGACAGCAGTCGTCACTGTCCAAGTAAGACGTACGTACGGCTAGGGTTCAACGGTTATGCCGTCTAGGTAACGGTAGACGCTAGCCTTGGAGAGAGAGAACTCTTCCATGAGGTCTTTGATTAGAACACCATCTTGCCGCTTCAGTTGTAGCTCTATCTGTTCGTCCTCAGTTAAATTTTTCCTTCTACCTAGATGAACGCCGTTTGCCTTAGCGTTGCGGATGCCGTCCATCTGCCGTTCAGCACGAATTTCGGTCTCGAACTGTGCGATCGCACCGAGCATATTGAACAGCAGTCGCCCCGTTGCATCGCTCGTATCAATACTCTGGTCAATCACCTTCAGGTTGACGCCCTTCCCCTGAAGCTGGTCAGCCACCTGGCACAAATGCAGCGTAGAGCGGGCTAGCCTGTCGAGTCGAGTTACTACCAGCGTGTCGTCTTCTCTAAGATAGTCAAGACAAGCTTTCAACTGTGGCCGCTTGCTGGAGGTGCCCGTCTTCTTCTCCCTGAAAACCTTGTCACAGTCTTTGAGCTTATCGAGCTGCACATCGAGACTTTGACCGACCGAACTCACCCGCGCATAGCCAACCGTGGACATAACCTACCTCAAGTGTCTACTTACATCTTAGACGTTTTGAGAACGCTATTTTGAGACATGGATTGAGACACTGTTTTGCATATGTCTCAAAAGGTCTAGATTTTGAGATAGTTAAGCATACTATTAGCCATAGTTTACTAGCGTGAAGCATCTCAACTACTCTGCTTCAGAAAACTATGGCTAAGACCGAATGTATTACCCAACTGCAGGCTTTTACTGGCATGGAATAGAACGTAGTCTCAGGCTGTAACCAACGAGTCTTCCGGTTTACCCTGACTTTTTTCAGTGCCCCAATAACTATAGCTTCCATACGTTGATGCCTATGCTGCTCCTAGCACAACAGTTTATCTAAGGGAATAGCGTCTGCCAGTCTGGAGGGAGTTGACTTTAATGTCTTGGATGTAGAACGGAAACAAATAGCGCTATAGTACTGTAGTACCATGAATATCAATATTGCATCTACCTCTGTCGGTTATTTCCAGCGAAAAGAGGAAAACTATGCTTCTCAACCTTCTCAACCTTCTAGTAGGACAAAATTGTCATGACTCTGTGCAAACCGAAGATGAATCCTCAAACTTTGTCCACAGTTCTTCGGAAAGGAGCTACGGAGCTAGAGATTTCTATGACCCTGAGGATCGTGGACCAACTATTGAGGACAAACTAGATTCTATCGCTCAAACTGTTCGTAAGAGACAGCGAAAGGAATAATCAATCAGAAGAGTTGGCCTTAGCAAGAGTTCCTAAAAACAGTCATGCTCTTTAGGAACTCTTGCCAAGGCCAACATCTCAACGAAAATTCATAAATATCTTCCAGGTATACCAATGCTGTGCTTGTAAAAGCCAATGTAGCTATCTGAGAAATATTTTATGAGTTGGAGTGATGATAGAGGCGACACTGTAGAAGATAAGCTGGATAAAAAATTATCCCGAATAGATAATGACTTAGATCATGGTCGATATAGTGCCTGTTTAGGTATTCCTAGCGGAGTGGCGCTGAGAGGAAAGCCAGACGTTCAGGCTAAGGCTGATTACCTCAGAGAAAGGTGTTCTCAAAAAGGAATAGATGGATGGTTAATGGCTAACAAACTCATCGTTGCCGTCGGTACTATCGTTGCCGTCGTCGTATTTTCGTTTGTATTGTAGTTCCAAAATATCTAGCTAGCATCTTTGTCGATAGCTCTGTCAATAATAAATTTATTAATATATCTAGAAATTATTCTAGCTTCGTTTATGGAAAGCCCACTTATCTCAGGATTTATGCCGTCACTCTTGATAATTTCAAAAGCTTTCCTATAAACAGTAGCTTCAAAGTCAAGATCTACAAAAGAGCTATTGAAGTTTTTCGGGTTGCTGCCGTTAGGCATATAGGATAGTATCCATCCGAGATATGCATTTAAGTCATTAGAAAATCTATCTTGTATTCTAATTGAGTGAATGTCATGCTCTCTTATTCTTGGAATACCTAAAAGATTTCTCCTGGATTTCAATAAATGCTGGTGTTTTCCTGAGAAAATCTCTACTGCTGCAATATTGATTAGATGGTCAACCTTCCCATATAGCCAATTAGAAGCTCGTCGATATATCTTAAGCTCTTCTCTTATATCGTCTATATCATTCTCGTCACTAACTATAGTTTGTAGATCATTCAGTAGTTTGAGAGACTTGTCTTGATAGCTCTCAGGCAGCATATCAAGCTGCTTTTCAATCTGTGCACGCAGTTCGCCAACGATTTCAGATACCTGGATGAACTTCTCTGAGTACTGAGACTTTACTGTTCGCTCCAGCTCTTTTAATGTTTCTAAATCCCTTTCATTCTTCGAGCCGGAAGAGATAACTTTTTGAACATAGTAATTATTTTGAAGGTACTGAGCCGTGGTTATATTTCCGCCAGCTTTGTAAGAGTCGCGACCAGCTTGTGATATTGCTGTATTTTCTACACGGCTACCTTCGATCCTAAGCTCTTGACCGGCTACATCAACCTGTGTTGGATTTCTAGATGGTGGATGCTCTGTCATAGCTGGAGAGATGTTACGTTATTCAGATGAACTATCCAAGACCTGAAAATTGCCGTCGGGAGCTAGCCTGCTTAAGCAAAGAATGTAAGTCCTACACCTAGATAAGGTAATAGTTTCTCAACGATCGGCTTAGCTTTGTTCCATAAACCGCTGCCAGCATCAATAGCATTCGTCGCATCGTTAGAGGCTTGAGTTGCTCTCTTTACAAGCTCTGCAATAAATGACTTGTTAGGTTCTTCTTTCTTTGCTTCTTGCTGAGCGAGTTCTACACTTGCCGTAGACATTTGTTTCTCAGCTGGAGCGATATCTGCTGCGCTCAAGAGTGCCTTGATTTCATCAAGGAGCAATATCACATCCTCCTGTTGAAGATTTTGTTTGTCGCTATTGGCACTGCTGTCAGTTATGAGAGCATCACGTCCGGCCTGATTAATGTTTACACCGGAAACTTGGCTACCACTGACGCTTATGCTTTGTGACGAAGTTTCATCTTTTCGCGAAGATTGATCTCTCGGCAACATAGTTTCTATCTCCGGGTAGATTATTGATAACTATACCAACTAGCCTCCTAAATAGAAATACTTAGGTTAGAACATAGATATTCCTACATTATTCTTTGAATTAGGTATAGTCCACTATAGGATTTTCAATGGAGGACCTAAATTCTCCCTTTATAACTTTGCTGCTTTAGAGAATATGTGAGCTGATAAATAAGTACATGTATTTGTTCCAAAATCCTTCATTTTAGACACATGTGGTAATAGATTGGTCTTCGTTTGCATACAGCCTACTTTTTTCCTTCCACAAGCAAGGTGCAAGCACCTTACTTCAGGCTCAAGCACAATTTTCTTCGCTTCTCAAAGTCCTCTGCATATTCAGCCACGCCTTGTGGTACTTCCATAGTGATGCTTGTCAGTGCCAGTCTTGAGGTGCAAGACGAACCTGTAGGAATTCTTGAATCAACTCAGCGGGGGGTTCTGCATCACTTACCTAGAAATGTCGATTTGAATGCTAGTTTGTAGTGACTATCTGCCAAGACTGTAGAGACAAGGCATCCTTTCTACGGCTTGGAAAACGTTACTAGCATGGCTGAAGTCCCCTACAACACAAGCTCGATTGGCTGGGAAACTCGTCAACTCTTACGCCGCTTTGGTGAGTGGGCAGAGTATCAGGCTAATCAAATAGAGGGGCCGAGCTTGCCAGACTGGTCTTGGCCAGATTGGCTGAGGTGGGACTTGCCCGATGCTGTAGGGCAAACGCTGTTTTGGATGGTGATTACGGGACTGTCGCTGTGGCTAGCTTGGCGGCTGTACTTGGCTTTGGAGCCTTTGATTACTGAGTGGCTAGCGAAGGACCAAAAGTGGGCGCGGTTTGGCAATACGTCTGCCGATGAAGAGGCGCAGCATAGTGTTTCGTACTGGTGGTGGCAAGCGCAGACGTTGGCCAAGGCTGGCAACTATGGTGAGGCGTGCAAGGCGCTGTATCGGGCGACGCTGCAACAGCTGCACGAGCGCGAGGTTTTACGGCATTTGTCTAGCCGGACGGACGGTGAGTATTTGACAGGATTGGCGAAGCGGCTGAGTCGTAATGCTGGTGAGGAAGGTCTGTCGGTGCCGCGTCCGTATCAGCTTTTGATTGGTACGCATGAGCGGCTGACTTTTGGAGGTGCGATCGCCTCAGCAGAAATGTTCAAACGCTGTCGGCGCGCCTATGAGGAAATCACCAAAAAGGGGCCTGCTAAAAAGGGGCCCGTTCAGAAGGAGCCCGCTAAAAAATGAAACTCTCTGGACTCTCTCGCCGCTACTGGGTTCTGGGCACACTGGCCGCGCTGGTATTAGGACTGGTATTTTTGATTGCCGCGCCCGCGACCAATCGTATCGGTAGCGGATCTACTTGGAGCAGCGCGCCCGATGGCTACCGGGCCTGGTACGACTATATGGCAGCCGAGGGTGCAAGTGTAGAACGCTGGCAGCGCCCACTAGATGAGCTGCTAGAAGACTCGACCAATGCTGATCAGGAACTGGGCGCGGGGGATCACTCGACGCTACTGGTGGTTTTACCGCAGGTGTTAGCCGGTAATCGATACGCCATCATTGGCGATCTTTCCGGCTGGTTTGAGGCAGGCAATCAGGCAGTGATTTTGTCACCTTCATCTGTGCCAGTAACCGCCGCGCCTTTTTCTTCTAAGCTGCCTTCGGATGCCGGAGCAGTCACCATAGAAACGCGCCGCCGCTTGCTAGAACGCAACGATGAGCCGGAAAATCATCAGGAAGAGAGTCCGTTAGAACCTGTCCTAGCAGATGAGTATGGCGCGGTGGTGTGGCGTCAAGCTAGAGAGGCGGGGGCGCTAATTGGGACGGTGACGCCGTTTTTGGCAGCTAATGCCTACGCAGACTCGCCAGGTAACTTTGCTTTCCTCGCCAATTTGGTGCAGCAGAGCGGTGGCACCATTTATGTAGATGAGTATGTGCACGGCTACAAAGACAGCGATGTTGTGGTCAAAGAAGTGGCCGGTAGCTGGGTGGACTATTTAGTGAAGACGCCGCTACTGCTAGTGGCGATGCAATCAGGCGTACTGCTGCTAATTGGGCTGCTGGCACAGAATCGTCGGTTTGGCCTGCCTAAGCAAATTCCCCCAGTGGAAATGAACAATAGCGCTGCCTATATTCAGGCGCTGGCGGGTGTGTTGCATAAAGCTAACAACCATGATTTCCTGGTGGAGACGCTGACAAGAGCCGAGCAAAAGACTTTGCAGCGCGCTTTGGGCCTAGGCGACGCGCCAGTTTCGCTAGATACGCTGCAAACCGCCTGGCAGCAAACGACAGGCCGCAGTGTGGCTGAGCTGAACGTTTTACGCAGTGCGCCCAAGCGGAGTATGAAAGGAGAATCAGCGCTGAGAGATTGGCTGAAGCGGTTACAGTCTTTGCATGCTGCGGCTGGTCAACGGCGGGCTGATTGAAACGCTAACGCCATAAAACCTCTCCATGAACCCTCTAAAGAAAGTCCTCTTATGAATGAGCTGCAAGCAAGTTTTAGCCGAATTGGTCAGGCGGTGAGCCAAGTAGTGGTGGGTCAGCCTGTGCTGGTCGATCAGCTGCTAGTCGCGCTACTGGCTGGAGGGCACGTCATTTTAGAAGGCGTTCCGGGCACGGGCAAAACGCTGCTGGTGAAGGTAATCTCTCAGCTGCTACAAGCCGATTTTTGCCGTGTGCAGCTCACCCCCGATATTTTGCCTTCCGATATCTTAGGCACCAATGTCTTCGACCTAAACGACAAAACGTTCACGCTCAAAAAAGGCCCCGTATTCACGCAGGTGCTCCTCGCCGATGAGATCAACCGCACGCCGCCAAAGACGCAGGCCGCGCTGCTTGAAGCGATGGAAGAACAGCAGGTGACGCTAGATGGCACCACCTACCCGCTGCCTGATTTGTTTTGGGTGGTGGCCACGCAGAACCCGCTGGAGTTTGAGGGGACGTATCCTCTGCCAGAAGCCCAGCTCGATCGCTTTTTGTTCAAGCTGGTGGTGGACTACCCAACGCCAGAAGCAGAGAAGCAAATGCTGCTGAACGCCCAGGCTGGGTTTGAAGCAAAGCGATCGCACCTCAGCCAGCTAAAACCCGTCGCCGCCGCCGAAGACATTCTCCGTGTGCGCCAGGCCGTGAAAAAAGTCACCGTCCAAGAGCCCATTTTGGACTATTTGCTTGCGCTGATTCAAAAGACGCGGCAGCACCCTGATCTAGATATTGGCACGTCACCCCGTGCGGCGGTGCAGTGGCTACGTGCGAGCAAAGCCTATGCCTGGCTACACGGTGAAGACTACGTTTCGCCGGATTCGGTGAAGGCGGTGGCCCTGCCACTGTTGCGGCATCGCCTACTGCTAGGGGCCGAGGCACAGCTGGATGGACTGTCGACAGATGATGTGATTCGAGGGCTGCTGGAGAGTGTGCCGGTACCGAGGTAATGGCCATGATTCCTACGCAAAGAACCTACGGTTTGCTGGTGGCTGGGGGTGCGATCGCGACTCTCCTCACCAGCTTCGCTGGCCCCGCACGCTTCTCAACCGGTCTCCTCAGCCTCTTTTGTTTCGACGGCGTGCTGCTGCTCGCCATGCTGTGGGATGGCTGGCAGGTCAAGCGGCAGCGAGTAGACGTCTCACGCACTCCCATTCAGCGCCTCTCTATTGGGCGCGACAACTCAATTGAGCTAAGTCTCAAAGCCCAGTCAGCATCCGATGTCTTGATCTACGACCGCTATCCAGCCGCGTTTGAGGGGCCCGATATGCCCTTGCGCGCCTCGCTAGTGCCCAATCGCGAAGAATCGCCTAGCCACACAATCAGCTACACCGTAAAACCCAACCGGCGCGGGGACTACGCGTGGGGTGACATAGAAGTGCGCCAGCGTGGACCGCTGAAGCTAGCCTGGGCCGACTGGCGCTTGCCTGCTGCTGATAAAGTCAGTGTGTATCCAGACCTGATTGGGCTGCGGCAGCTGTCGATTAAGCTGGCGTTGCAGTCGACGGGGACCATGCGCCAAAAGCGGCGGCTGGGCGTGGGCACAGAGTTTGCTGAGCTGAAGGAATACGACGTAGGCGACGACCCTCGCTTTATTGACTGGAAGGCAACGGCTAGGCGCAGTCAGCCGCTGATTCGCGTACTAGAGCCAGAGAAAGAGCAAACGCTAATTATTTTGCTCGACCGAGGACGGCTGATGACGGCCAAGGTGCAGGGGATTTCCCGGTTCGACTGGGGGCTAAATTCGGCACTGTCTTTGGCCCTGGCTGGCATTTCGAGAGGCGATCGCATTGGCATTGGCGTCTTCGATCGCAAAATGCATACCTGGATGCCGCCCAAGCGAGGTCAGCCCCACCTACGACAAATGCTAGAGCGCCTGACCGCTATTGAGCCAGCGCTAGTAGAGGCGGATTATTTGGGTGCAGTCACTCAGGTGGTGCGTGCCCAAAGTCGGCGAGCGCTGGTGGTGATGATTACCGATGTCGTGGATCAAACGGCCTCGGCAGAGCTGCTCTCTGCACTCATGCGATTGCGACCTAGGTATTTACCCTTCTGTGTCACGCTGCGCGATCCACAGATAGATAAGGAAGCCGAGTCGATTCGAGAAGATGTCGCAGGTGCTTACGAGAAAGCCGTTTCGATTGACCTCATCGCACAGCGTCAGGTGGCACTGAGCCGACTGAAGAAAGCGGGCGTGATGGTGCTCGATGCACCAGCGAATGCAATTTCCGATCAGCTAGTGGAAAGCTATCTACGGGTAAAAGCGCGGTCTCGTTTATAAATCCATCGTGCCGTAATAAATCACCACACCGTAGGGGCTATCACCTGCGGTGTGGCAAAAGCCATAGCATCGCTACGCCCTCAACAATCACGACCCTCATCGACCCTCACGCCGTTGGTCGCTGCTGCCGACAGTACTGAACAAACACGATAAAAATAGCAATGCCAACAACATATTTCACCGCATTGGGAATCCAGGTCTGCGGTGAGAAAAATCCTTCTACACAGCCTGCAATAAACAACATTGGCACGATGCCATACAGTAGCTTAGCGGCCTGCAATCCATAGAGCTTGAGTGCATCTAGCCGACGATAGCTACCCGGTAGGAGAATTGCCCTTGCCAACAGCAAACCGGCTCCCCCCGCGAAGAAAATTGCGGGCAACTCCAGCGCACCGTGCGCCGAGACAAACGCTAACAAATCGTAGGCTAGGTTGACCTGAGCGGTCAGCGCAAACACGCAGCCAATCATAATACCGTTGAACACCAACAGATAAACCGTAAACGCTCCCGGTGGAGTAATGGTTGGAATTTGTGGAATGTACTGTGTAACGCCACCAATCGCCGCCGCGAGAGAAACTGCGATATTGTTGATCATGATGCCGCTAGACGCAATTGGCTCTTGCCCCATAATAGAAACCGTCCATAGTTCCTGACTGGTACGCACATCTTCAACAAACCCGCTGCCGAGTACCAGCGTCATAAAGCTTTCATCTTGCCAGGCATACCACCAGCCCACCGCACCCCCGATGAAAAATAGCAGCGTAGCAATGGTGATGTAGGCCCAGCTCTGCTGCACTACTTCTGGAAATCCATAGCGGTAGAAGTCGACAATTTCCTTCCAGTCTTGTCGACGGGAGCCCTGATAAATTTGGCTGTAGCCCCTTGTGGTGAGCCCCTGCAAGTCCTTAATCACAGCGGGGCCAACCTGATGACTTCTGGCCCTCGCCAAGTCGGCAGATACCGAGCGATACAGGCTAGCCATCTGCCGAATTTGCTCGCTGTTTAAAGACTTCAGCCCTTTTTTCTCAGACTGCTTTAGCAGCGTCTCTAGCTGCCGCCAGCTGGTCTCGCGCCGAGCCATCCATCGCTGCACATTCATCGCTTATTTGCCTGTTGCCTAATTGGGAGTGTCTTGAGGTTGCGCTTTTAGGATACCTTTAAGCCCTGCAAAAATCGTGCTGTGGCAGGCACTATCGTAATAATGCCGACGCGCTGAGCATAAATTGCTACGGCCTATTTCACCTTGATCTAGGTTGTGTAGTACTGTGACCAAAGTTATTGATTTTTGAGGCGTATTTGCGATGACTTCGGCTTCAACTCTAGGTCCGCTGAATCCTGGCAATGTGGTGAGTGCTGCGCTGCGCCTGTGTCGAGATCGCTTCAAAACCTACTTCGGCCTTTCGCTGGTTGCCGTCCTGTGGGCCTCTTTACCGATTATTGGCATTGCCATACTAGCCGTTCTGCTGGCGGGACTAGTAGGCCCTCCCCCCGTCGTGTGGGCGATGCTGCTACTGCCTAGCATTGCGCTAGTTGTGTACGGCTGGGCCAAGTACGTGATGTATTCAGGCGTATTGGCGCGTCTGTCGTTTCGTGAGCTGATCAATGAGCCCGAAACGCCTGCTCAGGCTAAGCAGCAGCTACAGCCCAAGATGTGGTCGTTTCTGGGGCTGGCGTTTTTATTGTTTATTATTTTTCTAGCAACTTACTTCATTGTTGCAATTGGTGGGACTATCGTTGGCGCTGTTGTAGGCGGTGTTCTCGGCTATATTCTGAACGCTATTTTTGGTTCAGGCGGTGCCATTTTTGCCACTGTCATCTCGGTAATACTGGCTCTGCTCGGCATTATCTTCTGTTTTGTATGGGTGTTTGGCCGTGTGTTTATTGCTGAAGTCCCCATGGCTGTGGAGGCTCGAACGGGTGCAGGCGGTGGTATAAGCCGCAGCTGGCAGCTGACTAAGCGCTCAGTGCTACGCATTCAATTCGTGGTGCTAGCCGCTTTCTTAGTCACTTTGCCAGCCTATGTTGTCATTTATGCCGTTGCGCTATTGCCCCCATTCTTGCTGCCAGGGTTAGAGCCCGGTAGCTCTGCTTACAATGTATTTACCCTAGTGTCCACACTTGTAAGTATGGCTGTGAATATTATGCTGATGCCTTTTTGGCAGGCGATAAAAGGGGTGCTCTATTATGACTTGCGTAGCCGTCGGGAAGGTTTGGATCTCACCCTGTAGGGATAAATAATAGAGAGAGACACCTACCTTTGTTTGCAAGACTTGGCTTGCAAAAATCATATGAGCCTGTTTAACCGGATCAAAATCCAAACGCCGGAGAGTGTAGAGCTGGAGTTTACGCTCGCAGGGGTGGGTGGTCGGGCCGTAGCGCTAACCATTGACTACGTGATTCTCTGGACCTCGCTGCTGCTGGTGTTTTGGTTTTTGATTTTTGTGCTCTCGCAGCTCAGCCAGTGGGATGTGATCTTGTCTGCAGATTCTGATGTGTTGCAGCTGTGGGCGCAGGCAATTATTGGCTTGGTGATGTTTGCGATGTACGTGGGCTATTTCATCGGGTTTGAAACGGCCTGGTATGGGCAAACGCCGGGTAAGCGCTACGCGCACATTCGGGTGATTCGTGACGATGCGCAGCCCGTGAGAGTATTTCAGACGACGTTGCGATCGCTCCTCCGCCCCGTAGACGATATCTTTTTCCTTGGCTTCTTCTGCATTTTGCTCGGCAAACGCGAAAAGAGAATTGGTGACTGGCTCGCTGGCACCCTCGTAGTGCAGACTGACCCGCGCACAGCAGGCAAAGACATTGCTGTGTCTGAATTGGCCAAAAACGTCGCGCCAAAGCTGCTAGAAGAAATGGACTTTGAGCGAGTCAGTCCCGATAACTTTGCGACCATTCGCGAGTACCTCAAGCGTCGTAATGGACTGCTGCCCGTTGCTCGTAAAGAACTCAGCATAAAGCTAGCCCGCGCCCTTAAAGAGACTGTTCAGCTAGAAAATCTACCCGTAGAGATGACCGCAGATACTTTTTTGGAAGCGGTGTACTGGGGCTACCAGCAGCAAAAGCGAAGATAGCCGTTAAGCTTGTGTTAGCGAGATCAGTATACTCATCATGGCAACGACTAATGGCTTGAAAATCGGCGAAGTCTCTAAGCAGACTGCCACTGCAGTAGGAGCCTTACGCTATTACGAGACCCTAGGGCTGTTGACCTCTGAACGAGGCCGCAATGGCTACCGATACTATGCACCATCGGCTGTGTATCAGGTGCAGTTTATCAAAAAAGCACAAGCATTAGGCTTTTCGCTCGAAGACATTGGTGAGGTGCTAACGGTACACGAGCATGGAGATGTGCCTTGTGGGCTGGTACAACAGATTTTGCAAACCAAAATAGAACAGCTCACCGCCCAAATCGAAAAGATGCGCGCCTTCAAAGCCGAGCTAGAAACCTACCGAGACACTTGGGCCGAATCGCAACCCCGACCGAATCCAGACGATATCTGCCCCTTGATTAAAACGGTAAAGTTGAGTAGGTAGGTGTTGTTCAGAAATTTCTGGACCCTGTAAGAGATGTACTTTGGAAACATCAGCACGTTAGCAATGTCAGAAAGAAAAGCGCCTTGACAATCTTGGACTAGGGCGCTTTTCTGGTGTTGTTTGGTAAGCAGTTTGAAGGCTTTATGCGCTGCGACGGCGGGGTGTTTGTATTCGGAATTGTTCTTTAGGATATTCACGACACAGCTTTGGAAGTATTTGGTGTCAGCTGTAGATAAAGTCCTGGCACTACCAGCAACGCAATCAACGTAGCCGACAACAATCCAAAAATAATCGCCATACACAGCGGAAACCACTGAGGATCGCTCAATGCTAACGGAATCAAACCAATAATGGTCGTAATTGACGTTGTTAAAATTGGTCGCAGTCGGTCACTGGCTCCCGCTGCCGCCGCATGGCGCACATCCAAACCCTCTTTGCGTCGCTCATTCATCGTCTCCACCATCACAATGGCATCGTTTACCACAATTCCCACCAGCGCAATCACACCAATCATGGCGGGAAACGAAAACGATAGCCCCAGCAAAAAGAACCCAAACAATGTCCCAATCAACGCAAAGGGAACGGTGAGAATAATAATTAACGGCTGCGTGTAGGATCCAAACTGCAACACTAGCACCGCAAACACCAAGAATAGGGCCACTACCAGCATCTGCCCAGCAGAACTAAAGGTTTCACTGCTTGTATCTGCATCCCCACCAAAGCGATAAGAATATCCCCGAGGCCAACGGTCAGGATTGCTTTCATCATTAGAGTCATATTGCATACCCTCCAGCTTCGGCGTTAGCTCAGCCAAAATCTCAGCATCATAAAAGTTTTGGCCAGGAATCACTTTGGCCAATATTGTCACACTACGCTGAGTGTTGCGATGGGTAATTGATAAAGGCACCGCCCCTGGCACCTGCTCTAGTAGCGCGCCCGCTGGTAATGCCTCCCCACCCTGGGTAATAAACCGCATAGTCGTAAATTCATCCAACCGGGAAGGCCCTCCAACGCCGCCCTGACGAGAGGGCCAGCGAGTACTCAAACGAATCTCAAGATCCTCCTCACCACTGCCAACCGGAAAATCACCCACATCGTTGTCAGTCATCATGTAGCGACCCTGCAGCCCCAAATCATCCTGACTAATGCCATAAAAGTCTAAAGACTCACGCTTGGGCACTAGCTTAAAATCTCTTCTCAGGTTGCCTAAGTCATCCCGCACATCCATAGTGCCTGGAATCTCTCTTAAGGATTGTTGCACTTCGCTAGAAATCTCTCTTAAGGTTTCTAAGTCATTTCCAAATATTTCTATCTGAATCGGGTCAGAGCCCCCACCCGAGAGCGGGAATCCCGTATTTAAAACCGCGCCTGGATAGTTACGAAGAATGTCGCTTTCTAGCTGGACGCTGAGGTCATAAGCATAGTCAAAAGAATCACGCGATCGCTGATTACGATCCACAAATACTGCCGATATTCCCACGAAGTAATCCGCATTACCGGGCTTAATCTCGCTGGCGGCAACCAGATTGCTCCGCTGGCCCACCAGCTTAACCACACTTTCAAATACCTTTTTTCCTGGCTTTTCTCCTCCCTTTTCTTCATTGGAGTCACTGTAGTTTCGCACCAACTCTCCTATCCGGTCAGCCACTTCCTGAGAGGTTTCTAGGGTGGCAGTTGGGGGTAACTCTACATTCAGGCTCAGTTTGTTTTCGTCACTGACAGCAAACAGAGAACTAGGAAGCTGACTGAATAAAATAACCGCACAGACAAACAAGGCCATAGCCCCTGCTGTCCACAGACGCGCGACATGGCGGTTGGGTATCGTCATGCGCAAGCTCCAGTGGGAAAAGTATTCAGAAACTCTTTCCGTAAGGCGATCAACAGCGGTTTTAGATTTTTTGCCTTCCTGGCTACCTAAGAGAAATTTAGATAGGGGAACCACTGCCAACAGTGCCAGAGCATAGCTCATCACCAGACAAGTAATGGCACTAATGGGAATTAACCGAATAAATTTACCCAGGGTACCGGAGATGGCCATCAACGGTGCCATGGCCAAAATGGTGGTGAGCTGTCCGGTAAAGGCGGGCGACGCATAGGTTTTCACCGTTTTAATCGCCGCCTGAGGCCAGCTCAATCCCTGGACAAAAATACCCTCGTGCAACCCTTCTAGCATGAGGATAAAAACATCTACTAGCAGACCCAGGGCTAAGATCATGCCGACGGTAACCATAGTGTTGAGGGTGTAACCCAGCATCCATAGGATAAAGAGCACTCCGGCAAAGGTCATCGGGATAGCCAATCCAGCAATCAGTGCCTCTCTCCAGGTTAGGGCAACAAATAAAATGGCAAAGACCAAAATAGAGGCCTGTAGCACATTGAGACCCAGGCTCGTCAGAGTGTCACGAATCGAATTAGCATCGTTTGTTAATACCCGATAGGTCATGCCGAAGGGCCAGATGTTCGGGTCTTGACTGGCTAGCTCCATATCGGTGAGGACGTCGTCGATGACCTGAATGGTGTCAGTACCAGCAACCTTGATCACGTCTAGGTTAATGGTGGGGCTAAACTCACTGCCTTGCCAGCTGACAAATGCCCGCTGGGTTTCCCGCTCTAGACCCTGGTAAACCTCAGCGACCTCTGATAGCTGCACCACTCGGCTGTCGTCTAGTCGGGTTATGGGCAGCGATCTTAAATCGTCCAGGGTCCGAAAACGACCGTACATCCGTACCTGAGCACCAAATTCTTCATCGCGTACAAGATCCCAGGAACGGTCAATATTTCCGCCTTGAATCGCATTGCGTACCTGAGTGGTCGAGATGCCTAAGGTGGTCAATCGACTAGGAATCATCTGGATATGGATGACCTCATCCCGTTGACCACCGAGGTTCACTTCCCGCACATTTTTGACCGATTCCAATCGTTCTTGCAGGTCTTCAGCGGCCTGACTCAGTAGATTAATATCTAGACCTTCACCACTCAAGGCCATGGTCAAAACTGGTGAGTCTTGCTGAGATAATTGCTCAAATGATGGTTTTTCCCGCCCTGTGGATTCGTCAGGGAGTTCGGATTCGGCATCGTCCACCTTGCCCCGCAGCTGTTGAATGGATTCGGCAATGGGGGCCTCTGCTTTGAAAGCCACGTTAACGATAGAAAAAGAGTTGAAGGTGGCGCTGGTAAAGTCATCCATGCCCTGAAGACTTTTAATCTCTTTTTCTAGCTTGTCTGTAACCTGATTTTCAATGGTTTCTGCGTCGGTGCCACCCCAGGTGGTGGTGATCCTGGCTCTGGCAATTTTAATTTCAGGATCACCCTCTTTCACCATAGAGAAGTAGCCCATTAGGCCCCCCATGAATAGCATGAAACAGAGGAGAATGGCGAAGATTTGACGGGTGAAGAAGAATTCCATCCAGGCTGGAATTGTTGAGGTTTCAGGGCTCGCTTCTAGGTTAGCGATCGCACGCTCATCAATCAGCATCCCCCCTCTTCCCCACAAACCACTTCTACCGGGGTCCCATCCACCATACGGTTCTGCCCTTCCACCACCACTTGCTCACCAGGTTGCACCCCCGAGATCACCTCTACACCCGACAATCCTTCGATCCCCAGGGTCACCTCTCGTCTTTGCACAGTGCCATCCCCTTCATTAACAACAAAGGCGTAGCGTTTCTGCTCTCTGTTTAAGAGAGCGCCTAATGGCACAACAACCGCGTCACTTCGACTGGCCACTTCAATCCAGACATAAACGCGGCCCCCCACCTTAAGATTGCGCACCTGCTCCAAGCCGCGAAGGGTGATTTCGGTGCCGCGACTGCCAGGCGTTTGGGACGGACTAACCGCGAAGACTTCACCACCGCTGCCCCGCTGTTTAGCAATCTCTAGTAGCCCCTGGGAACGGGCTCCCGCTGCTCGGGCCGCACTGACCTCTTCTTCTAACACCACAAAAGCCCGCTGACCGGGGCGAATATCGTTAGCGTCCTCAGCCTGCAGCTCCAGTTCCACCTCAAAAGCTTGAGGATCGACTACTACAATCGGAGCCGACTCAATGGCACTCTGGGTGCTGCTGGTATTGAGATATTGAGTACTCCAATACTCGCCTTCTCGAATGTTGATGTAGGCCACCACCCCATCAATAGGAGAAATCAGCTGAGTATCTTCTAAGTCAACGACACTCTGGGTAAGGCGTGCCGCAGAGGCATTTATCGAGGCTTCGGAAGAACGAATTCCTCCTTCGGCAGAGCGAACGTCTTGCTGGGCTGTTTTCAGTGCTGCTTCTGCTTGGTCTACTCGGTTAATGAAGGCGTCGCGATCGCTCTCTGACACCGCCCCCTGCTTAAACAAATTCTCGTATCGACGCAGCTCAGTCACAGCCAAGGCCAAGTCAGAGTCTGCCCGCTCTAAATTAGCCTGAGCCTGCAACAAACTCGCATTTGACTGACTCAGCTGAGTTTCAGACACCTGGATATCCGCTTCAGCAGTGGTAATACTCGACTGCTGCCTACGGGCATCAATGGTCGCTAACAACTGCCCTCGCGAGACAAAATCTCCTTCCCTGAGTTCTACACCATCGACTTTAGCAATGTAAGTAATATCGCCATTGGCCTGAAAGTTTAGCAACCGCCGATTTACTGGCAAAACCGCTCCCTCATCAAAGACCCAGCTTTGGACGGCACGTCTTTCTGCGGTAATCACCTTAACGGGTAAACGCACTTGATTAGCCGTTGATTCCTCCGTTTCCTCTCCTGAAAGAACGGAGGTCAATGATTTATAAGCTCTCATACCCACCAAGCCAGCCACTACCAGCATGACTAACCCAGCCGCTGGCCATAAGGGTCTGTTTGGCTTCTTGCGCCAACCCAGGAGGTTGGATTGACCTTCTGTTGCTGACTCAAGGGGCAACTCAGGAACTGTTTCAGAGGCTGGATCAGGCGAAGGCTGAGGACTAACACTTTCGAGAGACATGGCTTCAAAGATAAACCTTATCGGAAATAGAGGTTGCCAACAATTTCAACGATGACGGGTAGTCGGGTTGAGCAAGGGCAGCGCGCCAGTGAGAGCTAAAAAAAGAGAGTGATTCAGCAGAACATCCACCTCACTCTTGTAGTAAATCGGGCCTATGTTAGATTGAAATCGGAAGTAATGTCTGTTTTATCTGTACTCAATACTAGTTATACAGGTGACGTTCGCTGACGATCCATTCAAACAGCTGAAATGCTCAGAACTAATACAATTCGCAATATCACATCTGATCTTTGGGTTTGATAGACACGTTCTTAAGATTGATAACGACTTAATGGAATGTCTCCCCATGATTTTTTTACCACCTCAAAGCATAGAAACTATCCCCCTCAACTTTCAAGGTTCGAAGGTACTAATTAAGGCTCCTAATTATTGAGGGACTATTCTAGGACCCAAAGTTTCAAAAATAACTCGATATCACTGAATCATCTTTTGTGTGAACCTCTATTTGCTGTAGTTTTGTTCGCTAGGCATTCGTAAAAGATTCATGAGCCGAGCGGCTATAGCGTCGCTAATTCTCCCTTCTGCAATCAGCGGCTCAGCAATTCCACTTCTGTACATCCAAACTTTTGAAGTTAAGGAGAGAAATTAAGGAGCTTTGTTTCTCTCGTGCAAGCTTTATACTATCAATTTCTTATCGTTTCCCAGGTCCAGAGGTCCTAGTTAAGGTACTAACTATTCATCAACTGATCTAGGACCCTGCCTATAAAAAATAGGACTGTAAAAGCACGTAACTTAGTCAGGGTAGGACGATGCGTAAGACTTGCTTAGTGCTTATTGTTAAACAACAAGGCCTACAAAAATTAAGATGTACGGTTTGAATTGTATTCAGATCTAGCTTTGGTTGCGCTGTCTGGGGCGCTGGAAAGAACGGTTATTGAAACACACGTACAACACATGTAGAGACTAATCATGCGTACAGTTATGTCAAAACTCATGCCAAAAGGACTTATCTCCGTTTTAATGACTAGTCTCGCTATCGATTACTGTGAACCGGCATTTGCAAATATGCCTTTCCACAAAAGTGAGGAAATTGAGCCCTACACTCTCTGTGCACAGTACCCATTAAATTCTGTCTAGCTCTTCTATGAAGAAAATACGACTAAAGTGCGTCGATCATTAGCTAGCATTCTTGCACCTGCTCCTTTGCGTCTTGCTGGAAGGGTTTTGAATAACCCTAAAGAAATCTCGCTGATGTCCCTCGTTTTTTTAACGCCAGCGGCAGCAACTCAACCCACGCCGCCCGTTATGACGCTGGTGGTGCAGCGGGATCAGGGGGCTGAGTTGCGATCGCAACTAGAAAGCGTAACAGGATTAAGCTCAGAAGCACCGCCTGCAACAGAGTAACTGTTCCATACATAACGTGAGTTGACGGCCAAAAACATGACACGCAAAAGACTTTTCACAACTTTACTAAACCCAAACCGTCCTCGTCTCGTAGCGCTCATCGCCTTCTGTTTGATTATGGCCGTTTCGTCCGGCTGCACTGCGCTGCGAAATATCCGTGGTTACCTCTACTGTGAGATAATACTGAACTACGACGATACTTCTGAGGTATGGGGAACTCAGGGACTAAGCCAGTGCCCGAACGAGAAATGGGAGGCACTAGTTCCCGAAGCCATTCGTGCTGATTACAATGCCACTGGCATCATCATGAATGGCCCGCGTTACTTTGTGATCAACGGTGCTTCTGGAGTGGATATGCCTAAGGACGACACCCGGATTTACGGAGAGCTAGAGATGCGGAAGCTCGCTACCCTAAACGCGACCGAGTCAGCCCCATATGTCCCTGTAACAGTACTCCGCACTAACACATGGGAGTTTCACAAAGGCAGTGAAATTTACGAACTCACTGATCCCGAAGGCCAAGTCTATACAATGCAGTCCTACTCCCAAATCATTGATTCCAGCCTGCAAGAAACTGATTTGTCCATACTCGGAGATCGACTGGAATTGCCGCAAGGCTGGCGTTTTTTATCAATTATCCTTGATGAACCCCTAGAGTTGGCTGCAGATGGCGAGGCGGTGGTCGTGGTAGACGAGTTGAGAAATACGTATCAGCAGCGCTAAGGATTCTCCCGAGACGGCAGGAAAAGGCAAAGGTTGTGGGCGTTAACCAACCGCTGACACTCTATCCCTTTACGGCTTTATATCTTTACGACGCTAAGCTTTCTCCCGTAAAATTAAATCAGCATTTATCAATCTCCATGCTGCGCCTGCCTACATTTCCTCGTTTACTACTGATTCTAGAATGGATTTTGCTGGGAGTTTCCGTCTTTTCAGCCAGTGTTGTTGGCATCATTGATGAATCTGCTCACTTTCCTGTTCTGACAATGGTTTGTACAGGAATATTTGTACTGATTGGCCTAAAATCACTCAGCAACAACCATTCTCATAGCGTTAGATACACACTGCTAGAATTAGGGGTAGTCGGGCTACCGTTTTCTATCGGGCAGTCGATTGTTACATTTCCGCTTTTAGGCATTGTTCTTGTGCTCCGCAGCGCTCAGCGGTTCGGCCTGCCGGGCCGCCTTGGCGTGACAGGAATTACCTATGTTCTGTTTACTGTAAATCTGTTTGTTCTAAAAACAACTTTCATCAATCCCCTTACTCTAGTGATAGGCAACAACATTCTGCCCACTGATATCAATCTTTTAATTTTAAAGCTTGTTGCCACTATTCACTACGGTATGATGCTCTGTTTTATTTTGTTATTTGTGAATGCCTTAGTATCAGAGCACCAAGGTCGCAAAAGTCTATCAGTTACACTATCTCAGCTACGACACTATTCTCTGAGAATAGAGGATCAAGCTACACTGAAGGAACGTAATCGCATTGCCCGTGAAATTCATGATGCCTTGGGACATACGCTCACAGCTCAGAGTGTTCAGCTAGAGAGCGGTCTGCATCTATTCAATACGAACAAAACCGAAGAATCAGGTGATTTTTTTAATACGGCAAAATCTCTCTGCGCTCAGGCACTACAAGAAGTAAGGCAGTCTGTGGCAACGCTACGAAGTGACTGTTTGTTAGGCAATTCTCTGGAAAGTGCGATCACAATCTTAATCGAAGAACTTAAAACCACAACAACCATTGTCCCAGCAGTAACCATTGATGAGCTACCACAGCCGTTTTCCTTAGAGGTCAGTTCAACAGTCTATCGAATTGTTCAGGCTGCCTTGACCAACATCACGCTTCATAGTCATGCGACGGAGGTGATGCTGCAAATGACCGTCCGTAGCAGTACGCTTTATGTGATGATCAAAGACAATGGACAAGGATTTAACCCAGCTCAAAATTCAACAGGCTTTGGCATATTAGGAATGCGAGAACGAGCATTGGCATTAGGCGGGCAATTTAATTTGCTCAGTGAACCTGACGCAGGCTGTCTGATTATGGTGCAGATACCTTTACCGAGGTCAATAGCATGATTCGTTTGCTGCTGGTAGATGATCAAACCCTGGTCCGGCAAGGATTCAGGGTTTTGCTGGAGGCCCATGAAGATATTCAGGTTATTGGTGAAGCCGAGAACGGCAGCCAGGCAATTCACAAAGTTGAGGTCTTGCATCCAGACATCGTGTTATTGGATGTACGTATGCCAGAGATGGACGGTGTTGCTACAGTCCAATCCATTTGCCAGCAGTTTGATGATGTAAAAGTGTTGATGCTGTCCACATTTGATGATGCAGACTATGTGCATCGGGCAATGCGGTTTGGGGCCATTGGTTATTTGTTAAAAGATACAAACGCCGAAGAGCTGGTTCAAGCTATCCGCATGGCTGACCAGGGCTATACCCAATTTGGCCCCGGCTTATTTCAAAAGTCAATCGGATATAGTCAAAGGGAGCCTATTGACACACTGCCTGCTACAGTTCCAAACTCGCTGACACAACTACCACCTGAACTCCAAAAGTTGACCAAACGAGAGCAGGAAGTGCTTTGCCACATCATTACTGGAGAAACCAATCGCCAAATTGCTAAAGCGCTATTTATTTCAGAACGCACCGTTAAAAATCACGTGACTAGCATTTTAAGTCGCCTAAATCTGCCAGGCCGTGTTCAAGCTGCCATGTTGGCTAGCCCGTTTTTACCACTCCTTCAATCTAAAAGCGAGAAAACTTAATCTGTCTGAGCGGGGGGTACAAGCCTTGATTTTTAAACGGATCCTACTGGATTCGAACCAGTGACTGACCGCTTAGAAGAAGGTTGCGTTTAAGTCTGTAGTCTCGTCATATCAAAAGCGAAACTCATCGCTAATCGTATTTGCGGCGAAGATATCTAAGTCAACGGAATCATCCGCTAAATGCCATACAAATCTAGCAAATTTCCCGTTTCTGCTCTCAGCGTCTCGATGTATCCAGAGATAGTTACGAGAACGTTCTCTTCCGTAGAAAGAGCACCTGAACCAAAAACAGCTTTACAAGCCTTATCACAATCTCTTACAGGCACTATTTTGCCACGAACAGACTCAAACCCGTACTCACGAATATCTCGTAATACGAGCTGTTCCAAGCACCAAAATCTGTTCTTAAACAGTGCCTGTAGTTCAGGGAAATCAACTTTAGCCAAGGCTTTCAAGTATCTCTTATCGCCAGTCAGTATAAAAGCCTCACCTGAATCATCTTTTTGCAGTACTTGAGCTACGTACGTTGTCAAAATAGCTTCACCTGCATCTATGCCTTCAAATTCAGAAAGCCGTTCAAACAATTCATTGTCTACCTCAGCTTGATCAATTCGAGGCAGTGTTTCAACCAGCTCAATTGTTCTCTCATAATTTACTAATCTAGCTTCGGGCTGTCGCAGCCGTCCCTTCCCCAACTTTTCAAAGTCTCTTTTAAACTTATACTTGGCTGTGGCTAGGATTATAATTCCCGTAGCATCCGCCTCGAAAAGTTTGATCGTTTCATCAAACAGCTCAAAGGTCGCTAGCTTTTTTATAATGTCGTTGTCAATGCAGTAAAGGCAACCTGTCAACTCTATTCTCCCAGGATGCGCTCAAGATGATCTACGGTGTCATCGTTCAGGTTCTCCCAGTCCAAACGGCTCTCTAAAACTCGATGAATCATCGTATCACCAGAGCCTTCACAACCAATCTCTTGTACTGCTTTCTTCGCTAGTCCAAACTTCTTTGGAGCAGTCTTCTTAGCATGCCACCCATAGTTGAATGCTAAAGCGCAGGCGTCCACAGTAGAATCTGCTCTTAGCTTCTGTTCTATTTTTGTCCTAAGCTGACCGTTGTTGTAAATCGGTACGCCTTGAAAGCAGTTGTCGTACCGATTTACGAGCAGCTCAACTGCAAAACGATTGGCTGCTGTCTCTTCTGCATCGTCAGATTCGTTGATTTCATCATCAATCAAAATCCCCGTTTTCACATGGCCTAATGCTAAGTGCCCTAGCTCGTGTGCTAGATGAAATGCTAGCCAGGCTGGATGTGTGGTTTTATGGCTAAGCAAAATGACCGGGCGATCACCTTGCCATTGAATCATGCCGGTGACTTTGCGAGACTGTGGAGGATAATCATTAAAATACACAACTGCGATGCCGTGCCCCCAGCAGTAGCTCAAAAGGCTGTCAAGGTTGACTTTAGTTCCCTGCTCAAGAATACCCTGACGTACTTTATTTGTTTCTGCTGGCACAGGAATGAAAGGTTGTGGTTTGAGGCTAAGGGCTACTAGCTCTGCTACTCGAGAAGCAACCTGATAAGAGACGTAAGGAACCTCGGAGGCTTGCTGAGCGTGATACTTAAATTTCGTCTGTAATAAAGGCTTAAACTTAGCTTCTAAATCGTCTTGCAGTAGGCTTCTCAAATCCAAATGCAGTCGCTGAGCAATGTGTGCTGCACCCTCTAGTACTGCTGCCGGGACTTCGTTCAGCTCATCATTCCACCAGCTAGGCAACCCTACTTTACGCACATAGTTAGCGTTCAAGCCAACTAACGAGAGCTTCTTAAGCAGGCTATCCATAGATAAAGCTTGATTCAATAGTTTGGCCTTTTCTTTTGCTTTACATTCTGCATTGTCAGATGCATTTCTAAGAAAATCAACGTCACTTACAGCTCTATGGTTTGGGAACTCTACCACCTTCTAGCTCATGTCTTCTATAGCTCGATTATATCTTTCGAGATGACACGATTATATTATCTGTCCATACCTTTCTGAAAGGCTTGGTGTATCAACGGATCCTACTGGATTCGAACCAGTGACCGACCGCTTAGAAGGCGGTTGCTCTATCCAACTGAGCTAAGGATCCAAAAGCTCAAAGAATTGAGCTGTGTTAGTTTACCGCAGAACAGTGGATATGTGCAGCA
>ERZ1740067.635-NODE-635-length-27308-cov-17.653433_pt1 | contig 27308 bp, 21 predicted proteins | sample MGYA00581736_ERZ1740067 | MGnify/ENA primary metagenome ERZ1740067 (study PRJEB43018, sample SAMN04849236) | marine metagenome | isolation source: floating plastic debris | place: Pacific Ocean | collected 2008-08-27 | study: EMG produced TPA metagenomics... | reverse complement strand
GTAATTACAGATTAACCTCCGTTAGCTTTCTTACTTTTCAGACGTCCTCTGAGCTGTATTTTAGGAAACGTAGGCATTGCTCAGGATTACATTAGTGATTTATTGGGATTACTTGATCGCTACGAAGAAGAATTGTCTGATCCCAGTGATGATTTACTGGAAGAGTTAGAAGCGGTTGACTTAAAGTATATTCGACAGGACTTCCCTCAATTAATTAGTGCGATCCGAAGTAGCGGAGATCGCATTACTTCTATTAGCAAAAGTTTGCGTACCTTTGCGCGCTCCGATGTGGATTCTAAGCAAGTTTTTGATTTACACAAAGGTATCGATGGAACGCTATTGATTTTGCGCCATCGCCTGAAGGCTAATGATATGCGTCCGGCGATCGCGGTGGAAACTCACTACGACGATATCCCCGAAGTAACGTGTTTTCCAGGGCAGCTTAGTCAAGTTTTTATGAATATTTTGGCTAATGCAATCGACGCCCTTGATGATGCTAGTCGAGGGAAAAGTTTTGAGGACTTAAAAACCAAGCCTAATCGCATTACAATTCGCACTTTTTTTGAACAGAATCAGGTGCAGGTGGCGATCGCTGATAATGGTCCCGGTATGCCTGAAGATGTGAAAAAGAAAATCTTTAGCCATCTATTCACCACAAAAGCTGTTGGCAAAGGGACTGGTTTAGGGCTATCAATTGCCAGGAAAATCATTGTAGAGGTTCATAAAGGAACCATCGACGTGCGTTCTGGCGTTGGCAAGGGAACTCAATTCTTGATTGCTTTACCCATTGGCTAGGGATCTTTTACTAACTGTGCAAAATTTCTAGCGTTCACGTTGATAACATGCCTTGCTGGATAACAGTAGCCCAGCGAAAAGGGAAGGCAGTGAAAAAGTTTTTTTGGTGCTTTTTTCACGTTTTAGGGATTGCTCAACCCCGTTCTCAACCGCCCACACAATCTTGAATCCATTGCAAATAATCTGCCGATCCGGTCGTAACGGCGATCGCCAAAAGCTCCGGCACATCGTAAGGATGCAGCTCCTTGAGCCGCGCTTCCAAGGCACTAAATTTATCCAGGTCAGTCTTAAAAATTAGCTGAACTTCCCGGTCCTCCTGGATTTCGCCGTCCCAAAGATATAGGCTTTCTGCCCCATTGTTTAAAGTGGCACAGGCAATCAATTTTTCTTGCAGCAGCGTTTTTGCCAACGCTTTTGCTCCTGCCAGCTCAGGATGGGTGGTCAGAACGACACAGGGGTTTGCCATGGGTTGGTAAGGTGACTACATGAAGGGCACTGACGGCATGGAGGGTACTGACGGAATTATTAACGACACCTTAACCGGATTGCTCCAAAGCCGAATTATTCTAAATCCGTGGCAGGTATCTGTTAGTTAAACAGGTATCTGTTAGTTAAACACTTGTAGATAAAAAATCGGCTTAGAACAGAACCCTTCTTGACTCTGATTAAGGCACACCATGCACCCGTCTCCCCACCACTCCAGCGATCGCCCCGCCACCAATCTCCGACTTGCCACTGCCCTACGCCTATGGGTTAGCGGCGTGGGCGTGGGCTTGTCGTGGTTAATTATTGGCGGGTTGAGTTTGTGGCTGGTGCGCGACGAAGTTGCCCTGCTCACAGACTATTTCACCTGGGTGGGGCTGCGCTACGCCATTGTGCACAATCGCTTGGAAGCGATCGGGCTATCCTTTTGTCTGGGGCTTACTTTGGCAGAGTTAATTTGGTTTTGTCGGTACCTTGTGTGGGGACTGTCTCCGCGTCAAGGGCAACAGCTTCAGGCATGGTTAGAGGAAATTCGTGAAACAGGCGATCGCCATCTGTTATTCCCCCTGCTGAGGCGCTTGGAAAAAGCACTGTAGCTTGCCTAAAATATGTCAACAATTTGGCTAGCAGCTTTATGTAGTGGGGAGTACACATCCTTTCAAAAGAGAAGACATTAGGGGCTGAAACTCTATTTAGTGGCTGTGCAGGTTGAGGGTTAATTGAGAACTACCCCTGGCTTACGTGCGTTGGCCGAGTTGGCTTGATCGCACCGGCACTTCCACCGTAAATACAGTTTCCTGGGTGTGGGGCTCCACATGGCAAGTAATTTGACCGTTGTGACGCTCCACAATGGTTTGGTAAGCCATGGATAAACCTAGCCCAGCTCCTTGCCCCACGGGCTTGGTGGTGAAAAACGGATCGAACAATCGCGATCGCGCCTCTTCCGGAATGGGCACGCCATTATTCGCTAAAGTCACCACCACTGTTCCTTGTTCATCACTATCATCCTCTCCAGGGCGATGATTAATCGTTAAGCGCAGCATTGGCTGGGTAGGTAAGTCCTCTGAGGGGGCGGGATGTTTCCAGCGATCCGCCAGCGCATCTAGGGCGTTGGTCAAAATATTCATAAACACCTGATTCACCTCGCTAACGCAGCAGGTTACCAGAGGGATTTCGTCATAATCTTTCTCCACAGCCACCGGCGGCAGCTCCCCTTCCCCATGCAAGTGAGACTGCAATAACACCAAAATGCCGTCTAGATTGTCGCGGAAATCCGTTGGCTTAAAGTTTGCTTCGTCCAGTCGAGAAAAAATACGCAGGGATAGAACAATATCGCGAATTCGCTCCGCTCCCGTGCGCATGGAGTCGAAAATCTGAGTAGCGTCTTTTTCGATGTAGGGCAAGTCCACTGCGGTGATCGCCTCCCGCAAATCCGCGATCGCTTCCAAATCAACAGCACCCTCAACAGCGCCATCAACAGCACCGTCGCCTCCTTCCAATCTGGGAGAGATCGCCGCCTCCATTTGCCGCACCAGCCCCAATAAATCCCCCACATACTCGCGGGCATAGGGCACATTGCCGTAAATAAACGACACTGGATTATTGATTTCGTGGGCAACCCCTCCCACCAACTGTCCCAGGCTCGATAATTTCTCTGACTGCAATAACCGCGCCTGGTGCCATTTCAACTGATCCAGTGCCTCCCGCAGCTCTTCCACCTTCTGCTCCACCTGGTTCTTCGACACCTGCAGAGCCGCTTCCGTCGCCTGGCGCTGACGGATTTCCGCCTGAGCCTGGGCATAAAGCTCTGCCTGGATCACCGCCAGTGCTAACTGGTCTGCCACCTGCCCCATCAGGTTCACTTCAAAGTCTTCCCACGGGCGCGGCCCTTCGCAGTGGTGGGCAATTAATAATCCCCACAGGCGATCGCCTTCCCCCATTTCATAGGGCTCGCTGTTGTCTAGTGCTGCCCCTTCTTCGCGACCACCACTCCTATCGCCGCACACAATGGGCACCACCAAATTGCCCCGCACCTCGAAGCGCTCCAGCAACTGCAAATGACACTCACTTAGCCCCGCCTCGCGCACATCTTCAATCGCTACCACCCGTCCCTGACGATAAAGCTTCCCTTCATTTTCCCGAAAACAGGTGTCTTCAATAATTTGATTTAAGGATTCCGTCCAGGGACCGCGAATGGACTCCGCCACCACCACTCCACTCCAGTCGGGGCGGAATCGATACACCAGCACCCGATTTGTTGCCAACAGCCGCTGCACTTCCGTCACCGCCGTTTCCAGCACCTGCCCCAAATTCAGCGTTGCCCGAATACGCTGACTCACCTGCCGCAGTAGTCGCTCCCCCTGCAGCTGCATTTCCAGTCGCGCCTTAGACGCCTGCAGCTCTTCCTCGGCCTGTTGTCGCTGGACAATTTCCGCCTGAGCCTGCTGATATAGCTCCGCTTGGGTAACCGCCAGCGCCAACTGGTTCGCCACCTTTTCCATCAGCCCCACTTCAAAATCGGACCAGCGCCGGGGACCTTCACACTGATGGGCAATTAGCAGCCCCCACAGGCGATTTCCCTGAACGATGGGCACCACCAAATTTGCCCGAATTTCAAATCGCCGCAGTAGCTGCAAGTAGCACTCGTCTAGCCCAGCACTTTCCACATTGTCAACGGCTAAAACCTCGCCGTGACAGTAAGGCTGCCCACGATTCTCCTGTAAACAGGTATCGTCAATGGACTGGTGAATCGACGCCGTCCACGGAGCACTAACCGCCTCCGCCACCACGATGCCACTCCAATCCGCCTCAAAGCGATAGGCCACCACCCGATCCACCTGCAACAGGGTTTTAACATCTCCCACCGCCGTGGCCAGCACCTGCTCCAGATCCAGCGAACTGCGGATGCGCTGGGTCACCTGGCGCAGCAACATTTCCACCTGAAGTTGCCGTCGCCGCCGAGCCTCCTCTTCTTTTTGCAGGGTTACATCCGTTTGCACGCCAATGTAGTGAGTCAGCACCCCGTTATCATTGCGCACCGGAGAAATGGTTAAACGATTCCAAAAAGGCGTCCCGTCCTTTCGATAATTCAGCAGGGTTACCGTACAGTCGTCCCCCGCCCGTACCGCCAATCGCAGCCGTTCCACATCGGGACCGTGGGTATCGGGTCCCTGGAGGAATCGACAATTGCGCCCCACCACCTCAGACCGACCGTAGCCTGTCATTTCAATAAACGACCGGTTGCAATAGATCAACGGCCGATCCGGTAGCAACATGTCCGCAATCACTACCCCACAGCTAGACGAGGCGATCGCCCGTTCATAAAGATGAAGCGCCTCCTGCACTGTGCCCGGCAGCTCCCCTAACAATCGCCCTTCCAACTGTTCCTCTTCCCCCAACGCCCCTTGCCTAACCCGTTCCCCAGAGGAGCTAGCGGTAAGAAACCCTGAAGCCGGTTCAACATTTTCCGACATAAAAGCATTCCCCTGAACATCGTCAGTGGTTACGCTTTCCAGCGTCAAACTGCCTGCTTCCCCAGTCTCTACCGTTTCGCTTTCTCCCCCCCCTAACCGGATCTTCTTCAACTGTCCCGATTCAAGGGGCGCTTGATTGAAAACATCCTTCACAAAATTGTTGCGATCAAAGGGCAAAGTATCTTCCGTCGCCATGTCAGGGACAGATTTTTGAGAGAGAGGCCGACCTTCAAGGGACATAGCTTTAAAACTTTAACAATGAAAAAAATTAGAAATCGTCGAGATCTCACACAATCCGATAAACCCAAAAAGATGCACTAATATTTTCTTATGCTTTCTCCCAAAACCCCTCTTTCAAACGTCTTAGATAGTTATGGAAAGCATGTATCGACTTTAAAAAAACGCAGCTCCACGCCATGGTCTTTTGCTTCAAATTCCTTTGAATCTTTCCCAAGTGATAGATTCAGCCTTTCTAAAGGGTCAAAAACCCTAAAGTCTACCTACGGTTTTCACCCTATTGATCTTGAAACACTTTTCTCGAAAAAGACCTTGCCAGCGAAATCTTGGTAGTTGGAACTCTGGTATTAAGTGGGGAATACGCCCTCTTAATACACAACGCTGACGTATGCGATCAATGGTAGCAGGTGGGATGCACCCAGCAGATCCCAGTATTTTCAAGATAAAGAGACGCCACTGATAAAGCTTAAGGCGAGGTTTTAGAGCCCATTGCAATAACCTATTCTGTCCACTTTCTGGGAAAAGAAGCAAGCCCATAAAGTCTTTAATTGAAGCTTTAAAAGCTTGAGCTTTTGATCCTAAATCAGCGCCTAAGTCAACAATGGAGTCTACTGCTCAAACTCAAATACAGGCTCAAAAAAGCAAATTTTCACTTAGATCTAGCAAGCTCCTGCCAACAACTTTCGCAAGCTGTTTTTGATAGTAATGAGCCACGCATCGTCAACTAACTCTAGAAACCTGACGCTGTAAGAGGCACTGATCTCTGTTTGAAAAGCCGCCAAAAAATATTGCATCCAAAGCCTGTGGCGCAGAGCTTTGGTAAACGACGTTATAATTGAGTTAGTTAATGCCCATTGTAGGGAAATTAGCACGTTCACGATATGACTAACGTTTACACATCAGACTCCGTTGTTGAAGCGCTCCGCCATAAAGGTTTGCGGGTTACACCACAGCGAGTCGCCGTTTATAACAATCTTTTGGAGCGTAGCGACCATCCCACCGTTGATCAAATCATGGGGGATTTGAATCAAGGGCTGCCGATTTCTTCCAAGGCTACGGTATACAGCACCCTTTCGTCTTTACGGGAGGCGGGTCTGGTGCGCGAAATTTTATTGGAAGAGGGCGTTACGCGTTACGACTCTAATGTTGCCCCCCATCACCATTTTCGTTGTACGAGCTGCAAATGCATTATTGATGTACCTTGGAATGCGCTGAATGTCAGTTTGGCAGCAAGCTTGCCGGGGGGGCATGCAGTTAGCAGTCACGAAGTAACCGTTTATGGCGTTTGTCAAAGTTGCCAAAGTGCTGGTGACAGCGGCAAAAATTAAACCCTTAGATTCCGGACAATTGGGTCCTGATAGCCTAGGGTCAGCAATTAATTACGATTGCTGTTTGAGCTGTTTTGAAAGCGCTCCCTATGTTGCATCCCAAGGACCAAAGCGGGCAGCATAGTGATTGAGTATTTCCACTAGGCGATCGCCACCATCCTGAAAGCTGAAGCCGTTTGGAAAGGTCAGCTTGAGTCCGCCCACTTGGCTTTGTAGATAATCGAAGTCCTTTGACGTTTGTTCTATGAACGTCACGCTTACCCCCTCTAACTGCTGAAGGTGCGCCGCAATCTCTCGATAAACGGCGAGAGGAAGCTGCTCAATTGTGAGTTGCAAAGAACTGCTCTGATGGATTGCATTTCCGACGGCACCTTTGAGGTCAACTTGCGCAGCATTTTTTTTCGTGGAATCTGCTTTCGTAGAAGCGAACTGCGAGGGGTTTTGATCCGAAAAGGGCATAGGGCGGCAGACAATGCTAATGGTGTAAAACTTTGAATTAAATGCGATTAATAAATCGGTGAGCTGCACCAAGTAAACACAGCCGAAAGGGCAAGAAACCGTCGACAAGTTACTTGAAAATAGAGACGCGATGACGGCGGCGCAGGTCTTTACTCAGGGTTTTGAGCAGTGGCAGGCAGCGTGCAGCAAGTTACGTCATCAATGCATACTTTTCCCCACTGTAGTGCCCAGCGCACTAGGGTGACGCGATTTTCAGTACGGGTTTTTGTCAGGATGTTACTGACGTGATTATCAACGGTACGCTTACTAATTTCTAAAGACTTAGCAATATCTTGATTGGTCATTCCTGAAGCCAACAGCTCCAAAATTTCCATTTCCCGCTTCGATAAACTTATTGCCGAAGATCCGTTGCCAATGCTTGCCATGGATTATTTCCTTTTAATTAAGCCGTTTAGGACCAGAGTAGGTCCAACAATTTTAATTGTTTCGCTGTTGTTCAGCTATTATCGCAGGCTGTTCTTTACCGAAGGTTAAAGTAACTGGAGATTAAGGACGACTAAGCCCTTGGAGAGCCCTTAAAAGCGATCGCCACACAACAATAAGACCGGGCGCATCTCCATTAAGCTCCCATGAAAACGCCAAAGAATTGCCCTACGGCAGAGCCTCAATCTCAGCCGCTGCCGCCGTAGATCCCAAGGTCTCAGCTTGCTGCAAACTACGCCGAGCTTCTTGATAGCGCTTTTGGCGGGCTAGAACCTTCCCTAGGGCCAGATGAGCATCAGGATCATCGGGGGTGGCGCTGACCCACTGGCGATAACTAATGGTCGCCAGAAGCAGTTCCCCAGTTTCTTCGTAAAGTTCACCAATGCGACGGTGTGACGCCACTTGGGTCGGGTCAAGGCTGATAACGCGGCGGTAGGCTGCCAGCGCACTGGCATTTTCGCCGTTTTGGTCAAGGATTTGGGCAATTTGGAGCTGCAACGTCACGTTACGGGGGTCGAGGCTAGCCGCACGGTTAAAGGTATTGAGGGCGTCTGCCTGGCGACCTTGGCTCAGCTGCAAAAGTCCCAAATTAGTCAATGCGCTGGAGCTGCGGGGGTTGAGTTCCACCGCTCGCTCCAAGGAGGCAACTCCTTCTGCCACCTGGTTTAAATAAATCAGGGAGGTGCCCAAAAACTCGTAGGCCGTCGCATTATTGGGGGACAGCTCCAGGATCGTGCGGTAAGCGGCAGCGGCCTCTTGATACTTTTCCTGACGGTATAAAACGGCGGCTAGTGCAAGGTGGGCGTTTAAATGTTTCCCATCCAAGGCGATCGCCCCTCGCAGGGGCTCTACGGCGCTCTCTAAATTTCCCGCATTGGCAAGGCTGTTGCCCAGGGCATAGAAAAATTCAGCGTTTTTATCATCTAAAACCGTGGCTCGCTGATAAGCTGCTGCCGCCGCCAGGAAGTTACCCTGTTGTACCTGGACATAGCCAATAATGGCAAAAATACGGGCGTTATCTTGCTCAAGCTGGGCTGCTCGCTGATACACCACCAGCGCCCCCTCCCAGTCTCGGCGCACCACCAGGTCCTCGCCCTGCTCCAATAAATCATCAATGGAAGGGGTCCTTTGCACCGGGGCTTGCTGGGCTGCCACCGGTAAAGTTGGGGCGATCGCCATTGCAAAAATCCCCATCGCGCTGGCGATCGCTCCCGCCATCACCCCCGCCATTTTTACCGTCCCGTATCGTCGTGACCTTGCCAATTTCTCCACACTCATCTGTATTCAGCGATCTCTAGCGCTACTTTGCTGCCTTAATTTAATTCTGTCCGGGCTTTAACATTCCAAATATCAAGATCCCAAACACCAAAGTCCCAAACACCAAACCCCATAGCCATACAGGACAGTTTGTTGCCTTAACTTGGGCTTCCGGTTTAGGGATTCACTGGCTTGGGGATTCAAAGGATGCTACAGCAACAGCGGAATTAGGAACGAGCCCGCGCCGCGTACAAATTCAATAATGGAAATGCCGAGGCCGTTGCCGCCGCGCTCTCGACGGCGGGCAGCTTTAAGGTACTTGTTCAACTCCGTGGCAAAGGTGTCCGCTGACTCAGCCCCCTCTGCGTCGTTTTTTTGTTCGAATAAGGCTTTAGCTTGGGCGCTGTCGGCCAGGGCGCCATCGTAATCTGCGAGGTGGGCACGGGCAACGGCGCGATTTAAATAAGCTTCCGCAAAGGTGTCGTCAATGGCGATCGCCTGGGAATAATAGCGCACTGCCCCAGGATAGTTTTGCCGACCAGCCTCCTGCACACCCCAGTTGTAATGATCACGGGCTCCAATAATCGACGTGGGCACCCCCATCGCCCCGGCAAGCATCGCCTGACGCACGTCAGTGCCAGTCATATCTGCCCCATACAGCATCGCCTCCCGCAAATCGCTACCCCCCATCCGTGCCGACTGAAGCTGGGCTGCGCTTAGATCTGACCCAAATAGTGTTGCGCCTTCTAAATTTGCCCCCCGCAAATCGGCGTAGCGCAAGTTAGCTCGACTAAGGTTGGCTCCCCGCAAGTCCGCCCCCCGCAGGTCTGCCCCTTGCAGATTGCCGTACACTAGCCCCGCCCCCCGCAAATTGCACTGCACGCAGGCGTTAGTTTGCAACAAAGTTTGCACATCCTGGGGGTCTTGGGCGATCGCCGGACTAATCAACGACGCTCCCAAAACTGTTCCCGCCACAGTCATCCCCACGGCGATCAGACGGGAAGCGAGGGCAGGGAATCGCCCCAATCTTGCACCAGATCTTAAAAACGTTGAGCTGAGCGCCAAACCAGGATTAGTCATAGGAATAATTGGGGGGTAACGGTTCTATGATGCCACTTTTAGGAAATGGTGATTTTTAGCAACGTTTACTCCATCGCTATTTCGTGTGTTTCACTGCTATTTAAGAAGTGCTGCCAAGCTATTAGCAGTATCGCAGTGCCGAAAAATCAAGCGCCACAGGGCTGCTCAGCCACGCCGTCAGCTACGGATTAGCTTCGCCCCGTTCTCGCACAAACGAAACTTGCCCTTGGGCATTAGTAACTTTACGCAATCCCAACTTCTCCAGCTCCTGCACCGCTCGCTGGCGAATAGGCTCGTCAACGGCGTCCACATAAACCGTTTGCCAGCCGAAAATTTGAACTTCCGTGCTGTCGGGGTTGTTGCGTAAAAACTCGGCAGTTTCGCGGAAAAACGGACCATAGCTTTCCTGCCCTGGTGTCCTCTCTGCCCATTGGGCTGCCTGTTCAAAATTGCGAATTGCCCCCGGAATATCTCCCAAGAGCAAAAGCTGGTCCAGCGCCATAAACCGCCATACCCAAAAGCTTTGGGGCTGCTCCTTGGGCGACAAACTTTCCGTTGCTTTTTCCATCAGAGCGATCGCCCGCTCCGGCTGTCCCAAATAGTAAGAAATGCCCGCGGATAAAAATGGATAGATAGCGAGAAATCGCGGATCCCGCTCCACCATCACCTGAAAATAATCATCATTGAGGCTGTATCCCGTGGCGCTGCGGGTGTCCTCGTCACCAAAATATTGCAAATAATCCAAATAGGCCCAGTTGGCAATCAAATTATCAAAGCCGCCAGAGGGAATCACCTTCAATAAGTCCAGGCGACCTTTGGTTTGGGTTTGAATTGCCTCGGCGTTGGGGTCCACCTTTGCGGCGGTGGCGATCGCCTGATTCTGGATATATCCAATCCCCATGGCAGCCCCAACCAGCAGCGCGCCGTTAATAGCCGATCCCCAGCCCAGCGACCGCGCCACCGCCGCTAACTTTTGCTTCCAACTCGTTTGCATATCTAGCCCATTCAAAGGGGCACGATTTCCACACGTACGGAAAATCGACGCGCCCTGCAACTAAAACACCCTCTAACGCTAGCAAAAATCCAGCGCAGAGGGCGTTCTGAAAAATATCAAACAGCGCCAAAAATGACGCCGTTCACACTCCAGCAGCAGCTTTAGTCTTCATAAAGCCAGCCGGTCAGCTCAGGAGTCCAGGCGCTTAGCTCTTCCTCCTTAAACCACAGGGCAATTTCCTTTTGAGCCGTTTCCACCGCATCGGAACCGTGAATCAAGTTGCGACCAATGCTGACGCCAAAATCGCCGCGCACCGTACCAGGAGCAGATTCCAAAGGATTGGTGGCACCAATAATCTTGCGAGCGGACGCCACCACGCCGTCCCCTTCCCACACCATTGCCACCACCGGGCTGGAGGTTAAAAAGCTAACTAGCCCACCAAAGAAAGGACGCTCCTTGTGCTCGCCGTAGTGGGCTTCTGCCAACTCCTTGCTCACGCTCATCAACTTTAGACCCACTAGCTTGAAGCCCTTGCTTTCAAAGCGCTGGATAATTTGCCCAATCAGACCTCGTTGGACGGCATCGGGCTTAATGGCAATAAAAGTGCGTTCCACGGTTTGACGAACTCCTGGACTGTGAACGTTGTAAAAGTCACTCATTAAATGAGTGAAAACTTGAGAATCGATTCAGGGTCGAAAAGCGCTAGCACTGACTGGCAGCAGAATCTTCATAACCCTTAACGATTTGATTCCCCATGGATTATCTCAGGATGGCGCACAAACGCAACGGTGAATTGGGGCGTGTCGTTAATTCCGCGCTAAAAGTCTTATGCGTAGGAAGGCAGGTGCTCTTTTGAAGTGGAAAATTTTAGGGTTTTAGAGGCTGTCATCAATTTAGCGCTAGGAGCCTTACACAGTGGGAAGTCCACGCCCTTTTAAAATAAAGCGTATCAGGGGCTGAAATCCTTGTGGTGATTGGCTTGAGATTTAAATGATGACAGCCTCTAAAACTCTGATGGCTCTTGATTGGAGGATTTGTTGATGACGGTTTCCAATGCCCAAATTCTGGATTTTACAAAGTGGCAGCGATGAATTTTGCTGACCTAGGGGTGCTGAGTGGGAATGATGTAAAAAAACGCTGTTCCCATGGCTAATTTTCCGTCCCCAGGCGAGCTGCCTCTAAATTCTTCGTCCAATAGTCAAATTCCTGATGGTAATTTGGCTGAAAATCGCACTGAAAACGGCGAGGAGTATGGGGTAGGAAAGGGCGATCGCCATCCCTTGGAAAGCTATTTACCCACAGGCTGGAGCAATTGTGACAGTGAAGCCCTGTATCGAATCCACGCTTGGGGCGATCCGTACTTTTCTATCAATAAAGCGGGGCACGTTACGGTATCTCCCAAGGCAGATCGTGGGGGATCTATTGATCTTTTCGAATTGGTGCAAGCCCTAAAGGAACGAAATTTACAGCTGCCGTTGTTAATTCGCTTTTCTGATATTTTGGCGGACCGTATTGAGAAGCTAACGGCGGCATTTTCTCGGGCGATCGCTCGCTATAAATACACCGGTGAATATCGCGGCGTTTTTCCCGTTAAGTGCAACCAGCAGCGTCATCTGGTGGAAGATTTAGTAAAATTCGGAGCCCCCTATCAGTTTGGATTGGAAGCGGGATCTAAGCCGGAATTAATGATTGCTTTGGCTCTTCTAAACACGCCCGGAGCACTGTTGATTTGCAACGGTTATAAAGATCAAGACTATATTGAAACGGCCATTCTTGCTCGCCGCCTAGGAAAAACTCCCATTATTGTTTTAGAGCAGTTGGAAGAGTTATCGTTAGTGATTTCAGCGAGCCAGCGGTTAGGCATTCGTCCCATCATTGGGGTTCGTGCCAAGCTAAAAACCAAAGGCATGGGGCATTGGGGAGATTCGGCGGGCGATCGCGCCAAATTTGGTTTGACAATTCCGGAAATTGTTGCCTCTGTGGAGCAACTGCGGGCGGTGTCAATGTTAGATTGCCTGCAACTTTTACACTTCCACGTGGGCTCACAAATTGCCGATATTAATGTTATCAAGGACGCCATTCGTGAAGCCAGCCAAATTTATGTGGAGCTGCACAAGCTGGGCGCACCCATGAAATATTTAGACGTGGGCGGCGGCTTGGGCATTGACTACGACGGCTCCCACACCAGCAGCGGCGCATCCACCAATTACAGCTTGCAAAATTATGCCGATGATATTGTGGCGGCGGTGCAGGAAACCTGTGCCCTGCGACAGGTCCCTGCGCCTATATTGGTGAGCGAAAGTGGACGGGCGATCGCCTCCCACCAGTCCGTGTTGGTGTTCGATATTTTGGGGGTTAGCCAAGGTCCCCAAGCGCCTCCCCAGGGGATTTCACCCAATGCCCATTTATCCGTCAAAGAGCTGCGGGATATTTACAACACTATTAATACGAAAAACTATCAGGAGATGTATCACGATGCCACCCAGTATCGCGATGAAGCCCTGAGTTTATTTGGATTTGGCTACCTAAGTTTGACGGACCGCGCCACCATTGAACGGTGGTATTGGAGCTGCTGCACGAAGATTCGGGCGATCGCTCGCCAGAAAGAGTATGTGCCGGAAGATTTAGCCCATTTAGAGGACATGATGGCGTCCACCTACTATGCCAATCTGTCAGTATTTCAGTCAGCGCCAGACAGTTGGGCCTTGGATCAACTGTTTCCTGTTATGCCCATTCACCGCCTCAATGAAGAGCCCACAGAGCGGGGAGTTCTTGCCGATTTAACCTGCGATAGTGATGGGAAAATCGACAAGTTTGTGGGGCTCCGTCACCCTAAGTCAACTTTAGAATTGCACCCCCTACAGCTACAGGAAACGGAGCATCCTTCCATGACAGTTTCCGACAGCTTAAATGGGACTCAGGCGGAGAAAATTGTGGCCGGCGATCGCGCTTATGCCCCCTATTTTCTCGGCATGTTTCTCAATGGAGCCTATCAGGAAATCATGGGCAATTTGCATAATTTATTTGGCGACACTAACGCGGTTCATATTCACCTAACGCCCCAGGGATACACCATTGAACACGTGGTGAAAGGGGACACCGTTAATGAAGTTTTGGGATACGTTCAGTACGATGTGGATGACCTAATTGAAAGCATGCGCCGCCAAACGGAAACTGCCGTTCAGGAAAGCCAACTAACGGTGAAAGAGTCCCAGCGTCTGTTGCAAAATTATGAGCGCAGTTTGCGAGGATATACGTATTTAAAAAGTTAATTTAAAAAATCCAAAACCGAAGTGCCAGGCAAAGAACTCGAAACGATCAGGAACCTGCACCAGCGTTCAAGGCTTTTACCGTTAAGGGCAGTTTGCTGGGCAAATCCTCTGGACTTAGGTCGCGATCGCCATACTCAAATCCCAACTCCATCATCAGAAACGTCAGCTCACGCTCACTGCTGGATAATTCCTCACACGCCGCCGCAAACTTTTCGTCGCCAACTCTAAACGCAATATCCTTCAGCAGCGAGCCAAAGCCGTAGGCACCACCACCGTCCGTTTGATCCCCCAGTTTAATCAACTGCACCAAAGCGTCGTGATCGCCCTCAAGGCTGCGATTCACTAGTGCCCCGTAGTCCACTGGAAACAGGGCGTCGTCCAGTTGACTTTGGGTAATCTCAGCAATGGGAATTTGGGACGGCATTTTTGTAGCGTCGCCGCAGGCGGCCAATCCCCCGCAGATCGCCGCCGTTGAAAACACAATTTGCCACCTTAACGCCCTAGATAATAGCGTCCTAGCTAACCAACCGGCGATCGCCCGACTCCTCATCTAACGGCTCCAAATTAAACAACGTATGTAAAGTCACCATCGCCTGCCGCCGCGCCTCCACATCCTGCTGAGCCCGTAGCTGCACCATAGGGTCGTGGAGAATCTTATTAACAATGCCGCGACTCAACGCCTCAATGGTTTCCTGCTGCTTTTTACCAAACTCCGATCCCAACCGAGACAGGGCTTTTTCCAGCTCCTGCTCACGAATAGTTTCCACCTTTTGACGCAGGCAGTTAATGGTGGACACCGTTTCCAGCGATCGCCACCACATTTCAAAAGCTTCCACCTCCTCTTCCAACAGCGCCTCCGCCTCCAACGCCATCCGTCGCCGACTGGCATGGTTTTGGGCCACCACCTCCTTCAAATCATCCACATCAAACGCCTGCACCCCATCAATCTCTTTCACATCCGCCGCCACATTACGCGGCACCGAAATATCAAACAGCATCATGGACTGTCCCGGCGACAACACCGGCTCCAGCCGCTCCCGGTCCACAATGGGCTCCGTCGCCGACGTACTGGTAAACACCAAATCCGCCGTCGCCAAAGTGTTCATCATATTTTGCAGGGGATATAGACTCAGGTCCGCATCCTTAAATCGCCCGGCCAGCTCCTCTGCCCGAGCTAGGGACCGATTCAAAATGGCAATCTTTCCTGCCCCCTTAGAAATCAAGTGCTGCACCAGCAAGCGCGACATTTTGCCCGCCCCCACAATGGCAATGCGACAGTTAGATAGGTCGGGCACCTTAAGCACCGCCAACTCCACCGCCGCCGAGCTGATAGACACCGCTCCCGTGCCAATACTGGTCTCCGTGCGTACTCGCTTCCCGGCGGTAATCGCCTGCTTAAACAAACGATTTAACAGCCGCCCAATACCCTTGTGCTTTTGCCCTTGCTTGTGAGTGGTTTTTACCTGGGCTAGAATCTGCCCCTCCCCCAGCACCAAACTGTCTAGTCCCGCTGCCACCCGCATTAGGTGGGTGATGGCATCCTGGCGCAGCAAGATAAATAGGTGCTGGCGCAGGGCATCTACCGACAGCTTGCCTCGCTCGGCCAAGAATTCCGAGACCTCTCGAATGCCCTGCTCGGAATTTGAGCTTACGAAATAAATTTCCAGACGGTTACAGGTGCTTAAAATTGCCACCTCTTCCACGTGGGAGCAGCTCAGAAGCTGGGCGATCGCCTCCTGCAAATCCGGCTCAGGAATGCTCAATCGCTCACGCACCTCAACCGCCGCCGTCTTATGGCTCAATCCGATAACAGTAATACTCATCGTCTACAGAGATATAAAAAACTGGCAGTAAAAATCACAAGGGCTGGCGACGGAGTTAGCAATCAAAACCTTGAGTGAAATGCAAGCAAATCGCTAACAACAGCCAACTTAAAAATGATCCCCGAGCCTCACCAACCCAGGGGCATTTCCACAGAAAACTTAGCAAAGCAGAAATATTAGGAAAGCTTTGGCAACAGTTCAGCGAATTCACTCACAATTTAAGCGCCAAACTTTATAGGTTGATCCCCTTGTGGCGAAGACGCGCTGCCCCCAGAACAGGTTGACACAGCGTAAAGTGGGACCAGCCCTAAGGGCAAGCTCAAGACAAAAGCCCGGGTTCTGCAAGACATTAAAAATGAGCCTAGGAAGTCATCCAAAAAGACAACATTCCAGACCCATTTTGAATATTTTGGAGGCAATGCGTGGCGCACCAGGACGAGGAATTTTTCGACTCCTTTACTTTCCTAGTGCGCTCTGCCCTGCCAAACCGGCTAATTCAAACAAATTAGTTCAACTGGAGAGAGTTGACCTTATCCCAAATGTGGATGGTGTCCACAAAGCGAGCTGTTTGAGATTGGCTGGAAATAACCAAGCTCTGGGTGCGAGCTCCGCCGTGGAAATAGCGAACGCCTTCCATCAAGGTTCCTGGGGTAATACCGCAGGCAGCAAATAGCACAGTCTCACCAGAGGCTAGCTCTTCCGCACCATAGGCACGATCAGGGTCGGTGATGCCCATTTCCTTCAGACGCGCCAAATTACCTTCTTTGCTTTCACCAATCAAGCCGGTTTTAACAATTTCGGGATCGTAAATCAGCTGCCCTTGGAAGTGCCCGCCCAAGCAGCGCATTGCCGCAGCAGAAATAACACCCTCAGGAGCTGCACCAATTCCCATCAGAGCATGGATACTGGTACCGGAGAAGGCGCAAGAAATAGCGGCAGATACGTCACCGTCGCTAATTAGGCGCACCCGAGCACCAGCATCACGAATCTCTTGGATGAGTTCCTTGTGGCGTGATCGATCCATCACCACCACCACCAACTCCTCAATGGAGCGATTAAGGCACTCAGCCAAAATCTTCAAGTTTTCGGTGGCAGACTTGTCGATATCAACCTTTCCTTTTGCCGCCGGAGGGGCCGCCAGCTTTTTCATGTAAAAGTCGGGGGCGTTGAATAGTCCGCCTTTCTCTGCGATCGCCAGCACGGCCATGGAGCCGTTTTGACCGTAAGCCACCAAGTTGGTACCTTCGCAGGGATCCACGGCAATATCAATTTCCAGTAGTTCCTCCGGATTGCACACATCCTTGGCATTGGGTTGGGTGCAAATCCCCACCTCTTCGCCGATGTACAGCATCGGCGCGTCGTCACGCTCACCTTCGCCAATTACAATCCGACCGCGCATATGGATTTTGTTCATCCGCTCGCGCATCGCCTCTACGGCCACTTGGTCAGCGGTGTCCTTTTCACCTTTACCCATCCACCGGGCCGAGGCGATCGCCGCTTGCTCGACTACCTCAATAATCTCCAAACCGAGGGTGCTTTCCACTAACTTTGGCCTCCAAGTCCTTGCCAACAACTGCCAATAGGCGGCGCGATTTGCGCATTTCAGTTTTCAAGTCTATCAAAGGGCGGTCATTCCACAGCGATTGACCAAGGCAACGTAATGTTTCAACTTAAAGTCCATTAGTAAAAGTCACTAGGGACCGACGTTACACATAAGCAAAAGTGCTGGATTTCTCAACATACAGAAGAGAAATCCAGCACTTTTTCCGTCTGTTGTTCATCGGCAGGCTAAGCAGCTTACCAACGAACAACCTATAAAGGTAAACCCCTTTTTAGAAGACGAAAGTGGTACGTAAGGTTCCAATCACAACGTCATCGTTGTCATTATCCTGGTTGGGGTTGAACTGCCAAATAATGCCAGGAGTAATGGAAATAAAGTCGTTGATTTGGTACTTGTAGAACGCTTCCAAATGGAAGGGGACGTCAGAATCAAAGTCGTCGTCGTCAATTTCGGTGACATAGGGCTGAGCACCGAAGAACAAGCCACCTAGGCTACCTTCTTTACCCAAGTCAGGCAATGCCAAACCTAAAGCGTAGTAGAAGATATCAGCATCATCAAAGTCATCATTCGTGGTGGAATCAACATTGGTGTAGCCAAAGAAGCCCGTCAATGCAACTTTAGGGCTGAACTGGTAATAACCTTGAAGACCTACAGAATTGGTGCTGACAGGGTCAGTCTTAGGTCCATTGTTCGCTAGGAAGGTTCCGGTAAAACCATTGCCAAATCCAGCATTGTCGAAGCCAAATTCACCCTCGCCAAAGTAAGCGTGGTTGAAGGTAAGACCCAAGCCCAAGCGGCTGTCATCGGACACATAGGTCAACTGAGCAGCGGCAGAGTAGTTGCCGTTGAACAAACCAGCACCTTCGCTGGGGTCAGCACCTTCGCCAGCCAAGTAACCTACACCAAAGGTTAGGTTGTCATTGAAGGAGTAGTTGACACCTAAACCAGCACCACCACCAAGACGGTAGATGGGGCTACGCTGAGCAAAGGCAGATAGGGAACCACTACCACCGTCGAAGTCCTCGAAGTAAGGGCTCAAGGTGTTGAACTGGTCGTCCCAAATACCGGCGTTACCAGAAACAATGAAGTACAGCTTGTCACCGACAGGGAACTGGTACTGCAAAGTATCCAAAGTGAACGTGTTGCCCGTGTCACCGAAGACCTGACTGGTCAGAGTGGTTTCACCATTGGCACCAAAGGACTGGGCATTACCCACCTGCAGGCGGGTGATCAAAATATCGTCGCCAGTGAAACTGGTGTTGAAGTTTAGACGGGTCCGTTGCTGGAACACCACCTGCTCATTGTCATCACCGAAAACGGAGTCATCTCCAGAGCTAGCAGCAGCCAGGCTGAAGATAACCTCACCAGTTAGCTTAGTGGTGGTGGAGAACTGGGTCTTTTCTAGGAAGGAAACACGACCCTCCAAGCTATCTACGCGACCGCGCAAGGTGGCTAGTTCAGCAGCAAACTCGTCCTGTAGTCGAGACAGAACCTCCAAGTCCGCTTTGCTGGCCAAGGGAGCCGTTGATGCAGCAATTAGCTCATTAACGCGCTCTAGGCAGGCGTTCAAACCAGCGGCGAACTCATAGCGAGTCATGGCGCGATTGCCACGGTAAGTACCGTCAGGGTAACCGGCAATGCATCCGTAACGCTCAACCAAAGATTGAAGTGCCTGGAATGCCCAGTCAGTGGGGCTAACGTCAGACAATTGCGATACAGAAGTAACCTGAGCCGCTTGAGGGCCGCCGATACCTTCTTGACCGTAGCGATTAAGCTGTTCCAGATTGTCCAGCGAGGAAACCTGGGTAGTCGCGGGAGTTTCTGCAAATGCAGCGGTTCCCAGAACCATGCCGGCTAGTGCTGGAGTTGCCAGCAATGCTTTTAACAGTGTTTTAGACATCATTCTCTCTCTCTTATCCTCACACCGCAGTTGAAGGCTCGATTTCTACCAATTATCTGAAACTAAGCCGCTGCATACGTCGTTTGTACAAGCGCTTCAGCTCCATATCGGTAGAGTCCGTACAACTACAGATACATAGGATGATATCAAAAATATTTTTAAGCGTAGGATCGTAACGAAGAATTGTCAGGATTTGTCTGGTTTCGATAAAACTGCCCATTTTTGGGTGAAAAACGGTATTTTTCACGACAGCTTTTATAAAGATTTCTCTTCCTTTTTATTCGCGGACACGCTGACGATGCTCTGTGACAGTGTCTATGGTGTGTCATCAATTAAGTGCCAGAAGCCTCACACAGTAGGGAGTACATGCCCTTTTAAAACAAAAAATCTAGGGACTGAAGCCGTTACGGTCAAAAATTTTGGGACTTAAATGATGACAGCCCCTAGGTGTCAACGTTTTGTTCTGATTCGCCACTCTGACTGTGGTTTCAGCGCTGTTGCAGCGCCAGTCAAGGGAAACTTTCAGGTGAAGACAGTATTGAGGAAGTGGGGATTTCGAAGAGACGGGGAAGGGCAATTTGTAAAGAAGGATCTTCAGCTCTCGAACTAGGGGAACGTGTTTTGGGTTCGGTGTTTTAAGATTTTCGTTTAAAGCTGTCTAAGTGTTATTGGGGCACACGCATTCAAAGTCAGAATCTATAATGAAACTTAAAGCTACAGGCTAGTTGCCTCGATTTAGCTAACTTTGCCGATGATAACTGTCCTTAAAAGTTGGATTGAGGACAATTTTGGGCGGTGGACTTAGGCGATAATTACGGTGGTAGTCGTCCAGGCAAAAGTAGCCAAAAACGGTGATAATTAGCCGAAAGTTAGCTTATACAGTTGGTTTGCCAGGCGAGGATGCCACAGCTTCATGCTAGGGATTATTGAAAATTGGGACGATGCACAAGCTGAATTGAGGCGGATTTGCGATCGCACCCATGATGCCAGTATCAGCGACAAGGAAGTGACGGTGCGCAAGGTGCTGGAAGATATCCAGGCCCGTGGTGATGAGGCGCTGTTAAAATTTACGGCAGAATTTGATCGGGTGGAGCTAGAAGCCAGCCAGCTGCGAGTGACGGGAGCTGAGCTGGATGCGGCTTACCAGCAGGTGCCGCAAAGATTGCTTAACGCTATCCGCCGAGCCCAGCAGCAAATTGAAGCATTCCACCAAAAGCGAGTGCCAAAAAGCTGGGTGAGTTTTGAGGATAATGGCATAACCTTGGGCAAGCGCTACACGGCGGTGGACCGGGCGGGACTGTATGTGCCAGGAGGGCGGGCGTCCTATCCCAGTACGGTGTTGATGAATGCGGTGCCGGCAAAGGTGGCGGGGGTGGATCGCATTGTGATGGTGACGCCGCCTAAGTCCGATGGATCTTTGAATGCTGCGGTTTTGGTGGCGGCGCAGGAAGCGGGGGTTAGCGAGATTTACCGCGTTGGCGGCTCCCAGGCGGTGGCGGCGCTGGCTTACGGCACGGCGACGATTCCTAAGGTGGATGTGATCAGTGGACCGGGGAATATATATGTAACCCTGGCGAAGCGGCTGGTGTATGGCACGGTGGGTATTGATTCCCTGGCGGGACCGTCGGAGGTGTTGATTATTGCTGATTCCAGCGCAGACCCGGCTTATGTGGCGGCGGATCTATTGGCTCAGGCGGAGCACGATCCTTTGGCGGCGGCGATTTTGATTACTACTGATGGGGAGCTGGCTCGGGGAGTGGCTCGGGAGGTGGAGAACCAGCTTGATGGACACCCCCGTCGTTTTGAGGCGGAAAAATCGATTATTAATTTTGGTTCGGCGATCATTGTGGATACTCTGGAGCAGGCGGCGGAGTTGTCTAACCAGTTTGCGCCAGAACACTTGGAGTTAGAGGTGACGGAACCTTGGGATTTGGTGCCTTTGATTCGCCATGCGGGGGCCATTTTCCTGGGTCACTCTACGCCGGAAGCGGTGGGAGATTATTTAGCCGGTCCTAACCATACTTTGCCCACGTCAGGGGCAGCGCGGTACGCGTCGGCGCTGGGGGTGGAGACGTTTATGAAGTATTCCAGCTTGATTCAATATTCGGATCGGGCGTTGGCGGATGCGTCCCAGGCGATTCAGGCGCTGGCTAATGCGGAGGGGCTGGTGTCCCACTCGGAGTCGGTGCGGTTGCGATCGCCCGGCGAGCCTGATTCGAACCAGTAGGACATTAGGCAATGGGACGCCCAGGAACCAGGCGTACACCGACGCTGACCTTTGATCGGGGCACCTTAGTGCTGCACCCGCCGCCGAAAAATCCCACGGTGTTGGGGCTGGCAACCTGGGACGATCGCATCGAAAAATTTCGCATTCCCGCCTGCCACTATCGAACCCTAGTGGAAACCCTTCAGGCGGACGGCACGGATTTTATTGATCAGGCACGCCAGTTTGAGCCGCTGGACCTGGTGCCGCGACTGGTGATGACCCCCTATCCCCACCAGCAGGAGGCGCTGGATGCGTGGAAACAGAGCGATCGCCAAGGAGTCGTCGTCTTACCCACGGCAGCGGGGAAAACCTATTTGGCCCAGCTGGCCATGGAGGCGACCCCCCGCAGCACGTTGGTGGTGGTGCCGACGCTGGACCTGATGCATCAGTGGTATGCCCATTTGGAAGCGGCGTTTCCCGACGTAGCTGTGGGATTGCTTGGGGGCGGGTCGCGGGATGAGACGCCGATTTTAGTGGCCACCTACGACAGCGCAGCGATCCATGCGGAGCGGTTAGGGGCACGATATGCTCTGGCGATTTTTGACGAGTGTCACCATCTGCCGGGGGATTTTTATCGCACCACGGCGGAGTATTTGATTTCTCCCTATCGTTTGGGGCTGACGGCGACGCCGGAACGGGCGGATGGGCGACATTTGGATTTGCAACATTTAATTGGTCCTGAGGTGTATCGGCGGCGACCGGAGGAACTGTCGGGTCAGGCGCTGGCAGACCACGAGGTGGTGCAAATTAAGGTGGATTTGGCGGCAAACGAACGGCAACGCTATGACGCTTTGATTCAGCAGCGCAATCGTTTTCTGCGAGATAACAATATTTATTTTGGCAGTTTGGAAGGCTGGCAGCGGTTTATGCAGGTTAGTGCGCGATCGCCCGCTGGACGAAAGGCAATGTTGGCGCACCATGAAGCGAAAAGTATTGCCCTGGGAAATGATGCAAAAATCCGCGTTTTAAACGACCTGTTAGCAAAGCATTTCCCGGATAAAACACTGATATTTACTAACGACAATGCCACCGTTTATCGCATTTCCCAAGATTTTTTAATTCCGGCCATTACCCACCAAACGCCGGTAAAAGAGCGACACTTTATTTTGCAGCAGTTTAAGGCAGGAATTTACCCGGTCATCGTAGTGGCAAATGTGCTGGACGAAGGGGTGGATGTGCCTGATGCCCGCATTGCTGTTTTTCTGGCGGGTTCGGGATCCACGCGCCAATTTATTCAGCGATTGGGGCGGATTTTGCGCAAGGGAACGGGAGAAAAACGGGCAATTTTATATGAAGTAATCGCGTCCGATACGGTGGAGGAACGGACTAGCGATCGCCGCCGCGCTGCCTCACCCAAACCGAAAAAATCTACCCCACCGAAAAAAGTAAAACCCAAGCCATCCAAAGCAAAACCGGTACAAAAGCCCCTGCCTCCGGTGGATCCAGAGCCCCTGCCGGAAAAAGTGGCAGCAGAAAAAGAAGGCAAGAAGCAGTCTGGAACCGTAGTTTCCTTTGAAAAATATCGCCAGAGAAAACAAAGTCAACGGGCGTCAGAAAATACCGATGTAACCTATGATTTTGGGTCGTCCGATTCTGATGAGAAATCAGATGATGATTAGGGTTTGTGCAACGTCGAAAGCCTAAGCGATAAAACAGTTGGGATTAATAAGCTGGTGCGGATCAAATTTCTGGCGTAGGGCGATCGCCATACTTTTCCCCTGCCCCAAATACCCCCATGGATCAAGCTGTTTTTTTAACGATTGGGGTCCGTCTAAAATCGATAAAAATCCCTGGTGTTCCTGACAAAAATTACGCAAATTTATAAGGGTTTCTACGCCAGGTTGGTGGGCGCTGGGGATATAAATTTTTCCCAGTCCGCTGCCGCTGCGCAGTTGGGCGATCGCCTCAGGAACCAGCTCCAAAACCAACGTCAGAAACTCAGCCACATCCGTTGAAATTACCGCGCACTTAATATGTATATCGTTCTCGCTAGGAGGATTTTCGGGAGCGCTGAGAGGGGCGATCGCCCCATTCACCTGCCGCCACAGCTCCCCTTCCTCGTCATCCTGAAAAACCTGCACCGTCAAATTTTGAGCCGCGCTTTGGTCGATCACCGCGTTCACCTGAGCCGCCGTGCTGGCCGCCACCGACGCAAATCGCCCCAAAATCCACGGCTTTCCCGCGGCATCTGGAAATAAATCGGAAGGCGTCACGATCCAGTCCCAGGCGATGGGAGTTAGGGGGGAGTTAAGCACCTGGCGCGTTAGGGTATGTAGGTCGTCCAGCTCTCCCGCGATCGCCAAGGTTCGCCAGCATTCGGGGATGGGATACACTCGCCAGGTGAGGCGCGAAATAAGCCCCAGCGTGCCGTATGCGCCCGTAAATAATTTCATCAGGTCATAGCCGGCAACATTTTTGACCACCTTGCCGCCTGCCCGCGATCGCTGCCCATCATGGCGCACAAACTCAATGCCCAGCAGCATATCCCGCACCCCGCCGTAGCCCTGGCGCAAGCTGCCTGAGTCCGCCGTCGCCACAATTCCCCCCAGGGTCGCTGATTCTGGATAGCTGGGATCCACCGGTAAAAATTGATCATGGCTAGCCAACTCTCGCTGTAGCATCGCCAGCGTCATTCCCGCTTCAACGCTAATGGTCAGGTCCCCCGCATCGCGCTCCACCACCTGGTTGAGGGAGTCGCACCGCACCACTAAATCCACCGGCGATCGCGATGGGGCCCCCCCCCACATTTTGACATGCCCCCAAGGCAATAGCCGCCCCAGCAACGCGCACGCAAGCGGCCAAAATTAAGCCAACACATACCGCGACTACGGCGTCACTGTCCCCACAGGACGCGCCGTTGTGTGGTCAATGCCTCGCCCTAGCCAACGTTGTTCCCCTGGAGACAGAACCTCCCATTGTTTGAGGCGATCGCCCCCAAGAACTGACTCTATTTTTGCTGCCACTTTTTGTATTGCCACCTTATTCCACCGTTATCGCAAAACTCTGCGCCGGTCCGATTCCAGTAATCATGCCAACAATCACAGTCGCCAATTACAGTTCTGCATCGTTTCAGCGAGCTAGCCGACTCTACGCTTAAACCGATAGAGCTTAAACCGGCGGTTAAGCGCGCCAGGGATCCTGCGCCCAAAAACATATCAAAACCATGCGGTTTCCGTATGTAAATGTCTCCGTGTGTACAAACACAACAAGATGACTTGATTAAGCTAATTCGAGGAGAAATCGTGAACCAATTTTTGAAATGGTCGTCTGTAGAATGGTCGTCTACAAAAGTGAACGATCCAAATCACCCTACGTCATTACTTTGCATCCGCTAACTTACCTAGACTTTTCCGTGAGTATTTATGCCGAAAGCCAATAACTATGACTAAAAACATAGCTAAAGAAAGGGCACTGGCCTTCAAAATCACCGGCGATCGCCAGGGTTCAAGGAACAAGATTAATCGATTTATCAACGGACATGAAGAATCGTGATCTTGATCACCTTCAACGTTCCGAATGATCACCACCGACGTTCTGCACTATCACTCACAGGTTTCCGATATTTATCGATAATTTAGACATTACTTAGCTTCCGTCTAGTTATGCAGACTCCATTGAAGTTGCTACCGTCAGCGTTGTCAGACCTGTTTGCTCAGGTTATGACCACTGGCAGGTTAACCGTCGCAGACCGCTATGGGCTACTCGCAGCGCTGCTTGATGAAACTATCAGCGATGATGAGCTCAACAGTATTGATCGCCTTTTGCGCTCCATTCGGCGAGGGCGAGTCACCTTAGTGGAAGACCTCTCTAATACCAACTGCCTCGATCCGAGCGATGCTTCCTGCTGGAAGATTGATCGCCAACATACTCAGCAAAAGAAGGCTCCTCGAGCGGTTTGAAACACCACAAAAAGCGATGATATTGATTGGGCGATGTTGATGTTGCGATCGCCCCAACCGGCTGGCAAGTTATTTTCGAAGAACTCAACAATCAGTAGTTAGGATCAAGTAAGTTTCAAGCTAAGGCATCAAACGTATCCTTCAAAAAGGATGTCGTAGCAGTAGAAAGTATGGTTTTCCTAAGTACTTTTTCCATTAAATAGTTGGGAATTTACCCCTCAACGGCGTCTTTATCAAAAGTGAAAATTGCATAGTGCTGTTGCGGCAAGATTTTCGGAGATTCAGCTAGTTTAAGTCCCACCGTCTGCATTTCCTTTTGCAGCTGACGGAGGGACATTTTGTGTAAGCGCTTAATCAAGACAAAGGGGTTTTCTGCCCGATATTCCAGTACCACCACCCGTCCGTCAGGTCTCAAAGCTCGCACCACCTTTCGCATCATTTCATTGGGATAAGCAAGCTCGTGGTACACATCCACCATAATCACCACATCCACCCCACCCTCAGGTAAATGGGGATCTGTTTCGTTGCCCAAAACCGGCTGCAAATTACTAAGCTGGTACTCATTTTTCATCCAGCCCAAAATATCTACCATTTCCGGCTGCACATCCACCGCCAAAACCTGCCCCTCCGGAACCTTGGGCGCAATACGGGTGCTGAAATAGCCGGTGCCCGCACCAATATCCACCACCACGTCATCAGGGCGTAAATTTAGGGATGCGATCGCTGCCGAGGGTTTTTCCTGGCTTTCCCGTCCGCCTCGCTCTAGCCATCCGGCCCCCTCATAGCCCATCACTTTGGCAATTTCCCGACCCAGGTACACTTTGCCAATGCCGTCGGAACTGGGGCGATCGCGATAGGAATAAACTGAGTTTTCGGTTTCTAGGTCTATAGCTTCTAGGTCTGTAGCTTCTAAATCTGCGGCTTCTGGATCTGTGGCTTCTGGGTCTGCGGCTTCTAAATCTACAGCTTCTGGATGTTCGACGTTGGAATTGACCGCCACTGACAAGGGCACATCGGCGATCGCAGGCTTAGCCAAAGGACCGCCCCAAATTAATCCACCACAAATCAACAGACCCAGCAGCCATGTAATCGCCACACGCCAGGAAAACGTTTTAGAACCTTCCATTACCTGCCTTTTTAAGAAAATTTGCCCGAAGCGCCATCAGTGAATTAATAAGCGAATCCACAAGCGGCTCCATTAATAGCGCTGGCGTAAGTTTGTTCAATGGATTTGTACACGACGCATCTAAAAAATCCGCCGAAAACGATCCAAATATAGGCGAGCGACAGAGTCCTCTGGACAGTGTTCTAAACACTCACTAAAACAACTTTTTGCCTTCGCCAACTGTTGATTATGGAACAGCATAACGCCTTCTTCAAATCGGCTGCGGGTTTCTGCTTTTCTCTGGCAAGTATCCGGTGAGTCGCTGTCAAAAACTTCAAAAAGGGAAATATTCTCGGTCTTTCCTTTAACCACAACTCGATCAACAACTCGCATTTGATAGTCATTGGAGTTTTCTAAGTTGATAAAGGTGCGATCGCTAATTAACAGCGAAACCCCGTACACTTTCGTCAAATTCTCAATGCGAGACGCTAAATTAACGGCGTCACTAATGGCAGTGGTATCCATGCGCTTTTCACCGCCCACCGTGCCCAACATCAAAGTGCCAGTGTTAATGCCAATGCCCGTATCAATGGTGGGTAAGTCGGAATGCCCTTTGACCTGGTTATAGTCCTTTAGCTGACGCAACATGGCGATCGCCGCCTTCAATGCATCATCGGCGCTACCGGGAAATAGGGCCATGATGGCGTCGCCGATGTATTTATCAATAAACCCGCTATTTTCTAAAATCGCCGGTTCCATTTGGGACAAATAGCTGTTAATAAACCGGAAATTATCCTCAGGGCTCATACTTTCGCTCAAGGGCGTAAAATCACGAATATCTGAGAGGACGTCTGAAAAGTCTAATTTATGACGCCAGCCGCTTGAGTAAGAGT
>ERZ1740067.634-NODE-634-length-27322-cov-6.283640_pt1 | contig 27322 bp, 24 predicted proteins | sample MGYA00581736_ERZ1740067 | MGnify/ENA primary metagenome ERZ1740067 (study PRJEB43018, sample SAMN04849236) | marine metagenome | isolation source: floating plastic debris | place: Pacific Ocean | collected 2008-08-27 | study: EMG produced TPA metagenomics assembly... | reverse complement strand
GGGTAGTATAGGCTTACTACCGATCAGATATTCTTTAAGCCGAACGGCTTAGGCTATTCAGCCGCGATTGGTGCAGAGGTTTCATGTTTCGAAACCTCCATGAATCTCAGGCAGGCACAGCGGAGAAGCGACGTGAAATTCACAGGCTCCCCGCGCAGTTCCAACACCTCGGAGTGCAGCTTTGAGATGAAAACTGGTGTGGTAATGCCGTCGCTTTCAGCAATGGTATCAATGACCTCCCAAAACGCGTTCTCGAGCCTGATACTCGTGCTTTGCCCATTGATGCGAATGCGTCTTGTCGCGCTGGTGTAACGCTCTGGATCTTGACCGGCGAATACTTGGCACATGTTTCTCCTCCCTTTGAAACACGGGTATTCTGCATAGTTGAACCCGATTTTGCACGTTTTTTCAGCTTGATCTGTACCGGTGTCCCCGACGACGCGTGCGTCGGGGGGTCATGCGCCAATGACCTTTGGATGCCTTCAGGGACGGCAGGTTGTGATGTTTACCTGTCGGTTAAGACAGTGACGACACTGTCTTCAGCGTCGGATAAACCGCCCGAAATTGCTGATAGGCGGTATCGAAAGCGCTTTGAAGGTTTGTGTCAGGCATGACACGTTCGGCAACCTCGGGTGGGGTGAGGACGCTATCGGGCAGCGCACCGGTATCGGCGATAACCGCAAGGCGGGCGGCACCCAATGCAGCACCGAATTCGCCATCCTTAGGCAGCTCAAGCGGGACGTTCAGCACGGTTGAGATCAGCTTGATCCAATACCGCGACCGCGCACCACCGCCGATGGCGAGCAGCCGATCAATCCGCGCACCGGTTTGGATCAATGCCTCGTAGGAATCGCGCAACCCGAAGGCGACGCCTTCGAGAACGGCTTGGGTCAGATCGTTCCGTGTGGTGTCTTTGCCAAGGGATGTGAAACTGCCACGGATATTGGCATCATTATGCGGTGTACGCTCGCCCGACAGATACGGCAGGAACTGAACGCGACCCGGACCATGGAGCGTTTCGCCCAGATCGGTGGTGAGGTCAGACGGTGACTTTCCGGTGATTTGGCCAAGCCAGTTCAGACTGTCGGTGGCCGACAGCATCACCCCCATCTGATACCAGCGATCGGGCACCGCGTGGCAGAACGTGTGCAGCGCAGAAGCAGGGTCGGGGTGATATCCGTCGCGGGCCGCAAGCAAAACGCCGGATGTGCCAAGCGAAAGAAACCCGTCGCCCTCGTTCAAGGCACCGATCCCGCACGCCGCTGCGGCGTTGTCACCTGCACCACCTGCAATGACGACACGGTCGCTGACACCCCAGCGGCTTGCTAGTTCGGGGCGCAGCGTGCCGGCGGGCTGACACCCCTCGACCAGTCGCGGCATCTGGTCTTTGCGCATTTGTCCCGCCCGTAGCAGCGTATCGGACCACGCCCGGTCCGCGACGTTCAGCCATGAGGTGCCAGCGCTGTCGGACATATCCGCGACGAAATCCCCGGTCAGGTAATAATTCAGATATCCTGCGGGCAAGAGCACCTTATCGACACGCGCGAAATTCGTCGGCTCGTGTTTGGCGACCCAAGCCAGTTTGGGCGCGGTGAAGCCCGGAAAGACGATGTTGCCCGAGATGTCGCGGACGTTTTCGGTGGCGTCCAGGTGGTGCGCCTCCTCATAGGCACGCGTATCATTCCACAGGATGCACGGGCGAATGACCGCACCGTCCTTGTCCAGCAGAGTGGCCCCATGCATGTGACCTGCGACGCTTGCGGCTTTTAGATTGCTGAACGCGGGGTAGGTGCTGCGCAACTCACCAATCGCATCTTCGAGGGCGGCAATCCAATGGGCGGGGTCCTGTTCGCTCCAGCCGGAGTGTTTATGCTCGGACGTGTACGACCGCTCGACCGCGCTGATCACCTCGCCGGTTTCTGCAACAAGAAGGGCCCGCAAACCGGACGTGCCCAGATCAATTCCAAGGTAGCTCATCGGGTGGGACGTTCCTCGATCTCGTCAGAGACAGGATTTCCCAGCGCCTGCCCACGTGCAAGTGCTTTTGGTGCGAGTCTGGCAAAGCTGTCGAGGATCAAATCGGCGCCTGCGGTTTTGAGCGTGGCCGCATGATCATCGCGGATCCCGGCCATATGCGCGCCGCCGACAACCCCGGCGCAGCGCCTCCCGGCGGCTTTTGCCGCGCGCACGCCAAAGGGTGAATCCTCAATCACGAGACAACGTGTGCGGTTGGTATCAAGGTGCTTGGCCGCATATAGAAAAAGGTCGGGCGCTGGTTTGCCGCGAGCGACCTGTTCAGCGCTGAACACATGGGGGAAACGGGGGGTCAGCGCCATTGCGTCAAGGGCAATACGGAGGCGCTTGAACGAGCTGCTGGAGCCGATGCAATAGGGGATCTGCGTGGCCTCTAGCCGGCCCAGCAACGGAACGACACCCGGAACTGGCTTTAGATCGCGCCGCAATTGGTCAAACAACATCGCCTGCCAATGATCGGCGAATGCCGTCGTGGAACAATTTGGGTTCAGCGCGCTGACATGCTTGAGGATTGTGTTCATCGAGGTGCCCAGAAACGTCTCGCGCACGGTACGAAGCGCCATGTCGATCCCGAAATCGGCCAGCGCGCAGTGCAGCGTCGACAAAGAGATCACCTCACTGTCAGCGACCACGCCATCAAAGTCGAAGATCACCAGATCGACGTTGTCGAGTAGGCTCGTCACGGTATCCTTGGGGGTGGGAGAGTTCGTCATCCCACGCTCATTGCAGCGCACGGCCTGATGTGTCGAATTGGTGCAGGCGATTTTCGGGAATACGCAGGCCAATGCTTTGACCCACATCCGTGAGGTCGTCGCCACCCACACGCGCAACCACATCGGTGCCACCATCGATACCCAGATAAAGCAGGCTTTCACCGCCCAACTGTTCTTTTACTTTTACGGTCGCATCGGCGTGGCCTTCGCCGCTGGCGACCAGTTCAAAATGTTCAGGGCGGCAGCCGATGAACGCGGCGTTTGGGTTAAGGCCCAGGTCCCCTAATTTGGCATCGGGCGCAAATACGTTCATCGCAGGAGAGCCGATGAATTCGGCGACAAAGCGGGAATTGGGAGTGTGATACAACTCCATCGGGGTGCCGACTTGTTCGACGCGGCCGCCGTTCAGCACGACGATCTTGTCGGCCATGGTCATTGCCTCGACCTGATCGTGGGTGACGTAGATCATCGTGGCGGCAAGCTGTTTGTGCAAACCCTCAAGTTCGACCCGCATCTGCACGCGCAGCTTCGCATCGAGGTTTGAGAGCGGTTCATCGAACAAAAATACCTTGGGATCTTTGACGATGGCGCGGCCGATGGCGACGCGCTGGCGTTGCCCGCCGGAGAGCTGCGACGGCTTGCGGTCTAGGTAGTCTTCGAGTTGCAGAACGCGGGCAGCCTCGGCGATGCGCTTATCGCGTTCGGGGGTCGCAAGGCCATTGACCTTCATCCCGAAATCCATATTCGCGCGCACGCTCATGTGTGGATAAAGCGCATAAGACTGGAACACCATCGCCAGATCGCGGTCGACCGGTTCGGCATGGGTCACATCGCGTCCGTCGATACTGGTGGTGCCGGAATTGACGCCCTCAAGGCCTGCCAGACAGCGCAAAAGCGTGGATTTCCCGCAGCCCGAGGGGCCGACAAAGACCACGAATTCGCCGTCTGCGATATCGAGACTGACATCGAAAAGCGCTTGTGTATCGCCATAAAACTTGTTCAACCCGTCTATCTTGATGCCTGCCAAAACCCTTGTCTCCCTGCGTTTTGGGCTACGCGTTTATCTGCGCTGCTCACTCTACTTATGTTATTTGTTAGAAACATATGTGTTGACTTTCAAGTAAATTATAACTTTTGTATCTCACATCATGCATATGGATCATTCGCTTGATCCAAACAAACAGAGGGAGGACTTTTTGTCATGACGAAACTGCGTAATCTTTATGGAACGGCGGCTTTGGCCAGTATCATCGCGACAGGCGCGGTGGCTGATGGTCACGGTTGGAGCCTGAAATCAGCGGCGGAACCTTATGCGGGAACGACTGTGGATGTCGTCTTCCTGCTGCGCCCGGGCTATGAGGCGATCGAGGCGATGCTTCCCGCGTTCGAGGAAGAAACCGGCATCAACGTCAACATCATCAAGCACCCCTACGAGAATGCACTGGGTGAGCAGGTGCGCGATTTCGTGGCTGGAGGTGATCTGGATGTGGCGTTGATTGATCTGGTCTGGATGGGCAACTTTGCGGAAAACGAATGGGTCCTGCCGTTGGCCGACGTGCAGGCGAGATTCCCCGATACCGTCGATCCCGATCTGGATATCGACGACTTCTTCCCGTTGGTGTTGAACGCCTTTGGCGGCTGGAATGATACGATTTACGGCCTGCCGGTCGACAACTATTCCGGCCTGATGTTCTACAACCGCTGCATGCTCGAAGAGGCAGGTTTTGATGGCCCGCCCGAGACATGGATGCAGTTGAAAGATGAATACGGCCCTGCGCTGACCAAGGACGGCAAATATGCCTTCGCACTGCAATCCAAGCGGAACGAGACGCAGTCGGCTGACAGTTTCGCGCGCGTGCTTTGGCCGTTTGGAGGATCTTTCCTCGATGCCGAGTTCCGCTCGAACCTGAACAGCGAAGAAAGCCAGGCGGGTCTGCAATTCCGCCAGGACCTGATGCAGTACATGCCTGACGGCATCGTGGCTTACGACCATGCCGAAACGGTGAACGCCTTTGCGCAAGGCGATGTTGCGATGATCACCGAGTGGTCAGCGTTCTATTCGTCGGTTGTCTCGCCTGAGACCTCGAAAGTGGCCGATTGCGTTGAAATTGCGCCCGAACCAATGGGCCCTGCCGGTCGCAAACCTGCGCTGGGTGGTTTCTCGATGGCCGTGGCGTCGCAGGCGGATGAGGCCGAGCAAGCTGCCGCCTACTTGTTCATCCAGTGGGCTACATCCAAAGCCAATGCGCGCGAATATCTTGAGCGGGGCGGCGTGCCCGCGCGGCAGTCCGTTTATCAGCAGGACGGTTTGGAAGAGTTCAAGTTCGTGCCGGCATTGGTCGAAAGCTGGCAGGACGGTGTGCCGGAATTCCGCCCGCGCTTTGCCGAGTGGCCCGAGATCACCGAGATCGTGCAGGAATGGGGCACCAAGATGATGCTGGGCGAGGTCACCACCGAAGAAGGTGCGACCGAGATCGGCACGCGTATGGAAGAAGTGCTTGAATCCGCTGGGTATTACTCGGGCGACAAGCCTCTGGCGCAGTAGTCTGATGCCAAGAAACCTGGCCGGAGGCGCTGTGTCATGGCGTCTCCGGTATCCATAATAAGACGCAACGTCCGGAGGACAGCATGCGCGGTCAGGTTCCCCGTAAAACCATTCTTTCCTTTATTGGTCCCGCGGTGTTGGGGCTTGCCATCGTCGGCATCGCGCCCTTGCTTTATGCGATCTGGACGTCACTGCATTTCTACAACCTGACGCAGCTGCGGCGTGTCGAGTTTATCGGGCTGCAAAACTATTGGGACGTGCTGACGGACGAGGCGTTCTGGCAGGCTATGTCGCGTACGTTTTTCCTACTTGGCACCGCGTTGCCGCTGCAGATTGCGCTGGGTTTAGGGATTGCGCTTGTGCTTCACCAACCCGGTCTGACCATCCTGAAAACGCTGGCGCGGCTGAGCCTTGTGCTGCCGATGGCCACGACCTACGCGGTGGTCGGTTTGTTAGGGCAGGTGATGTTCAACCAGAAATTTGGCGTCGTGAACCAACTGATGGGCGGCGCGGATATCAACTGGATCGGCGATCCTCAGAACGCCTTCATTATGATTATCTTCTGGGACGTCTGGCAGTGGACGCCCTTTGTGGCGCTTGTCTTGTTGGCCGGCCTGACCATGGTGCCGGGTGAGATCGAAGAAGCCGCGCGGCTTGAGACGAAATCGAAATGGACGATCCTGCGTTATGTGCAGCTGCCGTTTCTGCTGCCGGGGCTCGTCGCCGTGTTGATCTTGCGCACAGCTGATACCCTGAAGCTATTTGACATGGTCTTTACGTTGACGCGGGGCGGGCCGGGCGCCTCAACCGAGTTCATATCGCTGTTGATCCAGCGCGTCGGTTTTCGAGCGTTCGATCAGGGGTTGGCATCGGCGCAGGCGATCATCTTGCTCATCATCACCATCGTTCTGGCGCAGATCTATATTCGCGTCTTCTACAAGGAGGTCTGAGCGATGACATCCACACGCTCCCTCTGGTCGCAAATTGCCCTGCTCGCGATCATTATCACCATCTGCGTGTTCCCGTTCTACTGGATGGTGACCACGTCGTTGAAAACGCAAGTGGTCGCCTTGGAAGCGCCGCCCGTTTGGCTGTTCGAGCCGACGCTGAACAATTACCGTGAGGCGCTTTTTGAGGATGGTGTGCTGCGGACGCTGATGAACTCACTGGTCATCGCAGTCTGCACGACGCTGCTGGCATTGATCCTCGGAGTGCCTGCGGCCTTTGCGCTGGCCCGGTTTGAATTTCGCGGAAAGAAAGATCTGTGGTTCTGGTTCATCACCAACCGCATGGTATCGCCCATTGTGTTGGCGCTGCCGTTCTTTCTGATCGCGCGGAACCTTGGGCTTCTGGACAAGCATATCACGCTGATCCTGATCTATCTGACGTTCAACCTGCCGATTGTGATCTGGATCGTGACCGATCAGTTCCGTGGCATCCCCTATGATCTGGACGAAGCCGCGCGCCTTGAAGGGGCCTCACAATTCACAATCATGCGCAAGATTTGCCTGCCGCTGGCGATGCCGGGTGTCGCGGTCTCGGCCATCTTTTCGTTCATCTTTTCGTGGAACGAGCTGATGTTCGGCCTTGTGCTGACCCGCAGCGAGGCCAAGACCGCGCCCGCCATGGCCGTATCGTTCATGGAGGGCTACAATCTGCCCTACGGCAAGATCATGGCAACCTCGACGCTGATCGTGATCCCGGTGCTGATCTTTGCCCTGATTGCTTCAAAACAACTGGTGCGCGGCTTGACGATGGGGGCGGTAAAATGATCCTGCTGTTCGCCAATTGTGGCTGCACCTCTGCGCCCCGCTGAAAGGAACGATTGTCCCGTGTCGCGCAGCATCAAACTTGACCAGATTGACCCCGAAGAGCAGCTTTTGGTGCGGCTGGCGTGGGCGTGTGAAATTGAAGGGATGACCCAAGCCGACGCGGCCGAGCGATTTGGTGGCACGCGGTTGCGCGTCAATAAGGCGCTCAGCGAAGCACGGCGCCGGGGCATCCTGCGTGTAAGCGTCGATTCCGTTTTTGCAGCTGCCGCTGATCTGGAATGGCAGCTAGAGCGGCAGTTCCGTCTGCTGCGCGCGGTCGTCGTACCATCCCCTGCTGATCCTGCGTCGGTGACGCCTTTGGTCAGCGCGGGGCTGGGTGCGCATCTGGGCGATTTGCTGCAAAGCAAAACCCTGACGCGGTTTGGCATGTCGTGGGGCAATACGCTTAATCTGGCGACGCGGCATATGCAGCCACTGGAACGCGCGGACCTTGAGGTTGTCTCGATCATGGGCGGCGTGTCGCGCGGGTCGGACGTGAACGGCTACGAGATCACGACCCGGCTTGCGGATCTGTGCAATGCCGAGCACAGCTTTTTCACCGCCCCGCTTTATGCGGGCAGTGCCGAAAGCCAAGCGCTGTTTCTTGAGCAGGACGTCATCAAGGCGATGCTTGAGAAAATCCGCTCCTGCGGGGCGATTGCGCTGGCGACGGGTGATCTGGAAAGCTCGCTTCTGGTGCGCGATGCGCTACCGGGTGACATCGACCCGCAGGAACTGACGGGCTTGGGCGGTGTGGGCGATATCACAGGTCATATCCTGAATGCCGACGGCGATTTGATAGATCATCCTCTGAACCAGCGCGTGATTGGCATGTCGCTGGATGACATGGCCAGTATCGACAACGTCATTCTGGCCGCAGGTGGCCTGCATAAGGTGCCGGTCATCGCCGCGTCGCTCAAACGCGGGTTTGTCGACACGCTTGTCACGGATGAAAATACCGCAACGGCGCTTCTCAAGCGCGCGGCGGCGTAACGCTAGAAAGGGGAAGGATCATATATGGCTAAGGCACTTGTACTGGAAAAGGCAAATGAACTGTCCCTGCGCGAGATCGACCTGCCCGCTGATCTGGGCTCAGAGGACGTGCGCATCGCCATTCATACGGTCGGCGTCTGCGGCAGCGATGTGCATTACTATACCCATGGCAAGATTGGCCCGTTTGTCGTCAACGCCCCGATGGTTTTGGGCCATGAGGCGGCGGGCACTGTTACCGAAGTTGGCAGCGCTGTGACACATCTTGCCGTAGGTGATCGCGTTTGCATGGAGCCGGGAATTCCCAATACGCGCTCCAAAGCGGCGAAGCTAGGCGTCTATAATGTCGATCCGTCGGTGGCGTTCTGGGCGACCCCGCCGGTGCATGGCTGCCTGACGCCTTCGGTCGTGCATCCCGCGGCGTTCACTTTCAAACTTCCGGACCAAGTCAGCTTTGCCGAAGGCGCAATGGTTGAACCGTTCGCAATCGGCATGCAAGCCGCCGCCAAGGCGCGGATCAAGCCGGGCGATGTGGCGCTGGTGACCGGCGCGGGGCCTATCGGGATCATGGTTGCACTGGCCGCTTTGGCGGGGGGGTGTGCAAAGGTCTATGTCTCGGACCTGATGGAAGACAAATTGGCCGTCGCCGCTCAATACGACAATATCGAACCGGTGCTGATCCCGCGCGATGATCCGGCACAGGTGTTGCGCGATGCGACCGAAGGATGGGGTGCGGATGTGGTCTTTGAGTGCGCAGGCGCTGCCGCGTCGATCCAGACCGCGCTTGAGGCGGCAGCCCCGGCGGGATGCGTCGTCTGGGTCGGGATGCCCGTCGACCCAGTGCCGGTCGATATCGTGCTGGCCCAATCCAAGGAACTGCGGATGGAGACGGTGTTCCGCTACGCCAATATGTACGACCGCGCGATTGCCCTCTTGGGGTCGGGCAAGGTTGATCTGAAGCCGCTGATCTCGGAAACCTTTGCGTTTGAGGACAGCATTGCTGCTTTTGATCGCGCGGTTGAGGCGCGCCCAACGGATGTGAAGATCCAGATCAAACTGGGACAGGGATGAGCCTACCGTTAGACACACTTGCCGACCGGGTATTGGACGAACTGCGCCCGGGGCTTGCGCCTGATGTGCTGGCGCAGATTGCGCCGTTGTCTGAGGCGCTTTCAAACGCGGGCCGCATCGTCTGCTACGGCGTCGGGCGCGAAGGGCTAATGATGAAAGCGCTGGCGATGCGGCTGTTCCATCTGGGGCTGGATGCGCATGTGGTCGGGGACATGACCACGCCGCCAGCGGGCAAAGGTGATGTGTTGTTTGTAAGCGCAGGACCGGGGCAGTTTTCGACCGTCGCGGCGCTGGCGGATGTGGCGACATCAAACGGTGCGCAGGTCATTTGCATCACCGCCGAACCCAAGGGTCCGGTGCCTGCGGGCGCGGATCACACCGTGCACCTGCCTGCGCAGACCATGGCTGCCGATCAGGGCGCGGCTGCGACGTCTATACTGCCCATGGGCTCACTCTATGAGGCGTTGATGTATCTGTTTTTCGAAGTGTTGGTCCTTGATCTGCGCGACAGGATCGGGGTCAGCCCGGACGCGATGCGCGCCAATCATACCAATCTGGAGTAGGCGATGGGCTGGGAGACACGCTTCAGCCTTTCGGGCAAAACCGCGCTTATCACTGGCGCTTCCTCGGGCATCGGGACGGCCATTGCCGAGGTGTTTGCTGATGCGGGCGCAGATATCGCCGGGCATGGGCGTGATAAAAGCCGGCTGACGGCTTTGGGCGCGCGCGTCCAAAAGGCAGGGCGCCGGTTTGTCGCAATCACCGGTGATCTGGCCGATCCGATAGAGACAGAGACTGTCGCGACCGAAGCGTTGGAGGTGTTCGGACAAATCGACATTCTGGTGAACTCCGCCGGAATTGCCGTCACAGGTCCGGCTGTGACCTATGATCTTGCCGATTGGCAACGCACATTGGCAGTGAATCTGACGGCTCCGTTTATCCTGTCAAAAATAATGTTGCCCGGGATGATCATGCGCAAACAGGGTAAGATCATCAATATCTCATCGCAAACGGGGGTGATCGCGCTTGAGGATCACGCGGCCTACGCCACCTCGAAAGGGGGGCTCAACGCGCTCACAAAATCCCTGATGACCGAAGCGGCCCCGCATAACGTACAGGTCAACGCCATTTGTCCAACGGTCGTGCTGACGGAGATGGGCCAAGAGCTTTGGTCGGCGCCCAAAAAGAAAGACCCGTTCATCGCGCGCACGCCCTTAGGCCGTTTTGGCGAACCGGTCGAAATCGCGGATATGGCGCTGTATCTTGCCTCGCCTGCGTCTGACCTGGTCAACGGTGCGACCATGATGATCGAAGGGGGATATTCGAGCATGTGAGCGGTTTTGGCACTCATAGAAGCATTTGGTCTAGTGTGCCGGGTACCAGCGCGAAGACCGCACAACGCCATGGCCGTCTTTTCCGGTGCGGCAAGGTGGCACAAGACAGATTGATCTAAGGGAGAGGCCAGCATGAGCGATTTATCGGGCAGGGTTGTTGCGATAACAGGGGCCGCGTCGGGCATCGGGTTGGCCTGTGCGCACGCGTGCCTTGAGGCGAGGGCCAAGGTGGCGCTGGTGGACCGGGACGAGGACGCGCTAAAGGCGGTTTGTGCTGATCTGGGCCCTGATGCGGTGCCGATTGCTGTCGATCTTCTGGATAAGGAAAGCGTTGCGGGGATGCTGCCACAGATACTTGAGCGCTGCGGGCGGCTTGATGTCTTTCACGCCAACGCGGGGGCCTATGTCGGTGGTGATGTCGTCGAGGGGGATCCGGATGTGTGGGACCATGTGCTCAATCTCAACATCAATGCCGCGTTTCGATCTGTGCACGCAGTGCTGCCGCATCTGGCCAAGCAGGGTTGCGGTGATGTGATCCTGACCAGCTCAGTCGCAGGTGTTATTCCCGTCGTGTGGGAGCCGATTTATACTGCCTCCAAACATGCCGTACAGGCGTTTACGCATACCGTGCGTCGCCAAATGTCGAAACATGGCGTCCGTGTGGGCGCAGTTTTGCCCGGGCCTGTCGTTACGGCACTTCTGGATGATTGGCCCAAGGCAAAGATGGAGCAAGCGCTGGCCGAAGGCAGTTTGATGCAGCCCAAAGAAGTCGCCGACTGTGTCGTCTTCATGCTGACCCGTCCGCCAAACGTGACGATCCGGGACTTGGTCCTGTTGCCGAATGCAGTCGATCTATGACTGTTTTCATCGGCGTTGATGTCGGCACGGGCAGTGCGCGGGCAGGGGTCTTTGATGCGGCTGGCACGCTGCTGGCCAGCCAAAAGCACGATATCCAGATGTGGCGTGCGGCAGGTGGCATCGCAGAGCAATCCTCGGACGATATCTGGCAGGCTGTGTGCTCCAGCGTCCGCGCGGCTGTCGCACAGGCCGGGATCGACGCAAGCGATGTGCGCGGGGTCGGCTTTGATGCGGCATGTTCGATGGTTGTGCTGGACCGGCAGATGGCGCCGCTTTGCATCAGTGCCTCGCAAGAGCCGCAGCGCAATGTCATCGTCTGGATGGACCACCGCGCGACACCGCAGGCCGAACGGATAAATGCCCAAGGTCATCGTGTTTTGGACTATGTCGGCGGGCGGATCTCACCGGAAATGCAAACGCCCAAGCTGCTATGGATCAAAGAAAACAGGCCGGACACTTTCGCGGCCGCCGGTCAGTTCTTTGATCTGCCGGATTTTCTGACATGGGTGGCGACGGGCGCATTGACCCGCTCTGCCTGCACAGTGACATGCAAGTGGACGTATCTTGCCCATGAGGACCGTTGGAACGACAGCTATTTTAACCAGATTGGTCTGCCGGAACTGCCCGCCGAAGGATACAAGCGCATTGGTCAGCAGATCGTACCACCGGGGCAAGCGCTCTCCGGTGGGCTGACCGAAGAGGCCGCTGCGCAGATGGGTTTGCGCCCCGGAACACCCGTTGGGGCGGGTTTGATCGACGCCCATGCGGGCGGCATCGGGACGGTGGGCGCAGACCCCGCAGCCACGATGGCCTATGTATTTGGCACATCTGCCTGCACAATGGCGACCTCAGCCAAGCCGCATAAGGTGCCGGGTGTTTGGGGCCCGTACTTTTCGGCCATGGTCCCGGACATGTGGCTGTCTGAGGGCGGCCAATCCGCGGCGGGGGAGGCGGTTGCACATCTGTGCGCCATTCATCCCGCGCGCGCGCAGGCAACCGCCGCGGCCAATGACGCCGGGCTGTCACTGCAAGCCTACCTGTTGCGCGAGGTCGAGCACCGGATGCCGAATGTCAGTCAGGCCGTAGTGCTGGCAGGCCCGCGCGTGATTGTGCCTGACTTTCACGGCAACCGCGCGCCTTATGCGGACCCCGACGCGACGGCCGTGATTTCGGGTCTGACGCTGGCCGAAGACCTTGACGATCTGGTCGCTACCTATGTGGCTGCGGTGTTGGGGATCGGCTACAGCCTGCGCCAGATCATGCAGGCACAGGCAGAACATGGCGTCTGCCCTTCGGCCATTGTGGTCAGTGGCGGTGCCGGAGAAAGCCCGACAATCAAACAGCTGATCGCGGATGCCAGTGGCTTTCCAGTGCTGTCCACGCAATCGCCGGAGCCGGTTTTGCTGGGCGCTGCGATGTTGGGTGCGGTTGCAGGTGAAGAACACGCGTCACTGAAAAGTGCGATGGCGGCGATGTCGTCGATCAAGTCGCGGTTCGCCCCGGCGCAAGGTTCGCTTGCCGAGGTTCATCAGGTGCGGTTTGACGCGTTTCAAGCGCTGCAAGAAGCAGAGCATAGGCTGCGTGGATCTTTGTCAGATATCTTGATGACAGACTGATAAAGCGTCGGTTGAAAGACAGGTCATCGTGCCCTTAATCCTTGAGAGACGGACGTGTGACAACGCGCGCGGCATATATCGTTCAGGTATCAAGGGCCTTGGTGCGCGTTTCCGGGAGGAGCCGTGTCAGCGCAGATCGAACACGCCCGAAGACGTCAGTCCGTCTTGGCCGAAGCCTTGGATGTAGATTTCGCCGCCCGTTTCACGACTTTCTTGGGGGCGTCCAGATCAAAGCGTCGGGTGATCGCCTTATATCCGCGCAACGGGTCGCGCGCACCGTCAAAGGCGCAGCGGGCGTCCAAAGCATCACCGGTCTTTACATCCACGAGTTTCATCGTGTCCGGGCTGAGTTCCGAGATAACAAGCAACGCCGGAGACCTGTCTTCGGGCGGGAAGTACACTCCGAACTCCAACCGGATTTCCGCAAGCATAACACCAACCCCGAAGAAGGCTCCCGTCAGAAGATCATTGATCCGCAGAGAGATGTCCTGGATCAGGCCAAGCTCTTCAATACTCGCGATTTGCAAGGCCACCAAATGACGATCGGAGACACGGACAGGACGGCCGTTTGTCGTGTCGGGTCGCACGAAGAACTCTAATAGCGGCTCAGCGAAGCGATGGCTTGGATCGAGACCGAACTCTCGGGCAACGTCTTGCAAGGCGACGTTACGCAAAACCAGATCGAACGGGATCTGTTCGGTCTCAAGGATGGATTGTCCTTGCTTGCTAGTCTGCTCGATGAAATGCGTGCCCACACCATTGTCTTGCAAGAAGCGGTGCAGATGGCACGACAGCGTATTGGCCAGCGTGCCTTTGCCGGCAAGTGTGCGCTGTTCAAATGTGGGGAAGGTGACGATCTTGTCGGTGATCTCAAGCTCAGAGCCGGTCGTGCCGTCAGTAAAGACGCGGATATCATTCGGGTTGGTCTCATCAGAGGGCATGGTCACACCTTTCACAAGTTAAGCTGCGGGAAGCCGATCCAGCCGGCCTGATCGCGCGGGCGCAGGATGTCCCCAAGGGAGCGGAATCCCTCTTCATAGCCGTAGGGGTCTTTGAAATCGTAGCGCTTTATGAAGGCGTAGTTGAAGAAGTCAGAGAGCTTGAAAATTAGGTCGAAGGGCGCGCTTTCTCCGATTGGGTGTATAAAATTTTCAGGGCGATATGCAGAGAAATCAACCTCATCAAGATCTAATCCCCGACGTATCAATTCCGGATCGACGATCTCGAACCACCGATCATGATCTTCGAGAAAGGAAAGATCACTTTCGATAAGGTCTCTGAAGAAAGCGTCTTCGTCAGCGTATTCGGTATCAATCTTGGCATTGTCCATCCGCAGAAAGGGATTTCGTGCAAAATGGTGGGGCTGGAATTTCGGGTTAATGAGGTCCCATCGGGGATTGGCCTTTGCGTAGACCTTCTTCATGCCAGCGGCCACAAAATGCGCAAGATCAATCAAAACCGTGTTCCAGATTGGTTGCCACACAAGTTCATCCGGCAAATCTGGCATTCCCTCGCCCCATCTTTTAACGCGCTTGAGGCGGTTCTTTTCGGCTTCCGGGCTAAACTCGATCAAATCAAGGATTCTGTCCCCAATTTTATCAAGTGCAACAGGATCGCCAACAGCGTCAGATGAAAGCGAAAACCCCTTCATCACTTGCGCTATGGAGGCGCCTTCGATGCCAACGAACCAGTCAAAGAACGCCTGCCTTGGGCCATCCTGCAAATGCTCGGGCCAAACACCGTGAGGAGGTATCTGTACCGGCCATGGTCCCAAGTCAGCCGGTGCAACAGCGTTCTCTTCGAACACAAAGACCCGCCGCTTCCACGGCTTGAAACGGCTCGTCGTCGCATATGGAAAAAGGTAGTCTTCACTCATCGTATTATGCCGCCGACCGTATTTGCCGCGGCTTAGCTATTTCCGGCCACGGTCGCGGCAGAGACACGCCCATTCCGACGTGAGCGCGATGACGCTGGCGAGACAGTTACCCGCGCATTCGCACGGCTCAAGCCAGAGGATCGACGGCTGTTGCGACGTGATACAGAACTGGTCTGGCGACCGCGCCCCGAGAAAAATGAATGGACCGACCGTCCCAGCGCACTGCCTGCAACTGCGCCACCAACAGCGCCAACCACACCACCGACAACTGTGCCCACCGCGGTACCAACTGGGCCGCCTACGAACGTCCCGACAACAGCCCCGGCCTTGCCACCTGCGATGGCGCCGGGTCCGGCTCCTGCCCAAGCGCCACCAACATCGGCAGCGGTGCGTGCTGTGTTTGCCCCTACGGTTCCGCCATCCTGCCGATAGGCACTGGCAAGCCGATAGGTATCAATGGCGATCGCGGCGGGAACAGCAACACGAGTAGCGCCGCGCAGCACGCCATCGACATTGGCGGCACCACGCAGAACTTGAAGCGAACCACGCGACGGGCCGGGTTGAGTTCCGCCTGTCACACGCCCATTTGTTTGTGCCGCGACCCGGGACATCCGCTGTGTCCCGTTTTGCAGACGCGTGGCTGCGTTGCTCAGTGGAGAACTCATCAGATTGTAATGAACACGGCGTCCGCTGGCGATGTCTGTCCGCAACTGACGCCCATTGATATTACCACCGACCTTATCCTCAAAGAACATCCCGCTCAGACGGTCATATCGGCGGCCTGTACCCATCGGGCTCACCTCGAAACGGGTTTGCGAAATCGGACCTGCGCGGCGGGCCGCAAGCCAACTGCCTTGAGATCCCGCCATATTGCGATAAGCCGGAGAGTTGCGCACCGGGCCGCGATAGGCGGACATCCGGTAGCCCGAATTCCATTGACCCGTCGCCCGATTGTAAGTGCCGTACCGAGCATTTGGGCTGGCGCTGCGCCCATATTGGCTCGCCCCCACAAGCGCATCCTGCGCGTAGCTGTTGGCAAGGCTTGCCGCATAGCGCGTCGGACCCGGTTGGCCGGTCTGGCGCGCCGCCTGGATCAAGCCAACCCGCGAGGAACTGGCCTGAATGCGCTGTGTGGCAGCCATGCGGGCGGCATAGTTTTGCGACGGGCTCGCGCGGGATGGAAAGGACCCTCGCGTCGTGGTCCGCCTGGGTGTGCTGGTTTGCATTGACGATGTAAAACGCGACGCGCTTGCACGTGTCATTGGCGCCGCGGTTGATGTCGGGCTGCTTGACCCGCCGGTGCCCATCGACGACGTAAAGCGCGATGCGCTTGCCCGTGTGATCGGCCCGGAAGCCGTGCGCGTTGGCGTGCTGGACGCGCTTGAGGAACTGCTCCCCATTGAGGACGTATACCGTGACGCGGCGGCGCGGGTCATGGTGCTGGATCCGCTGGACCGGCTTGCCGAGGAGGGCCTACTTGAACGGCGCAACGACGATGATCCGCTCGAGGATGGCGAGGATCGACTTGGTGTACTCGACGCCGTGCGATAGGAACTGCCGCCCATCGAGGATGTGTAGCGCGACGCAGAGGCGCGCGTCATGCTGCTGGACCCAGAACTTGACCGGCTTGTTGATCTAGACCGGCTCGACGTCGTTGACGACGGGCTGGATGTTGTGGGGGTTGAGCTTGTGGGGGCCGACGAGCGGCTTGGCGCACTGTAGGATGTCCGTGTCGCGCTTGATGTGCTTGATCGACTGGGCGATCGGGACGTGCTGCGACTAATACTGCTTGGCGTGCTGCGGCTTGTCGTTGTGGTCGTGCTTGACCGACTTGGCGAACTGTAAGAACTGCCGCTCATTGAAGATGTGTATTGCGAAGCGGCCGCGCGGCTCATGCTGCTTGATGTCGTAGAGGAGCGGCTTGGTGTGCTGGATGGACTGCGACTTGCCGTTGTCGTCGTGCTTGACCGGCTTGGCGAGCTGTAAGAGCTGCCGCTCATCGACGATGTGTATTGCGATGCTGATGCACGGCTCATGGTGCTTGAGCTGCTCGGACTGGTTGAGCTGCGCGACGATCTGCGAGACGAGCTTCCAGAGCTGCTACTACTGCTTCCGCCGCCACCGCCGCAAAACGCATCAAGGCCCGAGACGGGGTTGACCGCTGTCTGACCACTGCCGACCGTAAAGGGGGCAAGAGACTGCCCAACGTCGCGCATGATGGCCTGCTTGAGACCAGCGCTTAGCGTGTGTTTCGGAAGGATCACCTCACCATCTGTCACGTGGACCAGCTGACGGGTTTGCACGGATTTGCCCATAATACAGCACCTCAAAAATCAGACTTCGACAATCACTGATTGCAGTATGAAGGTGCACAACGCCCTGTAAAGTCAAAGCAGCTTCTTGAAGACCCCACCCACCCGTTCGTAGCGGAATCTTGCGTATAACTTGTCGATTCTGCTCATATTCTCGCCGGTTGAGACCGCGAGACAGATCTCTGCCGCCTTTTTCGAGCGCGCCCAGACCTCGACGGCCTGAACCATCTTGCGTGCCAGCTTGAAAGACCGGTGTTGCGGAAAAATATAGAAAAGTTCATCGCTTACGAGCGTTGCATCCGAGAAGATGTAAGGGTCGGCCCGGGCAAACAGAGCACTTTGAAGAATACCGCCAGATTTGTGGACAAAGATCTGGTGACGCGCGCGGTCGGCAAGTGCGGTGCGAATGTGCTGCTCAAACCGCTCCAGTTGCAGCGGGATACGGGCAAAGACCGTTTCGGCATGCATCGCGGCGCCGAGGGCGAGCAGGGCAGGGATGTCCGCCTCTTGCGCAAGGCCCAATCCGTCGGTTTGTGCCAAGACCGGATCAGTTGCGCCGCGCTCAACAAGGTGATCCTCAAGCGGGCCGAGATAGCTTTCCAAAACAGCGCGTGTGCCGTTGGACAACGCGCTGAGCGGAACAACCAGATCGCCGGTTTCAGCCTGAACAAGATACCGGTCAACCGCGTGATCGGGACCATTTTGACCAAGCAGATTAGCCTCGCGTCCAGCAAAGGCACCGGTGGCGCTTGGTTTATCCGAAGGCGGGTTGCCATGGATCAGGCTGGATCGCCGTCGCATCAGTTCGGCTCCTTCAGGCTTTCATCCAAGGCACGGTGGAAGGGATCGGTGACATAGGACAAGACCGTGCGTTTTCCGATGCGCACCTCTGCGGTTGCGGTGATGCCGGGGACCATTTGAAAGCCTTCGGGCAAGTTGCGCAGGTTATTTTCCACTATGGCGACCCGCGCGCGATAATACACCTCTGTTCGCTCGCCGACCTCCCGTTGAAATGCGTCGGGGCTAAGCGATGTCAGCGTGCCCTCAAGCGTTCCATGGCGCTGGAACGGGAACGGATCCAGCTTTATGCGAACGGGCTGACCCACGACGACCCATCCGATGTCGCGGCCGCTGAGTTCAAGTTCCAGATCAAGACCCTTGTCCAGTGGCACCATTGTGAAAAGAACCTCAGCGCTTTCTACAACAGACCCAACCGATTTCTTCGTGACATCCTGAACGATGCCATCGGCGTCCGCGTAAAATGCATCGAAATCCGAGACGCGCTTTGCCTTTTCCAGCTCAAACTCAAGCTGGCGCACTTCATCGGCGATTGCGAGCTGCCGGTCTGTCAATTCACGATCCCATTTGGACAGGTATTGCTGACGCTCGGCCTCGACCACAACCTGTTGACGGCCGTATCCTTCCTGCTCGCGCACCTTTTCGATCAGGGCGGCTTCGAACTGAATAACGGCAGCGCGTGCTTCGGACTGGCGCAGTTTTGATCCGCTGTTGGCGGCGACCAGCTGGGTGGCATTCGTCAATTTGACGCGCGCCAAATCCAGTTGCGCATTGATCTGGGTTTCCTTGGCTGCCGCAACGCTGGCCTGACTTTGCAATTCCGCGATCCGCGCATCAAATCCATCCAGAAACGCCTGCTTTTCTGCGCGGCGGTCCAAAAGCAACGCCTGCTGCGCTGCCATGTGCGGGTCATTCTTGGCAGGCGGCAGTTTGGTATCCGTGCGCTCTGCAGTGATGCGGGCGGCCTCGGCATGCAGCACAGCAATGCGCGACTGCAACTGGCTGCGATCCGCAGTGTTAAGCGTCGGGTCAAGCGCGGCGATCAGATCGCCTTTGCGGACATAATCCCCGGCGCGCGCGTTCAGCTCAAGAATGATCGACGATTGAAACGGCTGCATCACAACTGTGCGCGCCTGACTGATCAGCTTGCCGCGGGCGTTCACAGTGCGGTCGATCTGCGCCCACGCGGCCCAGACCAACGCGAAAACCAGAAGCCCCAAGATAAGGAAAAGCGCGATATGTGCCGACTTCGGTAGGCTGCGTTCTTCGATCTCGACGGCATCGGGCTGAAACGCGATGGAAACCGGATCGACCTTGCCGCGCGCGCTGCCTTCTTCGCGCCCAAGATCTTCGCGGACGCGGTAGTCATACCGGTTAGACATGTGCATCCCCCGTCGCATTGCGGACCTGAATTTGCCACAGCCGCTCGAACGTCGGTGAGAAATCCGGGCCACCCTTTTTCAGCAATGCATCGCGTGGTGCGAAGGCTTCGATCTGGCCTTTGTTCAGCACCATGATGCGATCGGCGTCATGCAAGGTGGACAAGCGGTGCGCAATCAGCAGCATGGTCCGTTCGGCGGCGATCTCCGCCAGATTTTGCTGAATGATCGTTTCGGATTCGACGTCCAACGCCGATGTCGCTTCATCAAAGATCAACAAACGCGGATCACGCAGCAAGGCGCGGGCGATGGCGATGCGTTGGCGCTGACCGCCGGACAGATTGGTCGCGTTTTCCTCAAGCTCGGTGTCGTAGCCCGCGGGCAAGTCTTCGATGAATTCGGCGGCGCCGGCCAGTTCGGCGACGCGCTTGATGTCTTCAAGCGGTGCATGGGTCACGGTCAGTGCGATGTTGTCCCTGACGCTGCCACGGAACAGAAAGTTCTCTTGCAAGACGATGCCGACCGATTGACGCAAATGCGGCAGGCTGATCTCGCGGATATTTGTGCCGTTCAGGCGGATACGACCGGCGCTGGGAACATAAAGCCCTTGGATCAGCCGTGCCAATGTCGACTTGCCGGACCCGCTTTCGCCGACAAGTCCAATCACCTCGCCTTCCTTGATATGAAAACTGATATCCTCAAGGGCAGGGCGATCAGAGCCGTCGTAGAAGAACTTCACATCCTCAAATTCAATCTCTCCATTGATCGGGGGCATCAGGGTGCGGGTGCTGGTCGTTTCCTCGACCTTTTCGTTCATCACCTCGCCCAGCATACGCACCGCAAGTCGGGCTTTTTGATATTCGTGGATTGTTTCCACGATCTTGATCAGCGGCTGGCTGACCCGGCCCGCAAGCATGTTGAACGCGATGAGTTTGCCAATGGTCAGTTCACCACGAAACACCATGTACGCGCCGAAAAACAGGATCGCGACGGACATGAGTTGTTCGAGCGTCTCAACAAGGCTTTCGGCAACGGCGCTTAGCTTTTCGACGCGAAAGTTTGTGCGCACGGATTGGGACGCGCTGTGATCCCATTGGCGGTTCCGGCGCGGCTCAAGTGCAAGGCTTTTGATGGTTGAGATGCCATGAATGCTTTCGACAAGCAGCGATTGACGCTCCCCTTCGGCACGATAAAGCCGGGTGAGCGCGCGGTAGAACGGCGGGATCATTCCCGCAATCACCATCGCAATCAGAAGCGAGAAGCCGACGACGACCAACGCCAGTTCCCAACTGTAGAGAAAGAGCAGCGGAAGAAAGACGAAAAGTGCTGTCGCATCAAGTGCGGTGGACAGGACATTGCCTGTCAAAAATGCACGTATTTCGTCGGTTTGCTGCATGTGCTTGGTCAGCACACCTGCGGTGGATCGTTGAAAAAACCCCAACGGCAAACGCACCAGATGCCCGAACGTGCGCGTCGCCGTGCGCATGTCGATCTTTGAGGTTGCAAAGGCCAGCATGTAGTCGCGCAGGAAATTGAACACGCCTTGGAACAACAAGATGACCACGACAGCGACGGCCAGTACGTGCAGCGTCTGAAAGCTCTCGTGAACCAGAACGCGGTCGACAGTAATCTGGAAGAAAAGTGGCACCGCAAGCGCTGTCGCATGAATGACCAGGGCGATCAGAATAATCTCGGCAAAGAGGGTCTTCTGGCGCATCGCTTCGCGCAGAAACCAGCGCAGGTCAAAATGCTCAGAGCCGTCCTGTGGGGCGGCGAGTGGCTTGAACAGGAAAATCTCGCCGGTCCACGCAGCGGTCAGTTCTTCGCGGGTCAGGTCCTCAAGATCAAACAGACTGTCTTTAAGGTCTTTGCGCGCGACGGTTACAAGTTCGGGCAACTCGTCGTCAGCCATCTGATGATCGACGATAAGAAGCGTTTCGCCGGTCTCCAGAAGGATCATCACGGGGAAAGCGTCGCCCAGACCCCGCAGAGATTTCCATCCGACGCGCCGGCGGGTGGCGCGCAACCCAAGGTCTTGTGCGATCCGCAATAGCCGCGTGGCGGTCAATGGGGTCTCGCCAATGCCGAAGTCAAACGTCAGCCTGTCGCGATCTGCCGGCAGACCGTGATGGCGGGCAATTTCAGCAAGATGATCGACGGCACTGGTGTCGATTTCGATGTCATGCATCTAAAAGCGGTACTCTAAAATAAGCATTCGCCTCTTTGATGGCCGGTTCAGGCCGCGCAGTCCACCGGCAACCCGGTGTGTCCGATGTCGCATCGGCGGTGGATGGCCGTTGTGCGATGGGTACATCGAACGTTCAAACGCCGTGTGGGCGGGGGGATATCGTGCAATGATGTCCCCCCAATCAATACGAGGACATGTCGCGGGTGTTCGTAACACGCCAGCGCGTGCGGACGCCGTTTTGGTGTTTGCGCTGGTAAAGTCTTGACCGTGCGTTCCCAGCGGACACATCACACCTGCGCGGCGTGACGTCGTTGCGTCAAATACCCTGTGCTTGCTTAGCATGAAGCTGCTGGTTGGCGAGGTTCCACTGTGCTGTCCTTGCCGATTGCCACATAAATGAGTGGGAAAAACAGCTGGTTTCAAGCGTTTTGGATGCGGCTCGGTTGACGGTGATTTTCAGCTTAGATGTTGCCAGCCAAATAGGCAGATCATGCGTGGCCCGGTCAAGATGAATGTCGCCACCTCCTGCGCTCTTGGTGTCCGGTAATGACAGCCGGAAGATACAATTATGCAAATGTCAAAAGTGCCTAAGTGCGCTTCATTAAAGAACACTTTCGAGGCATTTTTAGTATTTGTGTTGTCCATATACGGCGGGAAAAGCCCCTTGTTGCGCGATGCACCGCCGGTCAACAGGCTGAATCCACGAGGTCGCGGGCCGGTTCCTTGACACCACTGACTTCCACCATCACCAACGACCAAATAGCGTCAAATCGTCTGGGTGTGTCTACGGTAAGAAAGGTGGCGTCGATATGATAATAGATGGCGACGCATTTTCGGCCTCTGCACCGGAGCACCGCTTCGATGTGGCTGTCGTTGGAGCCGGGACAGTTGGGCTTTGTCTGGCAGCCGCGCTGCGACATGAAGGTGTGTCCGTCATCGTTCTAGAAGCCGGAGGGACAAGCGCCAACACGGCTTCCAATCGTGACACCGCGGTTTCAGTAGGTCGCCCGCATGAGGGAACCGATATCGGCAGGGCTGCGGGTCTTGGCGGGACAAGCGCGCTTTGGGCCGGTCAACTTGTTGAATTTGATCCATTGGACCTCCGACGGCGAAACTGCTCTTGGCCGATCACCTACGAGACCCTGTCGCGTTGGTATGACGAGGCCTACAAGGTGCTTGGCTTGGGGCCGCGGCCGACAGTCTCGGATTATGAAGAAGCGATGGGGTACCGGGTGGAGCCGGATGCGTCGGTTGAATCGTTGATGACCCGCTGGCTGCCAGAGCCGAACTTCACCCGCTTGTTCGCCCGCGAGCTTGAGAGCGATATGCCGGTTGTCATGGGCGTCGAGATCCACAAAATCGAATTTGACGACACGCGCGCCACTGCTTTGTGCGGGCAGACGGACGCAGGTGAGACCTTTCGCGTCGCGGTGGATCAGGTTGTTTTGGCCGCAGGCACGATCGGCAATGCGCGCCTTGCCCTCGCGCTACAGCGGCATGATGGCTGCCCCTGGCGCGACAACAGGCTGGTCGGGCGATACTTTCTGGATCATTTGGGCGGGGCGGTCGGCACGGTTGAGATTTTGGACGATGCTGCGTTCCGCAAGGCGTTCGAACACGGCAAAGCCTTTGGACAGAAATTTGAACCGAAGCTGAAATTCACCGACGAGAGTTCAGTTCAGGAGATGCTGGGGATCAATGGCGCGTTCCTGTTCCACTCATCGCTTTACGCGCATCTTTCCAACCTGAAACAGACAGCACGGGCGGCGCGCAATGGTGTCCTGCACTCGAAAGCGTGGGCGCTTCCACGGGATCTGGCGCGGATTGGGCGCTCCTTTCTGCCGCTGATCTGTCGATATCTGCGCGACCGCCGCATCCGGGGCTTTTATGACCAGGGGGTCGAGTTCTATGTGCAATCAGAGCAAATCCCACTTTTTGACAGTTGCGTCCGTCTGGAAGCGGAACCGCGGGGCGATCGCTTGCCCAAAGCGGTGGTCGACTGGCGGGTCGATGGTCGGGAAGTCGACGCCATCTGCCTTTTTGTAGAGGCTGCCAACGAGCTTGTGGCGCAGCAGGGGCTGGCCCGGATTGTGCCCATGCCTGAACTTCGCAGTCGAGAGAGCGGTTTGAGCCTTTTGGGCGATACCTATCATCAAAGCGGTGGGATGCGGATGAGCGCGTCATCTGAAAACGGCGTCACGGATGCGGATGGTTTGCTCTGGAACACCCGAAACGTTTATGTGGCCGGGGCGTCGGTCTTGCCAAGTTCAAGCCACGCAAATGTAACGCTGACTGCCATGGCTTTGTCGTTACGGCTTGCCGCACACCTTGCCGCGAAGGTAAATCGACATGCGGTCATGCCTGCCAACTTTGCGGTCTGAGCGACTGCTAACAACGACCGGCTGCGTGCTTGAGAGTTCCGAGCACGCAGGCCCGGTCAGCTTTCTGTCCGATCTTTGATGTGATCCTGATTGTCGCGCGTCTTTCCGCGGTTCGGGCGGCTGAGGATGTAGATACTCGCACAGACGATGCAGACTGCTTGAATGGCCAAAAGGCCAAGTGGTACGTCCATGATCACACTCAAACCCAGTGCAAGCCCCATCATCACGTGGGCGATCAGCTTGTACCTTGGTGCGATAGCACCATTGGCGCGCCAGTCTGCAATGATAGGCCCGAACACGCGGTGACGCCCAAGAGCTGTAGCAGCCGCTGGCCATGCCTTGGTGAAGGCAATCGCAGCGAGGATCACAAAGGGTGTTGTTGGCAAAACCGGAAGCTCGATAGCGATACCCCCGAGCGTAAGGGACACCACACCAACCGCGAACCAAAGACACCTCCCCAAGGGCTAGAAATGGAATTTGATCCGTGTCATGGTGCAGAACCCTTCGATGGTTCAATGGGTGTTTTTAAGTACGGGTTAAAGGGCTGTTGAACGGCGATCATTGACCCTGATCAAAACACGAAGGCTTTCGGATGCGTCTGACCTGTTTCACAGATTTCGGCCTGCGCGCCTGCATGCGCATGGCCGCAGAACCGAAGCACACTTTTTCAATTGCTGAATTGGCCGCTTTGGCTACGGCTGGGATTGTAAAAGCGCGGCGCGGCAAAAGTGGCGGGGTTCGTGGCCTCAATAGGATACTGTCCGCAGCGCGCGGGCAGTTCATTGCACGGCTTGATCGCTTCACGTTGTTGGCCGATTGCGCATGGCCCGCTTTTTCTTTGGCCAAGAGTTGAGGGATCAGGGATGGCGTGGTTGGGCTTTTCGCTCGCGTTTATGGCGTTTTTCGCAAGTCATTCGCTTCTTGTCAGGCCCGCAGTTAAAACCTGGTTGATCACGCGTATCGGCGCGACATGCTTCACGCTGCTTTATTCCGCCATGTCTTTCGGGGTGCTGATCTGGCTTGTGATTGCGGCGCGGCAGGCCCCATTCGTACCGATCTGGTCTTGGGCACCATGGCAAAATTACGTGCCATTGGTCGCAATGTTGCCGGTCTGCCTGATCCTGGTATTCTCCATCGGTCGCCCAAATCCTTTTTCCTTCGGAGGGGCACATAACGAGCGGTTCAATCCCCAAGAGCCCGGTATCGTCCGGGTTACGCGGCATCCGCTTTTGCTCGCACTGGCAATTTGGGCGATCGGGCATATCGTGCCGAACGGCGATGTGGCGCATGTCATCCTGTTTGGGGTCTTTGCATGCTTTGCCCTTGTGGGCAGACGCATCATTGATCGTCGAAAACAACGGGAAATGGGTGAGACGTGGCATTCCCTGTCCACGGCTGTGCGCCAAACCCCGCTTATGCCAAGCCTGATTTCGGTCGGGGCGCTCATCAAGTTGGTTTTTGGCGTGACGCTTTACTGTGCGCTGATCGCCTTTCACGGGGTCATATTCGGTGTCAGCCCGCTCCCTTAAACCAATATCGCTGGCGCGACCTTGGCGCGCCATAGGCAACACAGTTGAGTTGGCTATATGCCTTTCTGCACAACCGCCCGATTGCCGGTAAACCGCCGCATGCATTAAAGCAGGTCCCAAAGGTCTTGCGCGATCTGGTCGAATTTCGCCGGCTCTGAAAAGGCGGAGATGGTCAGAGGGGTCCTCCAGTCGTCGGAACCGACAGGCACAACCGTTCCGTTTCGCAGTTCTTCCGCAATCGCCGTCTGTGGCATCCATGCGATCCCGCTACCTGCCAAGAGCCGTCGTTTTATCGCCTCGACCAACCCGTCAACATAGACCGTTTCGACATTCAGTGGTTTGCGATCAATTGTGTGTTCCACCACCATTCCAAGAAATGAGGAGCGCTCATACGCCAGATACGGGATCGGCGGCCCCTCGCTGCGTTCGATGTCCCAGCCTTTTGCCCGTGCAGGTCCTGCGGCGGCTACCGGGAGCAGTTGATCGACCAGAAGATCTTTGCGCGTAAATGCGGTTTCGTCGATCATCGGAGAGACTGCACTGTGGCAGTAGCACATCAACATATCGACCGCGCCTTCGACCAAAAGCTCACAACACGTGCTCAACGAATCGGACAGGACCCGTGTTCTCAAATCCGGGAGTTCTTTCTGCACTTCTTCTAGGCGAACCGCCAAAAAGTTCACCGAGACCGTGTGCAGCGCTGAAATGCGGATGAACCGGCTGTCGCCTCTGTCGGCTTCGCGGATGGATTGGCGTGCTTCAGACAATTGCAAGATGGCCGATTTGGCGATTGGCAAAAGCTGAATACCGGCCTCGGTCAGTTGGATGGGATAAGTCGCCCGCGTCACCAAAGGTAGACCGACCCAACTTTCTAAAGCCTTGATTCTACGACTGAAAGCCGACTGTGTTATGTTTCTTTCATTGGCGGCGCGCGTGAAGCTCAGCGTGCGTGCAAGACATTCAAAGTCACGTAGCCAGTTCAAATCCATAGTTGTTTCCTTTGATCGAACCGCTTTGCCTGACGAGGATAAATCAAACTATTCGAGATCGGAATAGTTTGATGAAATGTTCGAATTGGCGATCTGAAATCCGCCTGACCTAGGCTTAGTCTCATAACAAAGACCCGTTCAGGGGCTTGCCCGCCAAAGGCAATGCCTTGCGACACGGGGTAAAACAGCGCCGCCGAAGGCGCAGACCAACAGAGGAAACGAAAATGAAAACCACACTCAAATCACTTGGCCTTGCGGCCACCGTCAGCATGTTGGCCTTGCCAGTGTTCGCGGCAGAAGAGGTCAAGATAGGCGTGCCGTCCTGGACCGGCGCGCAAGCCATCGCCCATTTGCTTGGCGCGGTTGTTGAGATGCGCATCGGCGGCGAGGTCGAATTCGTCCCCGGCAACAACGCCACGATTTTCCAGGCGATGGATCAGGGCAAAGGCGACATTGATGTCCACCCGGATGTCTGGTTGCCCAATCAGGAGAGCTTTACCAAGAAATACGTCGATGAAGCGGGCACAGTCACGCTGTCGTCTAACCCTTACGAGGGCAATCAGGGCTTCTGTGTGAGCGAGCAGTTTGGCGAGGCCAACAACATTACCGATATCGCTGATCTGGGCCGCCCGGACGTGGCCGCATTGATGGACAGCGACGGCAATGGTCAGGGAGAGATGTGGATCGGCGCACCCGGTTGGGCGTCGGCCAACGTGAACGAGGTGAAGGTGCGCGATTACGGCCTGCTTGATTTCATCGAACCCGTCCGTGCCGAGGAAAGCGTGAAGACCGCGCGCATCAAGGACAGTATCGCGAAGGATGAAGGCTATGCGTTTTATTGCTACAAGCCCCATGCCGTCTGGTTCATGTTCGACGTCAAGATGCTGTCAGAGCCTGC